>Ga0210405_10002202_pt1 | contig 20576 bp, 11 predicted proteins | sample IncBWH11MmetaG_FD_155492 | JGI IMG/M metagenome (GOLD analysis project Ga0210405, IMG submission 155492) | Forest soil microbial communities from Barre Woods Harvard Forest LTER site, Petersham, Massachusetts, United States - Inc-BW-H-11-M | ecosystem: Environmental > Terrestrial > Soil >... | reverse complement strand
GGGCAAGAAGAAGCGGCGGTGGCTGTTGAGCACGCCGAGCGCCCATACCGAGAGCACCAGGCAGCCGGTCATCGGGAAGAGCACGCGCACCGCGCCGACCGCCAGCTCGAACCGGTCCACCACCGCTCGCCCCGCCGCCACCGCCCCGGCGTCGGCGAGGAACCCCGGCGCCAGCAGCGCCACCAGCGGCCGTGCCAGCACCACACCGGCAAGCGCCAGGCCGGCGGCGGCGGCGAGCAGCAGCCCGAAGATGGCGCCGGCGAAGCGTCCCGCCTCCTCGCGGCGCCCGGCCTCGAGCAGCCGGCTGTAGATCGGGATGAAGGCAGCCGACAGCGCTCCCTCGCCCAGCAGGTTCTGCAGCGCGTTGGGGACCCGCAGCGCGGCGGTCAGGGCATCCGCATGCGGGCCCACGCCGAAGAAGAAGGCGACGGTCTGCTCCCGCGCCAGGCCGGCCAGACGGCTGAGCAGGATGCCGGCCCCGACGCTGGCGGCGCCGCCGCGACGGCTCTGCCGCGGCGGCCCGGAGCGGGCGCCGGCGTCGTTCGGGGCTGTTGCTGTTGCCGTCGCCGCTGGCGCCGCCGTTGCCGATGCCGCCGCCGTCACCGCCACCGCCCCTGCAGCCGTCCCTGCCGTCGCCGCTGCCGTCGCTGCCCCTGCCGTCGCCGCCCCTTCAGCCGCCCCTTCAGCCGCAGCCCTCGCCGCGGCAGGGGGCTCGCTTCCATCTCTCGCCTCTTGCATCGCCAGGCCGCATTCTATGCGAGCCATGGCACGCTCCCCCGCGGGCGGGCGGGCGCCAACGCTGGCAGGAGGCCCACCTGGAGGGACCCGAGGGGATTGGGGAGGGCGGCGCGAGTAAAATGCGGCGTAACCGCGGTCGGTTCGCGTAGGAGCCGGTATGGCCTATGGATGGGAGGGCGAGAAGGTGCGCCTGGCGCCGCTGGACAAGCAGCGGCATCTCGACGGCGCCCTGCGCTGGCTGAACGATCCGGAGGTGACGCGCTGGACGCTGATCGGCGACCTGCCGATCCACCGGCTGATGGAGGAGGAGTTCTTCGACCGCATGACCCGGGGCAGCGACACCGACGTGGTGTTCGCGGTCGAGACCCGGGAAGGCGAGCACGTCGGCTTCAGCAGCCTGCACCGCATCGACTGGCGGCACGGCTGTGCCACGACCGGCATGGTGCTGGGGCGCACCGACCTCTGGGGCCGCGGCTACGGCAGCGAGGCCGCGCGCCTGCGCGCCAGCTACGCCTTCGAAGTGCTCGGGTTGCGGCTGCTGCTTTCCGAGGCGATGGAGGACAACGTCGCCTCCATCCGCGTGCTGCTCAAGGCGGGCTATCGGCAGACCGGCAGGATCGCCCGCCGCTACTGGAAGCGCGGCGCCTACCGCGACGTCCTGCAGTTCGCCCTCGAACGCCCCTAGTGCCCCGCACCGGGCACCAGCGCCGCCGCCGGCGGGCGGTGCCAGGGCGGCCGCGGCGGCGGCAGGAAGCTGCCCGGACGCCGGCCGTAGATCAGCATCGCCGCGTGCGCGGCCGGGTCCGGGATCGTCGCGATTTCCTGGTAGGCGGCGGCGAACCACGGGCGGATGACGATGGGACGGGTGCCACCCCGGCGATTGTAGGTATGGAAGAGCACCAGGTCGGCAGGCCTGGCAAGGAAGGCACCCACCGGATCCCCGGCGGCGGCGAACGGCCGGGACCGTGGCGTGACCAGGCCGATCAGGTCCTCGATGGTGCGGTCGCTGTAGTAGCCAACGATCCCGACCTCGTCGAAGACGACGTCCGCCTGCGGTGCCGTGTGGTCGCGAATCCACTCCCCCGCCCGGCGATAGGCGAAGAGGCGCCAGTCCGCGGCGTCCTCTCGGAACCAGCGCACCCCACCGGCCATCGCTGCCAGGAAGACGCCGGCGCCGGCGATGGCGACCACGCCGGCCGCGGCGGCTTTGCCGGCGCTGGTGAAACTGCCGGCCGCGGCGACCCTGCCGTCGTCGCCTTTGCGGGCGGAGGTGACCTGGTCAGCGGCGGCGGTTTTGACGGCGGCGATGACCCTTTCGGCTTCGGCGCCATCGGCATTGCCGGCGGCGGCCAGGGCGAGCTCGGCGCGGCCGGCTGCTGCCCGGCGATCGGCGCTGGCGAGCCCGCCGAGGCGCCGGACCACGTCGCCGGCAAGGAACGGGGCACCGTAGAGCACGGCGACAGCCGCCGGTATGGTGTACCAGATGAAGAACGGCAGCCTGGCGAAGGTGTAGAAGACTGCCAGCGCGGCGGCATGCAGGACCAGCAGGCGGCCGCTTCGCCCGGCGCCGGCGAACAGCGGCACCTGACCCCCGATCCCCAGGACCAGCAGGGCCTCGCCGCCGGGCCAGCCGCCGGCGAACCGGCAGAACAGATCGTGGGCGGGCCGCCAGAAACCCAGGCCGGTGAAGACCTGCGGCGCCAGCGCCGCGAAGTGCCGCTTGGCCGCCAGCGTCTCCGGCAGCGGAGCGCCGAACCAGGCCCAGGCGCCGCCCACGGCGGCCAAGACGACAGCGCCGAAGGCGGCGCAGAAGGCGAGCGGCCGGGTCAGCCGTGACGTGAGTGGCGGTGGCAGATGCGACGCGAGCGGCTCGCCGGCCGCCGGTGGCGGCGCCATGGAGCGCCAGGCCTCCGCCACCAGCAGCAGAGCCAGCGCCGCCGCGCCGACCGCCGCGTCGGGACGGCAGCAGAAAGCCAGGCCGGCGAGCAGGCCGGCCAGCCATGGCCGCGGCCGGTCCGCCGCCCTGGCCGCCGCCAGCAGCAGGGCGAGGGCCGGAACCGGCCCCGCCCCCTGCCCGATCCACACGTAGGCGGAGCCGAGCAACAGGGTGCCGCCGATCCACCCTTCCACCGCGCGCCCGGCGGCGGTCGCGGCGGCGAGCAGCAGGCCGGCGATCGCCAGCATCGCCGCGGCGGTGACCAGGGTGCCGAGGACCGGGATCGGCAGTCCCGTCGCACGGTGCAACCCGGCGAGCAGCACCGCGATGCCCGGATCGCTGACCCCGAAGACCCGCTCGCCGGGATTGAACACCAGCCCGCGTCCATGCGCCAGGTTGTAGGCGTAGCGATAGGTGATGTAGATGTCGTCGCCGGCGCGGCCGGCGAAGCGCGCCGCGACGGCGGCCGCGATGCCGAACCAGCACATCCAGCCCAAAATCCGCGGCCAAACCGGCCAGACCGGCCGGACCGGCGACGCGGGCCGGCTGGCGAACCGCAACCAGGCCAAAAGGCGTCGGGCCGAGGGCGCGGGCGGCGCTCCGTCGATCCCCGGCTGGGCGAGCTCGCTCATCGCGGCGCCGAGCGGCGCGCTAGCGCAGCCGCGCCACGACCAGGGTGATGTCGTCGGCCTGCTCGACGCTGCCCTTCCAGTTGGCGAGGTCCGAGAGCACGCTGTCACGCACCTCGCGGGCGGTGCGGCCGGGCGCCGCCCTGGCGATGGCGCGCTTGAGCCGCTCCTCGCCATAGTCCAGCTCGTGATCGTTGTGCATCTCGATGACGCCGTCGGTGTAGACCACCAGCAGGTCGCCGGCGGCGATCTCGGCTTCCTCGCGCACGTAGCGCGGATCGGCAAAGGTACCGAGCGGCGGCGCACCACTGCCTACCGCCGCGACCGTGCCGGAGGCGGCGCGGTAGTGAAGCAGCGGCGGATGGCCGGCGCTGGTCACGGCCAGGTTGCCCGTCTCGTGATCGACCACCGCCAGCAGCAAGGTCACGTAGGTACGCCGGTCGGTGGTGCGCCGCACCATGCGGTCCAGGCGCCGCAGCGCCTCGGGCGAAGCCAGATCGTCCTCGAGCAGGTAAAGGCAGCTGCGCACGCCGGACAGGAGCAGCCCGGAGGCCAGACCATGCCCCGACACGTCGGCGACCGCCAGCACCAGCCGGCTGGGCGTCAAGCGGAAGGTGTCGTAGTAGTCGCCGCCCACCTCCGTCGCCGGCAGCGAGGCGGCCGACAGGTCGAGCCAGGCGATGTCCGGCGGCGCCTGGGGCAGCATGCTGAGCTGGATCTTGCGGGCGTACTCGATCTCTTCGCGCATGCGCAGGCGCTCGCGCGAGCGGCTGTGCTCCCGCCGCCAGACGGCGACGAAGCGCCGCTTGTCGAGCTGGGTCAGCACGCCGGCAGTCGCCAGGCAGGCCGCCGTCGCCACCGCGATGATCACCTCCGCCTCCTGCAGGCTGGTCGCCGGCATGGCGCCGCCGCCGGCCACCGCCATCGCCGCGCCGCCGGTGGCCTGCAGGCCGCCGGGCCCCCAGTGCAGCGCTTCCGCCACCCAGAAGGCGCCGTAGAGCACCAGGTGCTCGAGCAGGCGCAGGCGAAAGGCCATCAGCACCAGCGGGAACAGCCCACCCATCTGCAACACCGTCTCGGTGCCCGAGCGCACCGTCCACAGCTCCGGCAGGCACATCTGAACGAAGAAGAAGCCGACCAGGATCTGCCGGAAATAACGCTCGAAGAAGGGCTCGCGGTAGACCGCCACGAAGCCCATGACGACCACCAGGTTCGCCGTGTAGAAGACCGTCCGCAGCACCGAGATGCGCGTCGCCACCGCCACCGCCAGGCCGAGCAGCGCCATCGCCGCCACCAGCAGCAGCAGCCAGCGCAGGCGGCTGAAGCTCTTGGCGTCGAAGTGCTTGTGCAGGGCGAGCGCCTCGGGCAGCTGCACGAGGTCGTCGATGGTGGGCTCTTTCACTGCGGCGGTGTCCTTGGGGGGCTTGGGGGCTCGGGGGCTCGGGAACGGCGGGAGCGGCGACCAGGCGCCTTGGTGAACGGGCGGCCGCCGGCGCGGATCAGCCCTTGGCCGCCTTGACCGCCGCCGTCAACGCCGGCACCAGCTCGTGCAGGTCGCCGACCAGGCCGTAGTCGGCGACGTTGAAGATCGGCGCGCTGGGATCCTTGTTGATCGCCACGATCACCGACGAGCCCTTCATCCCGACCAGGTGCTGGATGGCGCCGGAGATCCCGGCGGCGAGATAGAGGCGCGGCGCGACCGTCTGGCCGCTCGAACCGATCTGGCGCTCGCGCGGCAGCCAGCCGCTGTCGATCACCGGCCGGCTGGCGCCGATCTCGGCGCCCAGCGCGCGCGCCAGCTCCTCGACCGGGCCCAGCTTGTCGGCGCCGCCGACGCCGCGTCCCACGGCCACGATGATGTCGGCCTTGGTGAGATCGACCTGCTGGGCGGTCACCTCCTGATAGCCCAGGACCTCGCGGTCCGGCCGCGCCTCGGCCGGATCCACCACCACCGGCACGAGGGCGGCCGGGGCGCCCGCGGCCGCCGGCGCGACGCCGTCGGCGGAGAACGATCCCGACTGCACCGACACCAGCACCGTGCCGGCGCCCAGCACCCGCACCCGGGACTGTAGCTTGCCGCCGAGCACCGGCCGGGTCCAGACCAACCCGCCGCCGGCGGGGTCGCCATCGGTTGCAGCGTCGCCCTCGGCCGGCCCCGACGCCGGCGCCGCCGTGAAGCCCGTCACCTCGGGCAGCAGACCGGCCCCGCAGCGCTGCGCCAGGCGCGGCACGAAGTCCACGGTCTGATAGGTGTGGGGAAAGAGCACGAAGTCGGGGTGCTCGGCGGCGATCGCCGGCGCCAGCACCCCGATCCAGGCGCCGGGGGTGTAGACGGCCAGCGCCGGATGGTCGGCAACGTGGACGGCGGCGAGATCGCGCCGCGCCATCTCCTCGGCGACGCCGTCGAGGCCCGAGCCCAACAGCACCGCCTCGGCGCGCACGGTCGCGGGCGAGCCGCCAAGGGTGGCCGCCAGCCGCTGCGCGGCCGCCACCGCTTCCCAGGAGACGCGCGAGACCTTCCCGTCGCGCAGCTGCGGCACCACCCACACGCGCCAGGGGCGCCCCTCGCGTGACCGCTGCCCCGATGGCTCGGCTCCCGCGGCCGCCCCCGGACCCGCCGCTCCCGGCGCCATCACAGCACCCTCGCTTCCTGGCGCAGCTTTTCGACCAGCACCGCCGCCGCCGTCTTGGCATCGCCCGGAATGATCTGCGCTCCCCTGCCCGCCGTGGGGAACGCCACCGACAGGACCTCGAGCCGCGAACCGGCGGCGCCGAGCTGCGCCGGATCGAGACCGAGGTCGGCCGGCGTCGCCAGCGCGATCTCCTTTTTCTTGGCCTGCATGATGCCCTTGAGCGAAGCGTAGCGCGGATGATTGATGCCGGCCTGGATCTCGAGCACCGCGGGCAGGGTGACCCGCGACACCTCGTTGATGCCGCTCTCCATCTCGCGCGTCACCTTGGCGGTCACCGGCGTGCCCGCGGCCGGCTCGAGCTCGACCCCCATCACCAGCCAGACGTGCGGCCAGCCGAGCTGGCCGGCGATGACCGAGCCGGTGGCGCCGAAGCCGGCGTCGTCCGACTGCGAACCGGTCAGCACCAGGTCGAATGGCTCGCGCGCCAGCGCCGCCGCCAGGGCACGGCCGGTGGCCAGGGCGTCGCCGCCGGCGAACGCCGGATCGGCGAGGTGCACCGCGCGCGCCGCACCCAGCGCCAGCGCCTTGCGCAGCGCCTCGCGCACCCGCGGCGGCCCGAGGCTGAAGGCGACCACCTCGCCGCCGGTGCGCTCGGCGAGACGCAGCCCTTCCTCCAGCGCATACTCGTCGCTCTCGTTGACGATGAACGGCAGGTCCTCCTCGTCCAGCCACTTGCCGTCGCGGCTGAGGCGCAGCCTGGCCTCGCTGTTGGGGACCTGCTTGATGCAGACGGCGATCCTCATCTCATCCTCCCTGCCCGGCAGCGCTCAGAGCGCTGGTCCCGGCACGCGGATCGCAGCGCCGTTGATCGCCGCGGCGGCAGGAGTGCACAGATAGTAGATCACCTCCGCCACCGCCTCGGTGCTCACCCACTTGCCCGGATCGGCGTCGGGCATCGCCCGCCGGTTGGCCGGCGTGTCCATGGTGCCGGGCAGCACGGCGTTGGCCCGCCCGCCGCGAGGCGCGAGCTCGCGGGCCAGCGATTCGACCAGCCGCAGGGTTCCGGCCTTCGCCGCCGCGTAGCCGGCCACCCCCGCCTCGCCGAGCAGCGCCGCCGGCGACGAGACGACCACCAGCGCGCCGCCTCCCGCGCGCTCGAAGCAGCGGGCGCACTCGCGGGCGACGCGGAACGTGGTCTCGAGGTTGATCCGCACCAGGAAGCTCCAATCCTCGTCGCTCAGCTCGCTCAGGCGGCCGTAGCGGAAGCCGCCGACGAGGTGCGCCACCACCGGCGCCGGCCCCCCGGCCAGCCCGGCGGCGGCGAACAGCTCGGCGACCGCCGTCGAGGAGGCGAGATCGGCCTGCCGCAGCTCCAGCCGGTCGGCCGGCGCCAGTCCGGCGAGCTCGGCGGGGTCGCGGCCGTAGACCGCCAGGACCGGCTCGCCGGCCGCCAGGAAACGCCGCACGACGCTGCCGCCGAGCGCGCCGCTGGCACCGGTGATAAGCACTCTACTTCGCATGGTGTCTTGCTCCGGGGCGCCCACGGGCGGCGGCGAGCCTATCATGCCGCAGGCGAAAGACGTTCTGATAGACTTCGACCCCAAATTGCCGGTTGCCACCGGTGTCCAGGATGCCGCTGACGGCTGATCCCATCACACCCTTGCGCGCAGCCCTTCATGGCCGAAGACATTAAGCGCCCGGAGCCGGTGCCGGCCGGAGACGACCCCATGGCGCGCCTGCCGCCGCCGGCCGAGGCCGCGCCGTCCGCGCCTCAGGCGGCACCGGCTCAGGTCCCGCCGGCTCAGGCCGCACCGGCTCAGGCCGCGCCGGCTCAGGCCGCGCCGGCCCAGGCCGCACCGGCTCAGGCCGCACCGGCCCAGGCCGCGCCGCCTCAGGCCGCGCCGGCTCAGGCCGATCCACCCGCCTCGTCGGCAGGCGATCCGCCGCCGCCGCCGCCCGCTCCTCCCCCTGCCTTCGGGGCGTCGTCGCTCATCGGCAGCACGGTATCCCACTACCGGATCCTCGAACGCCTCGGCGGCGGCGGCATGGGGGTGGTCTACCGAGGGTGGGACCTGCGGCTGGAGCGCAATGCCGCCGTCAAGTTCCTCTCCCCCCACCGCAGCAGCAGCGAGGACTTCAAGCGCCGCTTCGCCCGGGAGGCCCGCACCGCCTCCCGGCTGGAGCATCCCAACATCTGTACCGTCTTCGAGACCGACGAGACCGACGACGGCCGGTTGTTCATCGCCATGGCCTTCTGCGAGGGCGAATCGCTCAAGCGCAAGATCGAGCGCGGGCCGCTGCCGCTGGCGGCGGCGCTGGCGATCGCCTCCCAGGTCGCCGCCGGGCTGGCCGCCGCCCACGAAAAGGGCGTCGTGCACCGCGACGTCAAGCCGGGCAACATCATGGTCGCCGAGGACGGGCGGGTGAAGATCGTGGACTTCGGCATCGCCCGCCTGGCCGACGAGACCCGCCTCACCCGCACCGGCGACGTCATGGGCACGACCGCCTACATCTCCCCCGAGCAGTTCCTCTCCGCCGAGACCGACCACCGCACCGATCTCTGGTCGCTTGGCGTGGTGCTCTACGAGATGGTCGCCGGCAGGCTGCCGTGGAGCAACCTCGACGAGCGGGAGCTGATCAACGCCATCGTCAAACGCCCGCAGCGCCAGATGTCGGTCCTGCGCCCCGGAGTGCCCCAGGCGCTCGAGCGCGTCGTCGCCCGCGCGCTCGCCAAGCGGCCGGCCGACCGCTATCAGCGCGCCGAGGAGCTGCGCGCCGACCTGCTCGCGGTCGCCGAGCTGCTGGTGCAGCCGGCCACAACCGGGCCTTACGATCAGACCCTGGTCGAATCGCCGATTCCATCGTCGGGTATGGCGGGACGGGAGCGGCCCGCGACGGCGCCTCAGGCGCCCATCGGCCCACCGCCGGCGCCCATCGGCCCACCGCCGGCGCCGACCGGCGCACCGCCGCCGTCCACCGGTCCGGCCTCGCGGGCCGGGGCGCCCGGCGAAGACGCCGGCGCGGCGGGAGGCGCGGGAGGGCCGGCATCGGGACGCCTGGCGGTTCCTGGGGCCATGGCGGACGTCGGCACCGGCCCTTCGGGCCCGCTCTCGTGGCCCGCGGCGCCGCCGGCGAGCGGGACGGGCGCCGCCAGCCGGCCGCACGGCGGCATGATCGGGCGCGTCGTCGCTCACTACCGCATCCTGGGTCCGCTCGGGGGCGGCGGCATGGGTGTCGTCTACAAGGCTCAGGACCTGAGCCTCGAACGGGTGGTGGCGCTCAAGTTCCTGCCGCCCGAGCTGAGCCGCGACGCCGACGCCAAGACCCGCTTCCTGCAGGAGGCGCGCGCCGCCTCGGCCCTCGACCACCCCAACATCTGCACCATCCACGAGGTCGGCGAGACCGCCGAGGACCAGCTCTATCTGGCCATGGCGTGCTACGACGGCGAGACCTTGAAGCGGCGCCTGCAGGGCGGGCCGATGCCCATCGACGAGGCGCTCGAGACCGCCCAGCAGGTGGCGCGCGGCCTGGTCAAGGCCCACCGCCACGGCATCGTGCACCGGGACATCAAGCCGGCGAACCTGATGATCACCTCCGACGAGATCGTCAAGATCCTGGATTTCGGCATCGCCAAGCTGGCCGGCGCCGCCGGCCTGACCCGCATCGGCTCCTCGCTCGGCACCCCCGGCTACATGTCCCCGGAGCAGGCGCGCGGCGATGAGGTCGACCCGCGCACCGACGTCTGGTCGCTCGGCGCGGTGCTCTACGAGATGGTGACCGGCCGCCGCCCCTTCCGCGGCGACAACGACCAGGCGGTGCTTTACGCGCTCTTCAACCTGCAACCCGAGCCGGTCGCGCAGCTGCGCCCCGACGCGCCGCCGGAGCTCGTCCGCATCATCGGCCGCATGCTGGCCAAGGACCCCGACCAGCGCTACCTCACCGCCGCCGACGCCCTGGCCGACCTGCGCGCCCTCTACGGCCCGGTCACCGGCACCGGCACCCGCACCGGCGTCATGACCGGCAGCACCCCGCTGCCGCCCCTGCCGCCGGCGGCGGCGGCGCGGCCGCGGCGGCGGTGGCTGGGCGCGACCGTCGGAGTGGCGGTCGTGGCCGTGGCCTGCGTCGCGGCGTTCATGGCCTTGCGGTCCTCCGGCCCGGAGGCGGCGCACTATCGGGTGTTGACCAATCTCGACGGCAAGGAGACCTTTCCCAGCATCGACCCTCAAGGTCAGTTCTTCGTCTACGCCAAGGAGGTGGGGGGCAGATCGCACATCTTCCTGCAGCGCGTCGGCGACTCCGAGCCGCTCAAGGACCTGAGCAAGGACACCCCGTCCAACGACACGCAGCCCGCCATCTCACCCGACGGCCAGCAGATCGCGTTCCATTCCGACCGCGACGGCGGCGGCATCTTCGTCATGGGCCTCACCGGCCAGGGCGTCAACCGGCGCGTTGCCGAAGGCGGTTGGAACCCCGCGTGGTCGCCGGACAACGGCGAGATCGTCTATGCCACGGAGCCGGCCGAGAGCCCGACCAAGCACAGCGGAGCCTTCAGCAAGCTCTACCGGATCAGGGTCGACGGTACCGAGCGACGGCTGATCTCGGATGGCGACGCGGTGCAGCCATCGTGGTCGCTGCACAACCGCATCGCCTACTGGGGCATCCCGCACGGCCGCGGCAGGCGCGTCATCTGGACGATCCCGGCCGATGGCGGCACCGCGGTCCCGGCGATCGACGACAACTCCTTGAATTGGAGCCCTACCTGGTCGCCTGACGGCCGGTTCCTCTACTTCTCGAGCGACCGCGGCGGCCTGCAGAACATCTGGCGGGTGCGCATCGACGAGAGCTCGGGCAAGGTGCTGGACGAACCGGAGGCGATCACCACGCCGTCCCCTTCGAGCGGGCTCATCAGCTTCTCCCGCGACGGCCACCGCATGATCTACGCTTCGAACGACAGCAAGGCCAATCTCGAAAGCGTGCGCGTCGATCCGCTGCTGCAATTGCCGAACGGCGACCGGCAACCCATCACCAGTGGTGCCCACAACCTGGTGAGCGCCAGCGTCTCTCCCGATGGCACGGTCATCGTCTATCGGGAAAATGGGCCGCAGGAAGATCTGCTCGGTGTTCACAGCGATGGCACCGGCAAATGGCAGATCACCAGAGACCGCTGGCGCAACCGGCGACCGGTCTGGTCGGGCGATGGCTCGCGCATCCTATTTTATTCGAACCGTAGAAGCGCTCCTGCCAGCAAGGAGAAATATGAGGTGTGGGCGATCAACCCCGACGGCAGCCATCTCGAGCAGCTCACCGCGGTGACCAACGAGATCGTCGCCGACCCGATGTCGTCTCCGGACGGCAGACTCCTGGTGTGCGATCTCGGCCTGCCTTCCCCGGCCATGTTCGATCTCACGGTGCCGCTCGCACGGCGGCAACCGCAGATGCTGCCCAAGGCCCCCGGCGGCTTCAGCGCCATCTCCTGGTCGACCGATGGATCGCACATTGCCGGCGTGGAAACGGACGTCGTACCGGGCCGCCTCATGACGTATTCGCTTGCCAAGCGGTCCTACCAGGTTTTCCCCGAGCGCGGCTCCCACCCCCTCTGGTTGCACGACAACCGCCGGCTGCTGTTCCAGGCAAATGGCGGCATCTACCTGCTGGATACGGCGGGTGGCACCGCCCACGCGGTGATCAAACCGACGGCAAGCTCGACCTTCAACCTCGCCGGATCGAGCCCCGACGATCGCGAGATTTATTTGATTGACTCAACGGAAGAGGGGCATATCTACCTGCGTACAACTGATTAAATGGTCAGATTCGCTCCTGGCAATCACTTTATATGCGCACTGGATCCAGACATCACTTCCCTTGCCGCTTTCGTCCGTGCGGTTCTTGGGATATACTTCTCATGACTCAGATTTCCATGGGAGGAATGAAAATGGCGTTCGAGGCGCGAGACCTCATGATGGACGTTGTTCCAGAGAGCGCGCGGTGGGAGATGGGACCGTGCGACAATCAGACGATACCGCCGCCGCAGCCCGAGCCCAAGCGGCCGCCTCCCAAGCCGAAGCGTCAGCGAGTCGGGATCCAGGCAGGCGCTCTCGACGAGCTCACCGCCGGCGGCGCCGAGCTGGCGACGCTGGCGCAGTTGCGCGAACAGCTCCATCAGGCATTGCACGCTTGAGCCGTGATCCGGCGGCTCCGGCCGTCGTGCCGGAGTCGCCGGTAGCGGTACCACCTCAGCGCCAGAACAGCGGGTAGCGGGCCGGATCGGCTTCGTGCATCAGCTCGTAGACGGTTTCGAAGAGCTGCTCGCGGTTGGGTTTGGACCAGTAGTCGCCGTCCGAGCCGTAGGCCGGGCGATGCTCGGCACCGGTCAGGGTGCGGGGCGCGGAGTCCAGCCAGGCGTAGCCGGCCTGCGCCTCCAGCACCTGCTGCATCATGTAGGCGGTGGCGCCGCCGGGCACGTCTTCGTCCATGAAGACGATGCGGCTGGTCTTCTGTAGCGAGTCGAGGATGCGCCCGGGGAGGTCGAACGGCAGCAGCGTCTGCACGTCCACCACCTCCAGCTCGATGCCCACCTGCGCCAAGCGCTCGGCGGCCTCGAGCGCGACCCGGCAGCAGGCGCCGTAGGTGACCACCGTCACGTCGCCGCCCTCGCGCAGCACCTCCGGCACGCCCAGCGGCACCGTCATCTCGCCGACGTTGGCGGGCAGCCGCTCCTTGGTGCGGTAGCCGTTGAGCACCTCCACCACCAGGCCGGGGTCGTCGCCGGCGAGCAGGGTGTTGTAAAAGCCGGCCGCCTGGGTCATGTTGCGCGGCACGCAGACGTAGATGCCGCGCAGCAGGTTGAGGACGCCTGCCATCGGCGAGCCGGCGTGCCAGATGCCTTCCAGGCGGTGGCCGCGGGTGCGCACGATCAGCGGCGCCTTCTGCTGCCCCTTGCTGCGGTAGCGCAGGCAGGCGAGGTCGTCGGAGAGGATCTGCAGGGCATAGAGGATGTAGTCCAGGTACTGGATCTCGGCGATCGGCCGCAGGCCGCGCAGCGCCATGCCGATCGCCTGGCCGATGATGGTGGCCTCGCGGATGCCGGTATCGGAGACCCGCAGCTTGCCGTATCTCGCCTGCAGGCCGGCGAACCCCTGATTGACGTCGCCGATCTGCCCGACGTCCTCGCCAAGGGCGATGACGCGCGGATCGCGCGCCAGCGCGGCATCGAAGCAGGCGTTCATCACCTTGTGGCCGTCGACCAGCGGCGACTCCGGCCCATAGGCGGCGGCCACCACCGGCACCGCCAGGGCCGCCAGCGGCGTCGCGCTGTAGAGATCCGAGCCATAGCGCTCGTCGTTCTCGCGCTCGTGCTCGCGGCGCCAACTCGCCAGCCGGCGCATCGCCGCCGCCAGGTCGCCGGTCGCGGCGGGGACCGCCAGCAGGGCCGCATGCGCCGCCGCCGCCAGGTCGCGTCGCAGCGCCAGGGGCTGGCGCAGCAGCTCGCCGCGCACGCCCTCGATGTCGGCGCGGGCGGGCGGCGCGGCGGCCGCGGCCAGCGCGTCGAGCAGCGCCACCAGCGATGCTTTCTCGCGCTCGATCGGCGCGCGCAAGGCCTCCCAGGCCTCGCCCTGCAGCCGGCGCACCCGCCTGGTGGCCGCTTCCTCGAGCGCGTCCAGCTCGCCGGCGTTGGCCAACCCATCGGCGATCATCCACAGCCGCATGCGGCGCATGCAATCCACCTCGGCCTCCCAGGCCAGGCGCTCCTTCGACTTGTAGCGCTCGTGGCTGCCGGAGGTCGAATGCCCCTGCGGCTGGGTCATCTCGACGACGTGAACGATCGCCGGCACGTGCTCGCGCCGCGCGACGTCGGTGGCCAGGCTGTAGGCGGCGCACAGCGCCGGGTAATCCCAGCCGGGGACCCGGTAGAGGTCGTAGCCGTGGCGCGACCCGGGTGCGCGGCGGAAGCCGGCGAGCAGCTCGGAAAGGTCTTTCACGACCTGGTACTCGTTGGGCACGGAGATGCCGTAGCCGTCGTCCCAGATCGACAGCACCATTGGCGCTTGCAGCACGCCGACCGCGTTGATCGTCTCCCAGAAGAGGCCCTCGGCGCAGCTGGCATTGCCGATGGTGCCGAAGGCCACCTCGTCGCCGTGATGCGAGAACCCGGCGACCGCCTGTAGCTCCGGCAGCTCGCGGTACAGGCGCGAGGCGTAGGCGAGCCCGGCCAGGCGCGGCATCTGCGCGGCCACCGGCGACAGGTCGGCGGCGGAGTTGATCAACTCGGTAAGGTTGCGGAAGCTGCCGTCGGCGTTGACCAGGCAGGTCGAGAAATGAGCGTTCATCGAGCGCCCGCCGGAGCATGGCTCCAGCCCGAGGTCGGGGTTGGCGTAGAGCTGGGCGAAGAACTCCTCGATGGTGAGCAGGCCGAGCGCGAACATCATCGTCTGGTCGCGGTAGTAGCCCGAGCGGAAATCGCCTTTGCGCAGCACCTTCGCCAGCGCCAGGTTCGCCACCTCCTTGCCGTCGCCGAAGATGCCGAACTTGGCCTTGCCGGTGAGCACCTCGCGGCGGCCGATCAGGCTCGCCTGGCGGCTCTCGCAGGCGATGCGGTAGTCGTGGAGCGCCTCCTCGCGGCTGAACGCGGCGGCGCCGGCGGCCGATCCTGGCGCGGCAGGAGAGCGGTCCGAGGCGTCCCGATCCAGGACGGAGATAGTCATGCCGGTCCTCCGGAAAGTCGCTGGCAGACGTCACGCCGCGCCGGTGGCGCAGGACGGACGAGGTGTTGCGGAATGCTAGCATGCCGGCTGGCTTGAGCCGGCCGGCACATGCAGGCATCCGACGCCATCTCCTCGGTCTCCGTCACCGCCCACGCCGCTTGCGCCCTGCTGCTGGCGCTGACCTTCGCTCACCTGTCGCGGCTGCTCGCCCGTCCCTACCTGCGGCGCTGGGCGGTGGCCTGGGCCTGCCTGCTGGCGGCCATCCTCGCCGTGCGCTGCTTCATCGCCTTCGGCGGCCGCGGCTTCTGGGTGGTCTACCTGGTGGCGGAATGGTATTTCCTGGCCGCCCTGATCGTCGGCTGTCACGAGCTGGCGCGCGGCGACCGGGCGCGCCTGCGCCGTTTCGTGCTGCCCGGCCTGCCGGCGGCGGCGATCCTGGCCGGCATGCTGGTGCCTTTCTTCACCGAGTTCAACCTGCTGTTCTCGCTACAGGCCGGGGTGCTCGCGGCAGGCTTCGCGGCGGCCTTCGTCGTTCTCGGGCGGGCGCCGGCGGAGCGGCACACCCTGGGCTTCCACCTGATGCGCGTCGCGCTCGGCTGGCTGGCCGTGCAGTTCCTGCTCTACGTGCCCCTGTACCTGCTCGAAGGCCTGCACCGCCTGCACGGCGAGCCGCTGCGCTTCTCGTGGTTGAGCTACTCGTCGCTCGCCGACCTCTGCGGCCAGCTCCTGCTCGGCTTCGGCATGGTGTTCATCCCCGCCGAGGAGACCTGCCGCGAGCTGGCGGAGGCGGTCGCCGAGCTGGGCGCCGCCCGCGACCAGCTGGCAGAGCAGGTGCACGTCGATCCGCTGACCGGCGCCGGCAACCGGCGCGCTTTCCAGGCGCTGCTGGCGAGCGCCGAGGGCCTGCCGGAGGGCGGCCGCGGCGTCCTGGCGATGATCGACCTCGATCATCTCAAGGAGATCAACGACTCCGCCGGACACGGCGCCGGCGACGCCGCGATCCGCGCCGCGGCCGCGGCGATCCGCGGCCTGCTGCGCGGCTCGGACCTGCTGTTCCGCTGGGGCGGCGACGAGTTCCTGGCGCTGCTGCCGGGCTGCGGCAGCAGCGCCGCCGCGGCGCTGCTCGCGCCGCTCGGCGCCGGCGCGGCTTACGCCGCCTCGCCCGGGGACCGCGAGCGCCGGCTGCACCTCACCTGGGGCGTGGCCGAGCTCGACGGCGCGGTCACCGCGGCGGCGATCGACGACGCCATCGCGCGGGCGGACCAGGCCATGTACGGCATGCGGGCGGCGGCCCGCGCGACGCCAGGGGGCAGGTAGCCGCCGCCCCATCGCCCCCACGACCGCGCTGCACGCGTCGCCTGGTGGGCGCGTGGGCGCATGTTACGATCCCGCGCCGGATGACCGTCTCCCAGGGAGGTGCGAGGATGTCGAGCTCCGTTCGCGGCGCGGCCGCGGCTCTGATCGCCGCTGCCGCCTTCGTGCTGTCCCCCGCCGCCACCGGCGCCTACCTGGCCGGCGGCCCGGCTGCCGCCTCCTCCCCTGCCGCCGGGACCGCCGCCGGCGCCACCGACCCGGCCTCGCCGCCGAGCCCCTACCCTTCGAGCTATCAACGGCGCCCTTCGGCGCCGGTGCTGATCGCGCATGCCACGGTGCTCACCGCCACCGGCCAGCGGCTCGAAGGCGCGTCGCTGCTGCTGCGCGACGGCAAGATCGCCGCCATCGGTCCCGACGCCGCGGTGGCCGCCGCCGCGGGCGCCGCCGGCGCCGAGGTGGTGGACGCCACCGGCAAGTGGGTGACCCCCGGCATCGTCGATCCCCACTCCCACCTCGGCGTCTACGCGTCGCCGGCGGTGGCGGCCAACGCCGACGGCAACGAGGCCACCAACCCCGACACCGCCGAGGTCTGGGCCGAGCACTCGGTCTGGCCGCAGGACCCGCAGTTCCCGCTGGCGCTCGCCGGCGGCGTCACCACCATGCAGATCCTGCCCGGCTCGGCCAACCTGTTCGGCGGCCGCAGCATCACGATCAAGAACGTGCCCGCCCTGGGCGTCGACGCGATGAAGTTCCCCGGCGCCCCTCAGGGCCTGAAGATGGCATGCGGCGAGAACCCCAAGCGGGTCTACGGCGACCGCGGCCGGGCGCCGTCCACCCGCATGGGCAACGTCGCCGGTTACCGCGAGGCCTGGATCCGCGCCGTGCGCTATCGCGACAAGTGGCGGGAGTACTACGACAAGAAGGCGCGCGGCAAGGACGCCGAACCGCCCGACCGCGACCTGGGCCTCGAGACGCTGGTCGGCGTGCTGGACGGCAAGATCCTGGTCCAGAACCACTGCTACCGGGCCGACGAGATGCTCGAGATGATCGACATCGCGCACGAGTTCGGCTACCACATCGCCGCCTTCCACCACGCGGTCGAGGCCTACAAGATCGGCGGCGTGCTCGCCGCCAACGGCATCTGCGCCGACATGTGGGCCGACTGGTGGGGCTTCAAGATGGAGGCGCTCGACGGCATCCGCGAGAACATCGCCCTGGTGCACCAGGCGGGCGCCTGCGCGGTCGTCCATTCGGATTCCGCGGAAGGCATCCAGCGCCTCAACCAGGAGGCGGCCAAGGCGATGGCCGCCGGCGCCCGCGCCGGCATCGTGATTCCCCCCGAGGAGGCGGTCCGCTGGCTCACCATCAATCCAGCGCGCTCGCTCGGCATCGACCGCCAGACCGGCTCGCTCGAGACCGGCAAGATGGCCGACGTCGTGGTGTGGAGCGGCAACCCCTTCACGGTCTACAGCCGCGCCGAAAAGGTCTTCATCGACGGCGCCCTGATGTACGACCGGAGCGACCCGCGCCATCAGCCGGTGACCGACTTCGAGCTCGGCCTGCGCGACGCGCCGCCGGCTCCGGCCGCGGCGGCAATGCCGCCGGCGCCCGCGTCGCCGCCGCCAATGCCGCCAACGCCGCCGACACCGCCGGAGGGCACCACGGGCCCGACCACCACCCCGGCGGCCGCCGGGGGCTTGGCCGGCGCGGCGTCGCTCACCGCCCAGGACACCGTCGCCATCACCGGTGCCACGGTCCATACCATGGGGTCTGCCGGGACCCTGCGCGACGCCACCGTGATCCTGGCCGGCGGCCGCATCCAGGCGGTCGGCACCGGCATCGCCATCCCGGCAGGCGCCCGCCGTATCGACGCCGCCGGCAAGGTGGTCACCCCGGGGCTGCTCGACTCGTTCACCCAGCTCGGTCTGGTCGAGGTCAACGCCGTCGACGACACCGAGGACGCCACCAACCTGGACCCGCAGCTGTCGGCGGCGTTCGACGTCGCCGACGGCATCAATCCGCGCTCGATGCTGATCCCGATCAATCGCGTCGAGGGGATCACCCGCGCCATCTCGGCGCCCACCGTGCCGGACGCCGGCAAGAACCTGTTCCTCGGGCAGGGGGCGGTGATCGCGCTCGGCGGTGCGCCCGGGACCGTGGTGCGGCGGTCGGTGGCGCAGTTCGCGGCGCTCGGCGAGGCCGGCGCCCGCGTGGCCGGCGGCACCCGCGGGGCCGCGGCCATCCGCCTGCGCACCGCGCTGCGCGACGCCCTCGATTTCGATGCCCACCGCGCCGACTACGATCGCGCGGCGCGGCGGCCCTACTCGCTGCCCCGGCTCGACCTCGAGGCGCTGCTGCCGGTGGCCCGCGGCCAGCAGCCGCTGGTGGTGGCGGTGAACCGGGCGAGCGACATCGAGCAGGTGCTCGAGCTGGCGCGGGAGCTGAAGCTCCGGCTGATCCTTGCCGGGGTGGCGGAAGGCTGGGAGGTGGCCGGCGAGATCGCCGCCGCGCACGTGCCGGTGCTGATCAACCCGCTCAACAACCTGCCGCAGAGCTTCGAGACGCTCGGCGCGACGCTCGAGAACGCCGCCCGGCTGGCGCGCGCCGGAGTGACCCTGGCCTTCGCCACCGGCGACTCCCACAACTCGCGCAACCTGCGGCAGGCAGCCGGCAACGCGGTGGCCTACGGTCTGCCCTGGGAGACGGCGCTGGCGGCGATGACGGTCAATCCGGCTCGCATCTGGGGTCTCGACGACTATGGCACCATCGCGGCCGGCAAGGACGCCGACCTGGTGATCTGGGATGGCGATCCGCTCGAGCTGACCTCAGCCGCCGAGCGCGTCTTCATCCGCGGCGCCGAGATGCCACGCGACTCGCGCCAGCTGCGGCTCCGCGACCGCTACCTGCCACATCCCGGCAGCCGGTAGCAACCAAACCATCAGAAACAGGAAACCGCGGAAACGGGAAACCGGGTAGTGGGTCGACCAACCCACTACCCCCCACTACCAGATGTCGGGGTAGCTGCTTTCCGGGCCGCCGCGGCAGCGGCCTCGGCGGCGAGACCCGTGACCACGGTCCCGCCGCCGGTGCTCTCATCGCCGCCTCTAGTGACTGCCCGCCGCGCCGGCCGTCTGCGCTGCTCCGACCGCCTGCGTCAAGCGGTCGAGCTGCTGCCGCAAGGCGTCGATCTCCGCCTGGCGCTTGGTCAGCTCGTCGATCTGGTGCTGCTGGGCCTCGATCTTCGCCGACTGCTCGTCGATCTTGGCATGCTGCTTCTGGACCTGCTCGAGCAGCATCGCGTCGAGGAAGTTGTAGCGCACCGCGAGCGGCTTGCCGGTCGAGTCGAGCTGCACCATGCCGGGGTAGACCTTCGCCACCTCTTCGGCAATCAGGCCGTACTGCACGACGTTCGAGCCGTCGTCGTAGACCGGCTGGTAGCGGAAGGTCACCGGACGCAGCTTCATCAGGTCGTCGCTGGCACCTGCCATGTCCGCGACGTCCTGCTTGAAGCGCTGCGAGGAGATCGCGAGCCCGGGGACGAAGTGGCTGGCGGCGCAGGCGCTGTCGAGCCGGATGGCGTCGATGCCGACCCCGAACTGGCCGTTGGAAGCCAGCGTGTACACCACCCACGCCTGGGCCGCGGCCGGATCGACCGGCGGGTTGTTGCCCGCCGCCGCCACCGTCGTGTTCAGGTCCAGGAACAGCCAGCCGAAGTCGAAGCCGGCCGGCAGCGGGAAGCTGGAGCCGCCCACCTGCGTGCGCTGCGTCTCGGCCGGGAACGGGATCGTCGACCCGCTCGGCGGCTGCGGCGAGAACGGGAACGTCTGCGGCACCGACGGATGCTCCTGCTCGTCGAAGATGACGATGGCCTCCTGGCCGAGCGGGTACCAGGGCGGCTGCACGCCAGGGGTCGCCGGGCAGGTGAACGGACCCTGGTTGACCTTCGAGTCGCGCCACACCAGCAGCGAGGTGCCGGCGCTGAACGCGCCGCCGTTCAAGTAGCGGGCCGCGAACTCGGTGGCCAGCGGCTCGCGGTTGTCCACCGCCGTCCAGGCGTCGTAGCGGCCGTAGAAGGTGTAGCGGCCGGAGGTCGTGGTCGCCGGGTTGGTGGGGGTCAGGCCGTCGACGCCGACCCCCGGCGCCGCCTCGATGTGCACCAGGTCGCCGCCCTCGGCGAAGTTCTGCGCCGCGTTGACGATGAACCAGTCGCCCCAGAGGACGTTCTGGTTGGTCACGTCGCCGGCGCCGCCGGCTGCGAAGTAGCCGACGTCGCCCGGGAAGCGCAGCGAGCAGTTGTTGACCGTGTCCATGGTGATGTAGCCGCGGGCGACGTTGTCGCCGATCAGCTGACCGGCGCAGTTGCCCTTGAGCACCGCCGAGGCATTGCCGGTCAACGCCGCCTCGAGGTGGGCGATGAAGAACGCCGGCAGCGCCGGCGGCGGCAGCTCGCCATTGCAGCTGGCGAAGTTGATGTCCTGCGAGAAAGAGCCCTTCGGGCTGATGGTGTCCGTCGGGTCCTGGCCCGCCGAGGCGGTCTGCGGCAGGTTGCCGTCGACGATGATGTCGCGCAGGTTCACCGACTGCACGTCATACCCGGTCAGGTAGATGTTGAAGTCGAGCACCG
>Ga0210405_10002201_pt1 | contig 20579 bp, 18 predicted proteins | sample IncBWH11MmetaG_FD_155492 | JGI IMG/M metagenome (GOLD analysis project Ga0210405, IMG submission 155492) | Forest soil microbial communities from Barre Woods Harvard Forest LTER site, Petersham, Massachusetts, United States - Inc-BW-H-11-M | ecosystem: Environmental > Terrestrial > Soil >... | reverse complement strand
GACCGAGCTCGACCGCAGACTGCCCAGGTCGATGGCGGAGAGAGTGGGATTCGAACCCACGGTACGGTTTCCCGCACACACGCTTTCCAAGCGTGCGCCTTAAGCCACTCGGCCATCTCTCCGGATGGCCCCTCTCTTGAAGGGGCAGGAGGAGTTTTGCAAGTGACCGCGGGGGCGTTGCCAGTCATTTCCACAATGGATTGAAAAGATTGAATAATTTTACCCTTGCGCCGATGCCGTGCCGCCGCGCCAGGCCCATGAACCGAAGACGGGGTACGAGCGACGGTTCATAGTGCGGCAAATCAACGGCCTGGAGGACGACATGACGATCACCCGGACACTGACGTTTGCGTTTGTCATGTGCGCGATGACCTTGAGGAGCGCCGGGCCCGCGCTGGCGCAAGTCTGCCACCACGAGGGACCTGTTGTGACCTGCGATGACGGGCGGCGGGGCGTGCTGTCGGGCGACGCGATCATCTGGCCTGACGGGACGCGATCGAGCGCATCGCCGCACCCCAGCGTCATCATCGGCAACAAGTCGTCGGTGACGGTGGGACCCGGCGTGTTCGTCGGCCAGGGCAAAGGCAAGGTACCGCTGGACGACCCGAACGCGCCGAACAAGGCGCGCTGTGCCATTCTCGATGGCGTGTCGTATTGCTATTGAACCGCTGCACCCCTCGGATTTGGGAGAGGTCGAATTCGGTTACATCGCGCCTGCATTGACGGAGCGAAGCGGCCACGAGGTCGGCGGCTCCGCCTCGGGCGGCATGGCTACACCGTTGCGGATTTGGGTCTCCCGCAAGGCCTCGACAAAATCCGCAAACCATTGCTGGATGGTATGGCTGCCAAGTCTCGCCATCATGGCGTCCCAGCGCAGGCGCCGTTCGGGCAACGGCATCGAGAGCGCCGTCGCGATGGTCCGCGCCATGCCGTCGACATCGTGAGGGTTGACCAGCAACGCCGTATCCAGCTCGTCGGCCGCGCCAGCAAATTTCGACAGCACCAGCACGCCTGGGTCGGCCGGGTTTTGTGCGGCGACATATTCCTTGGCGACGAGATTCATTCCGTCATGCAGGGGCGTCACGACGCCGACCTGGGCGGTACGGTAAAGGCCCGCCAGCACGGTCTGGCTAAAACCCTTGTTGAGATAGCGGATCGGCGTCCAGTCCGCCTCGCCGTGGCGGCCGTTGACATCGCTGACGAGCCTGGCGAGCTCGCTTTGCAGATTGCCATAGGCCTCGATCGCGCCGCGCGAGGGTGTCGCGATCTGCAGCAAGGTCACGGTGCGCGCAAGCGACGGGTGCAAGGTCCACATCCGGTCGAACGCGTTGATGCGGTTGACGAGCCCCTTGGAATAATCCAGCCGATCAACGCCGATCGCCAGTTTCTCGCCGTTCAGGCTGCGCCGCAACCGCGATACATCGGGGTGGGACATGGCCTTGGCGGCTTGCCGAGCGAATTTTCCCGGATCGATGCCGATCGGAAACACCGCCACGCGTGATTTGCCATGGCGCGACGTGACGACGCCGCCTTCAATCTCGATGCCGAGCGAGGATGCAAGATATCCGAGGAAATTCTCGCAATCGTCTTGCGTCTGGAATCCGATCAAATCGTAGGCCAGCATCGCCTCGATCAGCTCGCGATGATTGGGAACGCCTTCGATGACCGCGCACGCCGGCCATGGCGTATGCAGGAAGAAGCCGATCGGCTGCGTGACGCCGAGATGGCGCAATTCGGCGCCCAGCGCAAGGAAATGATAATCCTGAACCCAGAATGCGGTATCCGGCTTTTTGAAGCGCAACAATGCTCGCGCCATGAAGGCATTCACTTCGCGATAGGAAAGATAATCCGCCTGCGAGGCGCGGATCAGATCGGCGCGCGAGTGCAGCGCCGGCCACAATGCCGAATTGGCAAACCCTTCATAATAACCGCCGTAATGGGCCGCCGGCAGGTCCAACATGGCCAGCGCGCCTGCCCCCAACGCCTCCACTTCGGCGAAAGGTTCCTTCTGAGTGCCGTCGCGGACGCGGCCGCTGGAACCAACCCAAATCGCCCCGGATTTCTCCACCACCGGCAACAGCGCGGCGGCAAGGCCCCCAGTCATGGGCTCATTGAGGTTGCCGCGCGCAACGCGATTGGAGACGACGACGAGGTTCACAGGTTCCCCTCTTGAGTATTCGCCCGCGTTGTTTAACAACCATTCATCAATATGGTTCCGCGTCACCCTTTCAACGAAATGACACCAAATTCGGGCGGCGGCTCATCGAGCGCGACAAGCCGCCGAAAGAAAATTTCTGCGCACCACCGTGACAAGACCGAAAAATGCCGTTTTAGCGCGCATTTGTGCCGATCGTGGACTGAACCATCACCGTCTTGCCGCAGCTTCGCCATCAACGAGACGGGCAAGCCAGGCGCGCACGTCGCGCGGTTCGTCAAAATGTCCGGTCACGCCTTGCGCGAGACGGCCCACGGAGAATGCAAGGCCGCCGAGATCGGGCATGATCGCGAACACCGATTCATCGGTGACGTCATCGCCGATGAAAATTGGACGGCGACCCCGAAAGGGTTCGTGGGTCATCAGTTCCCGGACACCCGTTGCCTTGTCAAAGCCGGATAGCTTGATTTCGCACACACATTTACCGGGCAACACCTCGATCGGAGCGTTGGGCAGTTCCGCCCTGATCAGGGAAACCGCCGCGTAGATCGCCTTCTCCGCATGCGGCGCCAGCCGATAGTGAAGCGCCAGTGAATAGCCCTTGTCTTCAAGCAGAATTCCCGGGCTTAGCTTGGCGATGGCGGCAAGGCGGCGCTTCAGCTCCTTGTCCATTGGTGGCGCGTGGGTGGCCACGGCCTCGCTGTCGGTGGAGATTCGCATTTCCGCGCCGTGACCTCCGACGGCCGGAAATTGTTCGGGAGCGAAGATCAGATCGATATCGTTCAGCGACCGTCCGCTGACGAGCGCAAGCGCGCCCGAAGTCTTGGCATGCAGGCGGCGGAGTGTCTCGGCGAGACCCGGCGGCACCCACACCTCGCGCGGTGTCGGCGCGAGATCGAGCAGCGTGCCGTCGATGTCGAGCAGGAAGGCGCACTCGCCGAGGCGCTGCGCAATCTCGCTCGCCACCCGGTTCGGTGATTGTGACGTGTCTTCCTGCACGGGTCCTCTAATTCCTGACCGACCTAGCCCTGGTTCATCTCACTCTACTCCACAAAGGCGAGCGGGCGCGCGACCGATTCCAGCGTCCGGCGTTCGGCGGCGATGGCATAACGCCAGGCGATCGCGGCGGCCGCGACCATCAGGCCCGCGCCCAGCAGATAGCCGGCGAAAACACTGGTTCGCGAGCCCGTATCGATCAATACCCCGAACAGGGCCGGACCCGCGACGCCGCCGATTCCAGTTCCCACCGCATAGAAAAATGCAATCGCGAGCGCCCGCACCTCCAGCGGAAAGGTCTCGCTGACGGTGAGGTACGCCGCACTGGCGGCGGGAGAAGCGCAAAAGAAAATCAGCATCCAGGCGATCGTCTGCGTCTGCGCGCTCAATACGCCGATCGCAAACAGATAGCCGGAAAGCGCGAGCAGTATGCCCGAAATTCCGTAAGTCAGCGTGAGCATCGTGCGGCGGCCCCACGTGTCGAACAACCGGCCAAGCAACAGCGGCCCGAGAAAATTACCGGCCGCGAAAGGAAGGATGTACCAGCCGATCTGGTCCGCCGCGATCCCGTAGAAATCGGTCAACACCAGCGCGAAGGTGAAGAAGATCGCGTTGTAGAAAAACGCCTGCGCGATCATCAACGCCAATCCGACCAGCGAGCGCTGTCGATAGACCGAGAACAGCGTGTGCACGACCTCACGCAGCGGGGTATGATCCCGCATCCTCAACTTCATCTTCGGCCAGGCGTGTTGATCCGGGTCCTTTTGATCCAGATCTTGATCCAGCTGGTGGCCATGACCCGCAACCGAGCGTTCGATATCGCGCACGATCGCATTGGCCTGATCGGGATGACCGTGGATCACCAGCCACCGCGGGCTCTCCGGAATCCACATGCGCATCACAAACACCATAAGGCCGAGGCAGGCGCCGGTGAAGTAAGCGAGCCGCCAGCCGAGATCGGGTCCGACCAAACGAGGATCGAGCAGCACAATCGCGCTCACCGCGCCCAGCGCCGCGCCGATCCAGAAACTGCCGTTGATGACAAGATCGGTCCATCCGCGATAGCGCGCCGGCACCAGCTCCTGGATCGTCGAATTGATCGCAGTGTATTCGCCGCCGATGCCGGCGCCGGTCAGGAACCGGAACAGCGCGTAGCTTGCGACGCTCCAGGAGAGCGCCGTAGCCGCAGTAGCCGCAAGATAGACCGCCAGCGTGATGAAGAATAATTTCCTGCGGCCGATTCGATCGGTCAGCCAGCCGAACCCGAACGCGCCGAGCACCGCGCCGGCAAGGTAGGCACTGTTGGAAAACCCGACGTCGAAATTCGAAAAATGCAGCGTCGGGCTTTCCTTCAACGCTCCGGATAACGCACCCGCCAGCGTCACCTCAAGCCCGTCCAGGATCCAGGTGATACCGAGCGCCAGCACGACGCGGGTGTGGAAGCCGCTCCAGCGCAGCGCGTCGAGACGGAACGGTATGCTGGTTTCAATGATGCGGGCGTCGTTCGACGTCGCAGGCTTCGTTGCGGCAACCGTCAAATCGCCCTGCCGTCGCTGCAAATTCATCGAAGAGAACCACCAAATCATGATCCGATTAGGCTGAATCGGATCATGATCTCATTTCTTTGTTTGAGCATGATCTCCGCGCAAACGCTCCGCGTTTGTCGCGAGGGAAAACCGGTACTCACTTTTCCGGATCATGCTCTAGGAGGCCCCGGGGTGAGTGACGCTCAAAAGCCTTCAGGCCTCGCGCCGACCAGCCCTGTCAACGTGCGCAAGGCTACAGAGTTCCCTCGTACGGAACGGGAACAGAACGTCTTCATCCTCGTTGGCCAAAAAAGATCGGAGTTGCCATGACGGGACATCGGAAATCAGCGGCTTCGCACAGCATCGCAACACGCGGGACTGCACGAAAAGCCGCGCGAAAAACTGCGCGAAAGACGCGAAAGGCTGCGCCAAGGCGCTGGTCGCAGCGCGTGACGACCGAGAGCGGCGCGCTCGACTTGAAGCGTGGCGTCTTCAAACTCACAGATCCGAAGAAGATTGCAGCCTCGCTCAAGCGCTCGGCCGAGCGGAGTTCGCGGCGCAAGGCCGGCGCCTACCGCTCCGCGCTTTCGATGCTGACGTTTTACGTCAACCGCGCCGGCAAGACGTTGCCCAAGACGCAGCGAGGACGACTGGAGCGAGCCAAGACGGAGCTGAAGCGGCAGTTTGGACGGGACGAGATGTGATCCATCACAGCCGTCATACCCGCGAAAGCGGGTATCCAGTAGCCACCGGCCCGAGCAAAAGCCGAGAGGCCGCGGCGTACTGGATCATCCGCCTTCGCGGACGATGACACCGTCCGGCCTTCCAACCATCAGGCCGCGCGGATATTCGCCATGAAGCGGTCGAGTTCCTCACGCAATCGCGTGCTTTCGCTCGAAAGCGTCCGCGCCGACTCCAGCACATTCCCGGATGCCGACCCGGTCTCCGCCGCCCCGCGATTGACTTCCAGAATATTGGCAGCGGCCTCGTGGGTTCCCTGGGCGACCGTTTGAACACTGCGCGCGATTTCCTGGGTCGCGGAGCCCTGTTCCTCCACTGCGCTGGCGATCGTCGAGGCGATGGTCGAGATCTGCGCGATGGTGCCGCCGATCTCCTTGATGGCGGCAACCGATTCCTGCGTCGCGCCCTGCATGCCGGCGATGTGCGACGATATCTCGTCGGTCGCCTTCGCGGTCTGGCTCGCCAGTGACTTGACCTCGGAGGCGACCACGGCGAACCCGCGGCCGGCCTCGCCGGCGCGGGCAGCTTCGATGGTCGCATTCAGCGCCAGCAGATTGGTCTGCTCGGCAATGGCGGTGATCAGCTTGACGACGTCGCCGATCTCCTGCGCGGCGCGGGACAATTTGCCGATCCGCCCATCGGTCTGCTCGGCCTGATGGACCGCTGCTTCCGCGATCCGGTTGGATTCCTGTACCTGCCTTCCGATCTCATCGACGGAGGCGGAAAGCTCCTCGGTTGCGGAGGCGACCGATTGCATGTTGCTTGACGCTTGTTCCGACGCGCCGGCGGCCTGGCTGGACAGACTTTGCGTGGTTTCCGCGGTGCGCGTCAAAGTTCCGGCAGCCGCCTCCAGTTGAACGGCTGACGCCGAGACGTTGGCGACGATGGTGCCCACCGCCGCCTCGAAATCATCGGCGAAGCGAATGAGCTCGGCGCGGCGCGCCGCGGCGCCGGCTTTATTCTGCGCATCGTGCTCGGCCGCATCACGCTCGGCCTTGGCGATCGCCTGCATCTTGAACTCTTCCAGCGCACTGGCCATTTCGCCGAGTTCGTCCTTGCGGCCAAGGCCCGGCAGAACGACATCGAAATTGCCGTTGGCCAGTTCCCGCATCGCCTTGCACATCGCTATTATTGGCCGGGAAATTCCCTTGCCCAACAGCACGGCCAGCGCCCCGCCAAGCAGGAAGCCGCCGAACGCGAGCATGACAACGAGCCGCTCGGCCTCGCTGATATCGGCATTGGATTCCGCATCGAGGCGTTGTTGATCGGACGCCAGGTCCGCCCTCATGGCGTTCGCACCCTTGATGATCGCGGCCGCCGAATCGGCCATTTCGACGATCAGCTCCTCGACCTCTTTCGAATTCTCGATCAGTTTGGCCAGCGCCTGCCGATACGTTTCAAGCTGCGCAGAGGCTTCCTTGACGGCCTGCACGACCTTTTCGTCGGTCGACGGAATCGCCTGCAGCGCGGTCTCGACAAATTTGAGACGCGCCATCGCGCTGGCGGCGACCGACTGGTCGGAATTGACGACGAACGTGTTGGCGAGCGCCATCGCGGTCTGAAATTGCGCGGCCACCTTTTTTGCGCCGAGCGTCACCGCCGCAAGCTCGGCGTCGTCGTCGACGACGCTGGGGAAGTCGTCGAGCTTGTAGCGCAGCAGATTGCCGCTGCGCGTGAGTTGATTTTGGGTCACGAGCTCACTGTCGCGCTTGGCCTTGAGAACATCGGCAAATATCTTCGTAAAGGCGTGGAATTCCCGGGCGAGGCGCGTGATCTGGTTGATGCGCGCGGGATGGGTGGTGCTCCTCATCGATTGGTCGATGGCGTCTTTCAGACTGGCTTCGGCCGCCAGCGCGGCCTTGGCGTCGTCTTCTTTTCCGGTCGCCACATAGAACCGGGCCAGCGCCCGGTACGAAATCAGTTCGCGGTCAATATTTTGAGCCAGATCGGATTCCGACACACTGTTCCGGTAGGCCTTCACGCCAACGGAAACCCGCTCAAATCCCATATAGGCGAGGCCCATGCTGACTGCTGAGATGGCAAGCACGAAGGCAAAGCCGAGGCTGATTTTCCCGCGAAACCGCAGGGTCGGGATCTTTAGGGAAATCGATTTCGGCCAGACACGCTTTGACAATCCCACCTCGACCCCCGTCCATCTGAACACCAGCAGAATTGGGAACTCTGGCCCCCGAACCCGGCCTGGGGAACCTAGAGTAGAATGGATAAGAGGTCGTAAATTTGGGGGCGACCTCGCCTGTCGTGGGACTGGTTTAAATCCATGTCGCGCACGCCGCTGCGGTAGGCGAATGGGTACACGCCTTCAGGCAAGGGTGGGGTCGAAGCCCCCGCGCTGACAGGCCAGGGCGACCCCGTCGGGAAACACCACAGATAGCAAAAAGACCTGCCATGGGCGGGAGGCGGGCAAAGCGCTAAACCCCAAAATCATGCTCTCCTGATGGCGACAAGGCGCTTCCGCGACGAAATTCCTAGTTGCAAAGTCCCGCCCCCGTGCTTCTAATTAAAACAAACAAAAACATCCGGGAGGTAACACGCGTGTCCACAGTCAAACTCACGGTGAACGGCAAGGCTGTGTCGGCCGATGTCGAAGACCGGACCCTTCTTGTCAATCTACTGCGCGATCACCTGAATTTGACCGGTACCCATGTCGGCTGCGACACCAGCCAGTGCGGCGCCTGTGTCGTGCATATCGACGGACGGGCGGTCAAATCCTGCACGGTGCTGGTCGGACAGGCCAACGGCGCCAGTGTCACCACCATCGAAGGTATCGCAAGGGGGGACGAGCTGCATCCGATGCAGGCGGCATTCCGCGACAATCACGGCCTGCAGTGCGGATACTGCACGCCGGGCATGATTATGACCGCGATCGATATCGTCCATCGCTACGGTGGCAAGCTCGACGAGGAAACCGTCCGGCAGGAGTTGGAAGGCAATATCTGCCGCTGCACCGGCTACCACAACATCGTCAAATCGGTGCTGGACGCCGCCGGCCGCATGAAGATTGCCCAGGCCGCGGAATAGGCCACGGATTTCGGGCCTTGAGGCTCGGAACCTTCGAAACATAAAACCGGCTGCGATCGGCGAATTTTGCGCAGGTCATGCGGTCCGACAGGGAGAAATGCAATGGGTGTTGAAGGTATTGGCGCAAGCGTACTGCGCAAGGAAGACCGGCGCTTCATCACCGGCAAGGGTCGCTATGTCGATGACATCAAACTTCAGGGCATGACCCATGCCCAGTTCATCCGCAGCCCGCACGCGCATGCCAGGGTCAAGAGCATCGATTCCTCTGCGGCGATGAAGATGCCGGGCGTGGTCGGCGTATTGACCGGACAGCAGATCGTCGATGACAAGGTCGGCAATCTGATTTGCGGTTGGGCGATCACATCCAAGGACGGCACGCCGATGAAGATGGGCGCGTGGCCGGCGATGGCGCCGGAGACGGTGCGCTTCGTGGGCCAGGCCGTCGCGGTCGTGATCGCCGAGACCAAGAACCAGGCCAAGGATGCCGCGGAAGCCGTCGTCATCAACTACGAAGAACTTCCCGCCGCCGCCGACATTCGCGCGGCGATCAAGCCGGGCGCGCCGCAGCTTCACCCCGAGGCGCCGGGCAATGTCATCTACGACTGGGTGCTCGGCGACGAAGCCGCCGTCAACGACGCCTTCAGCAAGGCCGCCAACGTGGTCTCGCTGGAGCTCACCAACAACCGCCTGGTGCCGAACGCCATGGAGCCGCGCGCGGCGATCGCGGACTACAATGAGGCCGAGGAGCATTTCACGCTCTACACGACCTCACAAAATCCCCATGTCGCGCGCCTCGTGCTGTCGGCCTTCTACAACATCGCGCCGGAGCACAAGTTGCGGGTGATCGCGCCGGACGTCGGCGGCGGCTTCGGCTCGAAGATCTACATCTATCCGGAAGAGATGGTGGCGCTCTGGGCCTCCAAGAAAGTGGGGCGCCCGGTGAAGTGGACCGGCGATCGTTCCGAGGCCTTCCTCACCGATGCCCACGGCCGCGACCACGTCACCAAGGCCGAGATGGCGTTCGACAAGGACAACAAGATCCTTGGCCTGCGGGTGAAAACCCACGCCAATCTCGGCGCCTATATGTCGCTGTTCTCGTCGGCGGTGCCGACCTATCTGTATGCGACGCTGCTGTCGGGCCAGTACAACATCCCGGCCATCCATGCCGAGGTGATCACGGTCTATACCAATACCGTGCCGGTCGACGCCTATCGCGGCGCAGGCCGACCCGAGGCCAGTTTTCTGCTCGAACGCGTAATGGAGACCGCGGCGCGGCAGTTGAAGATCGATCCGGCGGAATTGCGCCGCAAGAATTTCATTACGCAATTCCCGCATCAGACGCCCGTGATCATGGCCTACGACATCGGCGACTTCGGCGCCTCGCTCGACGCGGCAATGAAGGCGATCGACTATGCCGGTTTCGCGGCGCGCAGGGCAAAGGCCAAGTCTGAAGGCAAGCTGCGCGGTATCGGCCTGTCCTGCTATATCGAGGCCTGCGGCATCGCGCCGTCCAAGGCGGTCGGCAGCCTGGGGGCCGGCGTCGGCCTGTGGGAATCGGCTGAGGTGCGCGTCAATCCGGTCGGCACCATCGAGGTCCTCACCGGCTCGCACAGCCACGGCCAGGGCCATGAGACGGCCTTCGCGCAACTTGTGTCGGAACGCCTCGGCGTTCCAATCAGCCAGATACAGATCGTCCACGGCGACACCGACAAGGTGCAGTTCGGCATGGGCACCTATGGCTCGCGCTCGATCGCGGTCGGTGGCACCGCGATTGTCAAGGCGTTGGAGAAGGTCGAAGCCAAGGGCAAGAAAATCGCCGCGCATCTGCTCGAGGCGTCCGAGGGCGACATCGTCATCGAAAATGGCGAGTTCAAGGTCACCGGCACCGACAAGTCGATCGCACTACCGATGGTCGCGCTCGCCGCTTACACGGCGCACAATCTGCCCGACGGCATGGAGCCCGGCCTGAAGGAAACCGCGTTCTACGATCCCACCAACTTCACCTTCCCGGCGGGCGCCTATATCTGCGAGCTCGAGGTCGATGCCGGTACTGGCAAGACTTCTTTCATCAATTTCGTCGCGGCCGACGATTTCGGCCGGCTGATCAATCCGATGATCGTCGAAGGCCAGGTTCATGGCGGCCTGGCCCAAGGCATCGGTCAGGCTTTACTTGAAGGCGCGGTCTATGACAGCTCGGGCCAGCTCGTGACCGCGTCGTTCATGGACTACGCCATGCCGCGCGCGGACGATCTGCCATCGTTCAAATTGAACCACACCCCGACGCTTTGCCCCGGCAATCCGCTGGGCGTCAAGGGTTGCGGCGAGGCCGGCGCGATCGGCGCCTCCGCTGCCGTCATCAACGCCATCACCGACGCGATCGGCAGCAACAAGCTCGAGATGCCGGCGACGCCCGACCGGGTATGGCATGCGATCCACGCAAACGCCGCTTAGGAGTGTTTTCAAGCGAGGTGAATCCGGTTCGCGTGAAGAAAACACGACCAAAATACGAAATTCGGGAGTGAACCATGTATGAGACAACCTATCATCGCCCCTCCAGCATCGACGAAGCCGCGGCGCTTTTTTCCAGGGGCAAGGAGGCGAAATATCTCGCCGGCGGCCACACCCTCATTCCCGTGATGAAGCAGCGCCTGGCCAGACCGTCCGACGTGATCGATCTCGCCAGGATCAAGGACATGATCGGCATCGAGCTGTCGGCCGACGCGCTGACCATCAAGGCCGCGACGACCTATTTCGACATCATGGAAAGCCCCGACGTGAAGAAGGCGATCCCGGCGATTGCCTACCTCACCTCGACGCTCGGCGATCCCGCGGTGCGCTATCGCGGCACCATCGGCGGATCGATCGCCAACAACGATCCGGCGGCGGATTTTCCGGCGGCGCTGCTGGCGCTAGGCGCGACGGTCAAGACCAACAAGCGTTCGATCGAGGCCGATGACTTCTTCAAAGGCCTGTTCGCGACTGCGCTGGCCGACGGTGAGATCATCACCGCGGTCTCGTTCCCAATTCCTGCCAAGGCGGGCTACGCAAAAATGCCGCATCCCGCCTCGCGCTTTGCGTTGACTGGCGTTTTCGTCGCCAAAACCAAATCGGGAGACGTCCGCGCCGCGGCCACCGGCGCATCCTCGAGCGGTGTCATGCGCGTGCCAGCCATCGAGGCGGCGCTGAAGGCGAACTGGTCGCCGGGCGCACTCGACAACGTCAGGATTTCCGCCGACGGGCTACTGGCGGATATCCATGGATCGGCGGCCTATCGCGCCAATCTGGTCAAGGTGATGGCACAGCGCGCGGTTACCGAGGCCGGTTAGTCGCGCTCTCTCTGCCGTTACGGGTCGATGGAAAGACAACGTGCTCGACAAATCAGAGCCTCACTCATCGACCCGTGCCTCCGGCCCTTTGGCCGGCTTGCGTATCGTCGAATTTGCCGGCATCGGGCCCGGGCCGTTTGCCTGCATGCTGCTGGCGGATATGGGCGCGGAGGTGGTCACGCTCGATCGGATCGGCGCGAGAAAAAACCTCAAATCGGCGGCCGGGCGAGGACGCACGGTCGTCGAGATCGACCTGAAGGACACGACCGCGATCGCGCAGGTGCTCGATCTGCTTGAACATGCCGATGCGCTGATCGAGGGATTTCGACCGGGGGTGATGGAGCGGCTCGGGCTCGGCCCCGAAATAGTGCGGGCGCGCAATCCGCGTCTCGTCTATGGCCGCATGACCGGTTGGGGACAGGAAGGCCCGCTGGCGCAGGCGGCCGGTCACGACATCAACTACATCTCGGTCACGGGCGCGCTCGCCGCGATCGGGCCGGCTGAAAAGCCGGTTCCGCCACTCAATCTTGTCGGCGATTTCGGCGGCGGCGCGCTTTATCTGGTGGTCGGTGTGCTCGCCGCACTGCTGGAGGCGAAGACTTCCGGCAAGGGCCAGGTGGTAGATGCCGCGATGTGCGACGGCGCGGCCTCACTGATGTCGATGTTCTTCGATCTCGCGGCCATCGGGCGCTGGACCGAAGGGCGCGAGAGCAATTTTCTCGACGGCGGCGCACACTTTTATGGCGTCTATGAATGCGCGTGCGGCAAATTCATTTCCATCGGCTCGATCGAGCCGCAGTTCTACGCTCTGTTGCGGCAGCTGGCCGGACTTTCGGACGAAGGCTTCGACGCGCAGATGGACCGTACGGCCTGGCCTACCCTCAGGCAGAAACTGGCCGATGTCTTCAGAACCAGGTCCCGGGAGGAGTGGTGCAAGGTCATGGAAGGCACCGACGTCTGCTTCGCGCCGGTGCTGACCATGGCGGAAGCTCCCCTGCACCCGCATATGGCGGCGCGACAAATTTTCGTCAGCCGCCACGGGGTTACCCAGCCCGCGCCGGCGCCGCGCTTTTCGCGCACGCCCTCGGCGATCCGCGAGACTGTGACAGCGGATATCGCGGGCCTCACGAACGAATGGAAGGGCGAGAGGTAGCTTTCTCTTTCGTCATGGCCGGGCTCGTCCCGGCCATCCACGCCTTTCTTTACATTGGCGAAGCTAGAACGTGGATGCCCGGGACAAGCCCGGGCATGACGGTGAGAGATATTGTCCGAAATCGAGGGATATACGCCATTCGATTGGCGTGCTCGATTTGCGATGATGTTCTTCGCATTACAGCATGATCCGGAAAAGTGGGTACCGGTTTTCCGAAAAGGTCATGCTCAAACAAAGAGATCTAGGAGGACGCGACGATCATGGCGCTGCAGCTGCGGCCGAACTGCGAATGTTGCGACAAGGACCTTCCGCCCAACGCCAGGGAAGCGCGCATCTGCAGCTATGAGTGCACGTTTTGTGCCGACTGCGTCGAGACCAAGCTCCACAATGTCTGCCCGAACTGCGGCGGCGGATTTGTCCCGCGCCCGATCAGGCCCGCGCGGGAATGGCGCGCAGGAGTGTCGGTCACAAAACACCCGCCCTCGAGCAAGCGCGTGCATCTGTCGTTTGGCCTCGACGACATTGCGGCGCATTCGGCGCGGATCAGGAATATTGCACCGGAAGAGCGGTGAGCCGGTCTTCGTCATTCCGCGGCGATGCGAAGCATCGAACCCGGGAGCTCGAGATTCCCCGATGCGCAATTGCGCATCTGAGGTCTGGCGCCAGCGCACCATCCCGGAATGACCAAGTCTGATGGGCCGGCGCTCTTCGCCAGGACCAAAATCATTCCGCCGGCAAAATCGTGCCCTCGACTTCGCCAAAACCTATGCGGTAGCCGTCGCCCTGGCACCAGCCGCGCATCACCAGCGAATCGCCGTCCTCGAGAAACGTCCGCACGATGCCGCTCGCCAGTTCGATCGGCTCGGTGCCGTTCCAGGAAATCTCGAGCAGGCTGCCGCGTTGGCTTTTCTCCGGACCGGAGATGGTGCCGCTCCCTAAGAGATCGCCAACGTTCATGGCGCAGCCGGATGAGGCGTGATGCACCAATTGCTGCACCGACGACCAGTACATGTATTTGAAATTGGTGTGGCAGATACGCGCGGCCTTGTTCATGGACGCCGCGCGCAAGCCGACTTCGAGCTCAAGGTCGTAATTGTTCGGCTGCGTCTGCTGCAGATAGGGCAGCGGCGCCGGGTCCTGCTTCGGTCCATGCAGCCGGAACGGCTCGAGCGCCTCGCGGGTGACCACCCACGGGCTGATCGAGGTCGCAAACGCCTTGGCCTGGAACGGTCCGAGCGGCACATATTCCCATTGCTGGATGTCGCGCGCGCTCCAATCGTTTAGGAGCACAAAGCCGAAGATCATTTCCTCCGCCCGCGCGTCGTTGAGCATTTCGCCGATCGGCGACGGTTGCCCGATCACCACACCCATTTCGAGTTCGAAATCGAGCCGCTTGCACGGACCGAAAGTCGGAAGCTCCACATTCGGCGGCTTCAACTGGCCGCGCGGCCGCCGCACTTTGGCGCCGGAGACTACCACCGTCGACGTACGGCCGTTGTAGCCGATCGGCATATGCAGCCAGTTCGGCTGCAATGCGTTGTCCTTGCCGCGGAACATGACGCCGACATTGGTGGCGTGTTCCTTTGACGAATAGAAATCGGTGTAGCCGGCGACCGCGAACGGCAGATGCAGTTTTACATTCGCCATCGGCACCAGCGCGCGGGCGCGCAACTCGTCATTGTCGCGAAGCTCGGGGTTGTCGTGGCGCAGCAACTCGCTGATCCGCGCTCGGGTCTGCGACCAGACTTTGGGCCCCAGCGCCATGAAGGGATTAAGTGTCGGACCTGCGAAGACGCCGAGATCGCCGACGTCCAATCGACAGTCCTGTTCGAGCTCCCAGAGATCGAGCACGTAGTCGCCAATCGCAGCGCCGACGCGCGGCGTCGGCAGCGCCGCCGTCGAGAACACGCCGTAAGGCAGGTTCTGGATCGGGAAGTCGGACGCCGCATCGACCGGAATGAAGGAGCGCAGCGAGGGATCGTTGGGATGGGGCATGCCTCAGCGTCTTTCCTTCTTCCCTCTCCCCTTGTGGGAGAGGGTGGCGTGATGCGAACGCAGTGAGCATCGCGACGGGTGAGGGGTTTGCATCCGCGGAGAGAGACCCCTCACCCGCCCTCACTTCGTGAGGGCACCCTCTCCCACAAGGGGAGAGGGAAAGAGTCACGGCTTGTTCGGATCGAACCGCTTCTCCAATCCCTTCCAGCAATCGGCATAGTCGTCCTGCAGCGTCGCCGATTTTGCCGCATGCGCCGTGATCCGTTGCGGGAAGCGCGTCTCGAACATGAAAGCCATGGTGCCGGTCAGCTTCACCGGCTTCAGTTCGGAATTGCTGGCGTGATCGAAGGCTTCGCGGTCGGGACCGTGCGGCAACATCATGTTGTGCAGGCTGATGCCGCCGGGCGTGAAGCCCTGCGGTTTCGCATCATAGACGCCGTAGATCAGTCCCATGAATTCCGACATGATGTTCATGTGATACCAGGGCGGACGGAAGGTGTTTTCCGCCACCGCCCAGCGTTCCGGGAAAATCACGAAATCGATATTCGCGGTGCCGGCCGTCTCCGACGGCGAGGTCAGCACCGTGAAGATCGAGGGATCCGGATGGTCGAAGCTGATCGCGCCGACCGGCGAAAAACTCCGCAGGTCGTATTTATACGGCGCGTAATTGCCGTGCCATGCCACCACGTCGATCGGCGAATGCGGCAGCTTGGTCACAAACAGCGAGCCGCCCCATTTCACGAACAGCTCGGTCGGCGTGTCCTTGTCTTCATAGGCGGCCACGGGAGTAAGAAAATCGCGGGCGTTGGCAAGGCAATTGGCCCCAATCGGACCGCGCTCCGGCAACGTGAAGGCGCCCCCGTAATTCTCGCAGAAATAACCGCGGGCCGGCCCGGCTGTGATCTCAACCCGGAATTTCACGCCGCGCGGAATCACCACGATCTCGCCGGGCCCGGCGTCGATCCGCCCGAACTCGGTAACGAAACGCAAGTCTCCCTGCTGCGGCACGAACAGCATCTCGCCATCGGCATTGTAGAAATGCTGGTCGACCATCGATTTGGTGATGAGAAAGACGTGCGCCGCCATGCCGGCCTGGGTACCGGCGTCGCCCGCCGTGGTCATGGTTTGCACGCCCTGCAGGAAGGTCATCTCTTCTTTCGGGATCGGCGTTGGATCCCAGCGCAATTGCGCGATCGCAATCTCCTGCTCGTGGCACGGCGCGGTGCGCCACAGCCCGGCATCGACCTTGGCGAAGCGGCCGGAGTGTCTAACCGAAGGCCGGATCCGATAGAGCCAGGAGCGCTCATTGCTGCCGCGCGGCGCGGTGAAGGGCGAACCGGACAGCTGCTCGGCGTAGAGCCCATAGGCGCAGCGTTGCGGCGAGTTACGCCCGATCGGCAACGCGCCTGGCAGCGCCTCGGTCTCGAAACTGTTGCCGAAGCCGGACATGTAGCCCGGATTGATATTGACGGAGCTGCGGCTGATCGCGTCGGGTGAGGCATTGATATTCATGTCATCCTCCTTGCAGGGCCGCCCACATCTCGCGGTCGCGCTTGTCGGTCCAGATCACGGGGTCGTCGATCCCTGATGCTTCGTCGAAAGCGCGCGAGACGTTGAACGGCAGGCAATGCTCGTAAATCGCAAAGCCTTGGAATTTCGGGTCCATCACTTCACGAGTCGCCGCCATGGTTTCCTTCAGGTTCCGGCCCCTGGCGACGGCCGATTCCGCCGCGCCGTAGAGCGTGGTGACGAAATCCCGCGTCATCGCAATCGCCTCGCGCCCGGTCGCGATGCCGTTCAGCGCATCGCCGCGGCCCGGCGCGATCGCCTTGGGATTGAAAGCGCGGATTTCGTTCAGCGTCGCCGGCCACTCGCGCAGATGCGCGTCGCCGCAATAGCAGGCCGAGTGATATTCGATCAGGTCGCCGGAAAACATCACTTCCGCGTCCGGCACCCAGGCCACGATATCGCCGGAGGTATGCCCGGCGCCGAGCTGCATCAACCGCACCTCGCGTTTTCCGAGATAGATCGACATATCGCCTTCGAATGTCAGCGTCGGCCAGGTCAGGCCCGGAATGCTTTGCGCATCCTGGAACAGCCGGGGAAACCGGCCATATTCGGAATCCCAGTCCTGCTGGCCGCGCTCCTCGACCAGGCGGTAGGTTTCCTGCGAGGCGATCACGGCTTGCGCCTTGTAGGCGGACGCGCCAAGCACCCGCACCGCGTGGTAGTGCGACAGCACCACATACTTGATCGGCTTGTCGGTGACGGTGCGCACCCGCTCGATCACTTTATTGGCCATCGCCGGTGTCGCCTGCGCGTCGAACACGATACAGCCGTCATCGCCGACGATGACCGCCGAATTCGGATCCCCTTCTGCGGTGAAGGCATAGAGATCGGTGCCGATCTCGGAGAAGGTGATCTTCTTCTCGGCCATGTCGGTGGTGGATGCGAAACCCTTGGCCATCAACTCGATACCCTTTGCGTTACTGTTGCTGCTGCTGTTGCTGGCTTGATTCCAGCATTCGCCGCTTCGCCAGCTCGATCGCCTCGCGCAACACATCAAGATTGCCGATATGATTGGCGAGAATGAGAACCAGCGCCGCATCGAGATCTGCGCTCTGCTCGTCGTTCAATCCGCGGTGGGCCTCGACGACGGCGCGAAACGCATCATCCGGCTTTTCGAAATTCGAGCGGGTGGATAATGCCATCGGGACCTCAGTTGATACCCGCAGCGCGCGCCAGCGCGGCGTCGATCGCGGTTGGTGTCGGATGTCGAAAACGTGCGGCGACATAGCCGTCAGGTCGTAACAGATAGGCCGTGCCGGGCTCGGCATCGTAGCGCGCGGCCGCAAGCTGCGCGCTATCGGAAAAGCCGCTCGCGCCGCCGATACGGATCACGCCGACACCATCGGGAGGATCGACCGCCGCCCCGTTGACAAATTCAAGCAGCGCGAACCGCATTCCGCACCTGATGAAAGCGTCGGTCAGATAGGCCGGTCGGCCATCGGGCGCGGTGACCGGCGCATCAGGCATGGAGGCGCCGGGCCGCGGGCCGCCGCGCCACACATCAAAATCGGCGGTCGAAAGCGGCGTCTCGTAGACCGAGGGAACCGAAAGTCGGCCGCCATTGATCATGCGTTTGCCGAATTCGGTTTCCCGCGCAAGCGACAGCACCGCCTTCCGCAACCGCGCTTCCTGGCGGCTTGCGGGCGCCATGAAATCGGTCGACCGCGTCGATTCCCGGATGTTCTCGTCGGCGGCTGCGCTACGTTCGACGTGATAGCTCTCGAGCAAAGCTTCCGGCGAGATCTTCTTCAGCACCCGGTCCAGCTTCCAGGCAAGGTTCTCCGCATCCTCCAGGCCTGAATTGGCTCCCCGCGCGCCGAACGGCGAGACCTGATGTGCTGCGTCGCCGGCAAAGATCACGCAGCCGTGGATGAATTGATCCATTCGGCGGCACTGGAATTTGTAAAGCGATATCCACTCGAAATCGAACTTGTCGTGCCCGAGCATGCGCGCGATCCGCGGCCGGACATTTTCGGGCCGCTTCTCGGCCGCCGGGTCCGCGTCCGGATGGAGCTGCAGGTCGATGCGCCAGATGTCGTCCGGCTGCTTGTGCAGCAGCGCCGACCGCCCGGCATGAAATGGCGGATCGAACCAGAACCAGCGTTCGGTCGGAAATTCCGCCGTCATCCTGACGTCGGCGATCAGGAACTGATCCTCGAAGACTTTGCCTGCGAACTCCGCGCCCACCATCTGCCGCAGCGACGATCGTGCGCCGTCGCAGGCCACGACATAATTCGCGCCGATCCGGTAGGGTCCGTCCGGCGTCTCGACCGTCAGGATCGCGTGGTCGTTGCGCTGCTCCAGAGCGATCACCTTGTTGCGCCAGCGCAGATCGACGCTTGAAAGTTCCCGCACGCGATCAACCAGATAGGCTTCGGCATAGAATTGCTGGAGGTTGATGAAGGCAGGCCGCTTGTGGCCCTGCTCCGGCAACAGGTCGAATTGATAGAGCTGCGAGGCGCCGTGAAAGATCCTGCCGACGCTCCACACCACGCCCTTGTCGACCATGCGCTGGCCGATGCCGAGCCGATCCCAGAATTCAAGCGAGCGCTTCGAGAAGCAGATCGCGCGCGAACCCTCGCCGATCCGGTCGGCATCATCGAGCAACACGACGCCTTGGCCGCGCTGCGCCAGATCGATCGCAAGCGACAGCCCGACCGGTCCCGCGCCGATCACCACGACCGGATATTCGGCCATGCTGCCGCCAGTCCGATCCTGATCGGCGTGGCGACGATAACCGAACTGGGCCTTCGACTGGGCCTTCGACTGTGCGTTGGACTGCGCCATGCCCGCGTTGCTCTGGCCAAGGGACACCGTCCCCGCTATGATAGTCGCATCTGCAACTATCTAAACTCCGCACGCGTTCCGCCGTCAACTCAAATTGGAGCGATTTTGCCAAAAGCATCTTCGAGCGAGGTTGGCGCGGGTTCGCGCGAGGAAAATACCTCACAAGGGAACCCCCGCCTCGACCTCTTCAAATTTGTTCCGTTCCGCCTCAACCGGCTGGCGGCCGAGGTCTCCGCGGCGCTATCCGGCGAGTATCGGGAGCGCTTTGGGCTGGATATCCCGGAATGGCGGGTGCTGGCGACGCTCGGCTTCCGCAACGAAGCGTGCAGCGCGCAATACATCGCGCATTGCACACGGACCCACAAATCCACCATCAGCCGCGCGGTCACGACGCTGATGACGCGGCAGCTTGTGGAACGGGTCGAGAATAAGGACGACCGCCGCGAATTCGCCTTGCGCATGACGCGGAAGGGAAAGGCGCTGTACGGGAAACTGATCCCGCGCCTTCTGCGCAAGGAGCGGGAGATCATATCTTGTCTCACCGCGAGTGAGCAAAAGGATTTCGCGCGCCTGATTGGCAAGATCGAGAACAGTCTTGATCTTGTGCAGACCAGCGAAGAGGCGGGGAAGGCGGAGGCGTATTGATGCCCGTTACCTCATGGTGAGGAGCGCGCCTCTTGCGCGCGTCTCGAACCATGAGCAGCGATTATGCCGCCATCCTTCGAGACGCGGCAAAGATGCCGCTCCTCAGGATGAGGCAGGGCGCGCGCTCACTTCGCCGCCGTCACCACGATCTCCACGATATGCGGCGGTTCGAGATCGACGCCGATGCAGGCCCGCATCGGTGGATTGGCGGCGTCAACCCATTCGTCCCAGGCGCGATTCATCTCGCCCTTCCGCGTCATGTCGGTGATGTAGACGATGGCCGACAGGATCTTGCTCTTGTCGGTGCCGCACAGCTTAAGGCTCTCGTCGATGCGCTCAAGCGCTTTGACGCCCTGCTCGTACATCGAGGATGTAACCGGATCGGGCGCGACCGCCACCGTGAACACAAGGTCGTCGTGGACAACGGCGCGGCTGCGCGTCGGCGTGAGGCCGGGAAAGCGGCTGATCATGGCTGGCTCCGTCTGAATAAGGTCTTCGTCTCGCCGCCGCTATTTCGCAAACGAGCGGGACGGCTGCAGGTGCAACGAATAGGCATCGACCTTGTCGCTGGCGCGCGGGTAGATCGCAGCGACCAGGGGATCGTGGCCGGGGATGATGCGATCGGGATGACTGGCGAGCCGCTCGAC
>Ga0210405_10002200_pt1 | contig 20585 bp, 15 predicted proteins | sample IncBWH11MmetaG_FD_155492 | JGI IMG/M metagenome (GOLD analysis project Ga0210405, IMG submission 155492) | Forest soil microbial communities from Barre Woods Harvard Forest LTER site, Petersham, Massachusetts, United States - Inc-BW-H-11-M | ecosystem: Environmental > Terrestrial > Soil >... | reverse complement strand
GCGACTACGACTGGCTGCTCGGGCAAGGAGGCCGGTCGTGAGCGCGGCGGCACGCGACGCGGTGATCCAGCAGCACCTGCAGACGCTCAAGCTGCCGGCCTTCCGTCGCAGCTACGAAGCGCTGGCGCGGCAGGCCGCCGCCGAAGGCTGGCCGTACGAGGACTACCTGCGTGAGCTGCTCGCGGCCGAGGTGCAGTCGCGCCAGGAGCGGGCCGCCGCCTGCCGGCTGCGCGAGGCGCACTTCCCCGACATCAAGACGCTCGATCAGATCGACTGGCAGGCGCTGTCCGGCATCTCGCGGCCGGAGATCCTCGAGCTGGCGAGCTGCGACTACATCCAGCGCGCAGAGGCCGTGGTCTTCGCCGGTCCGATCGGCACCGGCAAGACCCATCTCGCCATTGCCCTCGGCGTGGAGGCAGCGCGGCGGCGATTCCGCGTGGTCTTCACTCGCGCGGCCGAGCTGGTGCGCACGCTGCGCGAAGCACGCGACGAGCGGAGCCTGGGCCAGCTCCATCGCCGACTGCAACGCGCGGACGTGGTCATCGTCGACGAGCTTGGGTTTGTGCCATTTGACCGGGCCGGCGGCGAGCTGCTGTTCAACCTGCTCTCCGAGCGCTACGAGACGCGCTCCACGATCGTGACGACGAACCTGGCGTTTGGCGAATGGGTGCAGGTCTTCGGCGACGAGAAGCTGACGACCGCGCTGCTCGACCGCTTGACTCACCACGCGCACATCCTGACGACGCGAGGGCCATCGCGACGGCAACCGAAACATGCGAGGAAGACCTGATCAAGAGGCTCGTACTCCACGGGTAAGGGTCGGGGCGAGATCGTGGCTTGTAGGGGCATCCTAGTGCGAGTTTCCCGCGCCACAGCCCCGCCGCCGCGGCGCGGGCGCGCTACGCGCCTACGCCCCCTCCCTGCCGCCCCCACCCACCCAACGCAAGCATGGGCTATGGAAGGTGCCGCGCCTGATGGAAACCGCGGACCCAACGGGGGCCGCCCGCGTCGCTGCGCTCCGCTGCCACCGCCCGCCGCGGCCCCCGGTCCGCCGTTTCCACAGGCGCTTGCAAAACGGCTCCCGGCCCCCCGCCGCGCCCGCCCTCCACCACCCACCCTCGCCGTTTTGCACACCTCCCACAGCCCCGGCGACGACGAGTCATATACACTCATTGGGAAGAACAGAACCCGCTGGGGTGGGTCACTTTCCAGCCGTTGGCCTGGGTCAATTTCCGAGCGTCGCCAGCAGTCATTGCCTGCATTGGCTTTAATGGCTACGATTTCGTTGGGGTGCTGGAATATCAGCTGCCTTGGACGATTGTGTTCTGGATTGACAAAGCCTTGAATTCCCCATCGCTTGCGCAGTTCGTCGGCGGCAGCCAGCGAGCCAATGATGATGAAATGCTCGCTGCTGGGATCGAGTGTCCTAACTCGCGGAAATCCGTGCTGCGCAACTTCGGGTCCGGCTCGCTGGAACAATCGCAGCGCTTCTTCCCAATCCTTCTGATAGTCACTGTTGCGTCGAAGAAACTCCCAGGCCGAATATCGCAAGCCTAGAGCGTCCGCGAAGATATACGCCTCAGCACGTTGCCAATCTGGCCGCCAGTCCGGCATGCACCCCCCGAGGTGCCCCCGTAGAGAGAGAAAGGCGGCGCGGCGGGCCGGGCTACGGGGGTGCCCGGCTTTCGGCGGCCAAACCTAGCCGCGCCTGTACTGCCTGAATTCTACAACCTCTAGAGTCATTTGCGGATCATGCGGCTTTCGTCGCCAGGGCTTCTCTTAAGGCAATTATGAAAAGAGTCGTATCAAGGAAGTAGTTCGGATATGCTCGGCGAAGCTGCGCGAGCGATTCGACAGATACAAGAACTGCCTCGGCGCCCGTGATTTGAGAAATTGCCCGCTCGGTAGCAAGATACTCGTTGGAAGCTTTTTCCACTTCACGGAACTTATACCCCGTTACTGTCACAGTGCCTGCAGCCGGATTTAACGCCAATAGAAAGTAATGGGAGTTCTTAAGCTCGCTCGGCTTCTCAAGCGTTTGCAGCGCATTACCATAGGCCCGCAGCTTGGCCTCTACCTGGAGGCTTCGAGCGTGCTGCCGAAGCTGGCGCACCAGTTCCGTTCTGCTGGTTGGGGTATTGGGAACGGGGGGCGTTTCCTCGCGGATCGCCATAGCGGTCCCCATTAGAGCAAAAAATCGTAGCCATTCTCTCTCTCCCTGGCTAGACTTCAGCGCTTGTCGTATGAAGGTACCTACAGTCTCAACCGCCGTTGCCCAAGCGTGCTGAAGAGGCGACCTGATCTGAACCTCTATTTTAAGGCCGTTATAGGTGGTGTTCTTGTCGCTGTTGTAACGATAAATCAAATGATAGCCGCGGTAGCCGGACACCTTAGGCTGTGCAATATAGTCATCCTCGTCATCCAATCGATGCTTGATGTCGCTTTCCTTATAGATGGCTACAAGCTCCCTGGCCTTGGGAACGGATTTGACAACTGCGCGACAGCCGCCGATATCTTGCATCTCTGACAGCGTCAGGTTCCTCAAGCGCACCAGTTTGCTTTCGATAGAAGATAACCGCTTTATGCGCTGAGCAACAAGGGTCTCTGAGTCTACCTTCTTCGACATGCGTCGAAGGCCAACCTGGAACGTATTGAGCGGAAAGCTGTGAGAAGACCGCCAGTTGTTGATGACTGCGAGGGCATGCTCATTTTCAAGGAACAGATTCAAAAACTGCTCGTCGTCGAGCGAAGGCTGTTTCTTACTGACTTTTCTTGCCCATCTGACCAGCGCCGCGCCCGCTGCGTCAACTTCATTGGCTGAATATTGCCTAACGGCCCAGGTCATCGCTAGTCCTCGATCCCGAGCAACCGCCCCAATGCTTCCCGGGCAATAGCCAATTCTGACAGCCGCTCCTTCAAAGTCACCTCCGATGGTCATCCGCACACCCTCCGGGGTTGTGGTACAGTCCACTCACCCACAGCGGGTAGGCTTTTGCGGTGTGCCACCACCAACGAAGCCAGAAGCTATGCGGAGAATCCTGCTGTGAGGACGCTTTGGCGTCCCCTTTCCTGCCGTAGTTTACGCCCAAGCTGAAATGGAATGCGAGCATCGCCCCGAGGGGGCTACTCGCGCACTGGCGGGATCATCTCCTCGACGCGACGCGCCTGCTCCTCCCCGATCTCCGCGAGCCAGGCCGAGACGGAGCGGCACCCCAGGTAGCGCGCCACCCGCGCCCACCGCCGCGCCTCAGCCTTCGAGGCGCGGACGGTGAACGTGATGACCTTCATCTCAGCCAAGGAACCACCCGACGGGCTTGCCGTAGACGGCGGCGAGGCGGTCCAGCTCGACGGGATCGAGCCGCCGCTCGCCGCTCTCGACCTTGGACACCCACGCCTGCCGCACCCCGATCCGCCGGCCGACCTCGGCCTGGGTGAGGCAGGCGTCCCGGCGGCCCTGCCGCAGCTGCCCCAGGAGGCGCTGATAGGCCGCAGATTGGGTTGACCTCACGGCAGGCACCCCCAAGGCCCCAGGCGCCGGCCGAAGTCCTCGGCCGAGCAGTCCAGGGCGCGGAGGATCTTGGCCAGTATGGGGAGGGACGGGTACCGGTGTCCGTGCTCGTAGCGGCTGAGCATCGACCTGCTGATTCCGGCCCGGCCGGCGACCTGCTTCTGCCCGAGGTCGCGTTCAAGGCGTAGGCGCCGGAGGGCGCCACCGACCTGGCAGGCGACGCGCTGGCTACTCTCCATGGCGCCCCTCCTCCCACCCGCCGGCTTGCAGCTCCATGAAGGCTAGGCAGCAGTGGGCGACCGCCTTGCCGGCTTCCTGGGCCAGCCGGACGGCCGCGCGGTGCGCCGCCTCGGAGTCGTAGTCGGGGGTGTCGTCTTCTTCGCTCCTGGGGTCCTGCACGAGCCCTTGTGCCCGGTGCAGGGCGGCGAAGGTGACGCCCATGCCCGCCAAGATGCGCTTGAGGTTGCCTTGGCGCGGGTAGACGTGGCCCCGCTCGGCCTTGCAGATCCGCTGTTTGGCGACTCCCGCCCGCTCGGCAACCTGCGCTTGCGTCAGGCCTTGCGAGGCGCGTAGGGCCGCCAGCGCCTTGCCCAGGATGCGCGCCTCTTCGATCTCCTCGTCGGATCTCGTAACCCGGCTCATGACAGCCGCTCCTCGATCTTCTCGACCAGGGCGGCTACCTTGCGGCCCACCTTGCCGGCGAACCGGGCAAGCCGCTCGTCCGCCTCGTCCAGGGAGCACACGTCAGCCGAGCGGGCGATCTGATGGAGCAGGTAGCCGCCGGCGTAGCGAAGATCGGCGGCGACGGCCCGGAGCTCGGTGCGGGTGGAGGACTCCTCGTCGCCCTCCTCGCCCTCCACGTGGTCGGCGAAGACGGCCAGGTCGTAGAGCACCTGGCCCAGACGGCGCACGGCTTGCCGGTCGGGTTCCTCGAAGAGCTTTAGGGTGGTCTCCCGGAACGAGTCCGATTCGTTCCAGGGGGGCGAGGTAGACTCGGGGCGGTCGGGCATGGGTAACCTCCGTGCTCGGCAAGTCCTCGGCGGGAGGGGCCTAACCTTCCGCCGGGGGCGTCTGTCTTGTTTGGGGAGGAGCGGTCCTCCCCTAAAGGGAGGACGCTACAGGAGATCCGGGCCGGCGGGTCCAGCAACGCACTGATAGAGCACTACCCGGCATCGCGGCGACTGGCCGCCGGCGAGCGGCTCGGCTATGCTCGTCGCGAGGCCGGCCGCCAGGCCGGCCGACGGCCGATCATGCCCGGACCGCCTGCGAAGACCGAACTGAAGTCCGTTGCTCGCCGGGGTCTGCCCCGCCGGCGCCCGCTGGCACGCCAGCCGCACGAAGGCCGGTGATGGCGCCCTCGCGCGACGAGATCGATCCCGGCGACATGGCCTCGGAGGCCGCCACCGCGGAGAGTGCAACCGCCGTGGCGACCTCCCCCCCGGAGACTCGGCCTGCCGGAGTCGCCGCCGCCCGAGCTGCCGCCGGGGGCGACGCAGAAGAGCCGGCTTCGCCGCTCGCCGCTCCATCGACGCCCGGCAGCGCCGGCCTCAGCCAGCCGGCTGCGGCCTCGCCTCCTGGCGCCGCCGCCGCAATCGCCCCCGCCGCCCCCGCCGCGCCGGCGGTTTCCGCCTGGAGCCCGCTGCGGAACCGCCTCTTCCGCTGGCTGTGGATCGCCACCGTGGCTTCCAACATCGGCACCTGGCTGCAGAACGTCGGCGCCTCCTGGATGATGACCTCGCTGACCACCTCCGCCACCCTGGTGGCGCTGGTCCAGGCGGCGACCGGGCTGCCGTCGTTCCTGCTGGCGCTGCCGGCCGGGGCGCTGGCCGACGTGGTCGACCGCCGGCGGCTGCTGCTGGTGACCCAGGGGTGGATGACCGTCGCGGCCGCCGGCCTCGGCGTGGTGACGCTTGCCGGCCTGGCCACCCCCGGCTGGCTGCTCGGCTTCACCTTCCTGCTCGGCCTCGGCTCCGCCGCCAACAACCCCGCCTGGCAGGCGATCATCCCGGAGCTGGTGCCGCGCCGCGAGCTGCCCGGCGCCATCGCCCTGGGCAGCATCGGCTTCAACATCGCCCGCGCCGCCGGCCCGGCGCTGGGGGGCCTGATCGTCGCCGCCGCCGGGCCCGGCTGGACGTTCATCCTCAACGCCGTCTCCTTCCTCGGCGTGATGGCGGTGCTCTACCGCTGGCGCCGCCCGGAGGAAGAGGCCGTGCTGCCGGGCGAGCGAGTGCTCGGCGCCATGCGCACCGGCGTGCGCTACGTCCGCCACTCGCCGGAGGTGTTGGCGCCGATCGCCCGCGGCGCCTCCTTCATCGTCTGCGGCGGCTCGCTCTGGGCGCTGCTGCCGGTGGTCGCGCGCGGCCTGCACCGCGGCGCTGCCGGCTACGGCCTGCTGCTCGCCGCCCTGGGTGTCGGGGCGGTGTCGGGAGCGATGGCGCTGCCGCGCCTCAAGCGCTACGCCTCGCTCGACCTGGTGGTGGCGGCGGCCACCCTGACCTTTGCCGCCGCCACCCTGGCGCTCGCGCTGCTGCACGATTTCCCGCTGCTGCTGCTGATGATGCTGCTGGCGGGCGGCGCCTGGCTGTCGCTGCTGTCGAGCCTCAACGTCGCGGTGCAGACGGCGGTGCCGTCCTGGGTGCGGGCCCGGGCGCTGTCGGTCTACCTGCTGATCTTCTTCGGCGGCCTCACCGCCGGCAGCGCGCTGTGGGGGGCCCTCGCCGAGCGCTTCGGCATCGCGCCGGCGCTCTGCCTGTCGGCCGCCGGCCAGGTGCTCGGCCTGCTCGCCACCCGCCATCTCCAGCTCCGCTCCGGCGAGGGCCTCAACCTGGCGCCCTCGCGGCAGATGCCGGCGCCGATCGTGGCCTACGACCTCGAGCCCGACCGCGGACCGGTGCTGGTCAGCGTCGAGTATCTGGTGCGGCCCGAGGAGGCGGCGGAGTTCGCCAGCGCCATGCAGGCGGTGCGGCGCATCCGTCTCCGCGACGGCGCCATGGAGTGGGGGCTGTTCGCCGACGCTGCCGAGCCCGGCCGCTACACCGAGGTGTTCCTGGTCAAGTCCTGGCTCGAGCACCTGCGTCAGCACGAGCGCGCCACCGTCGCCGACCGCGACCTCGTCGAGCAGGCCCGCCGCTACCACCACGGCGGCGACCGCCCGGCGGTCCGCCACCTGATCGCCGAGCCGCTGCGCCGGGAAACCTGAAGGATCCTTGAAAGCAGGGACCGCGATGAGCCCAGTGACCTGCGCGCCTGTCCGATCCATCGTCATGCGGCTCCTCCTGCCGCTCTGGGTCTGGCTCCTCCCCGCCTTCGTCGCCGCACAGGGCACCTCGCCGGCGCCCGCACCGGTCACAGCCGGCCCCGGCGGCGGCCTCGCGGCGACGGCGCCGGCAGCGGCGGGCGCGACGCGCACGGAGCTGGATCTCGCCGCAGCCGGAAGCCGTAGCCGGTGGTATCTCGGTGGCGAGGGCTACGACGTCGCCTTCGACCCGCGGGAGATCCGTGCGGGCGGCGGCCCGCAGAGCTTGCGCCTGGCGCGCCGGCCAGGCGTGCCTGCCGCGGAGAATGCCTTCGGCGTCGCCACCTTCCGCTTTCCCGTCGAGCAGGCACGCGGTAGGCATCTCCATTTCGAAGGCTGGATCAAGTCGGCGGCCATCGAGCGCGGCTGGGCTGGGCTCTGGACCCGCGTCGACGGGAGCGCCGGTGTTCTGGCGTTCGACAACATGGCAAACCGCGGCGTTCGCGGCACCACCCCGTGGTCCCGTTTCGCGATCGACCTGGACGTGCCGACGGAGGCGTCGGCCATCTTCCTCGGCGCGTTGCTCAGCGGCGACGGCACGGCCTGGGTGAGCGACCTCGCGGTGTCCCTCGAACCGGTGCGGCCGGCGGTGCCGGTGGCGGTCGGCGGCACGGTGGAAGACGTCTCGGGACGGCCGGTGGCCGGCGCCCTGGTGGCGCTGATCGCCGCCGGCGCGAACCACGCGGCAGCGGTGGTGAGGACCGATGAGCACGGCGCCTTCCGGACCAGCGTCGCCGCCGGCAGGTACGCGCTCACCGCGACGGCACCCGGGCTCGCCGCCGCCTTCGAGCCCGCGGTCGCGCTGGCCGAGCCGTCCTCGCACCAGATCATCCTCAAGCTTGGGGCGGGCTGCGTCCACCTGATCGGCACGATCGAGGCCGCCGGCGGCGGCCCCCCCGCCGGCACCCATATCGGCGCGGGCCGCTACAGCGAACAGGAAGGAGACGTCTTCTACGCCGAGCTGGACGGTGCCGGGACCTTCTCCCTCTGCCTGTCTGCCGGCAGGTACGCGATCGCGCCAGAAGCCGCGGACTTCATCTTCAAGCCTGCCGTGGTGGAGCTTGCCGCCGGCGGCCCCGACCAGCGGGTGACGCTCGCCGGCACCCGGTTGGGGCCCGCGCCCGAGGAGGTGGTGAGCTGGTTGCGCGGCCATGTCGTGCCGCTGCGCGGCACCACTGCCGGTCAGGGCTTCGACGATCTGCGGCCGCTGGCGTCGATGGTCGGCAGAGCCCGCATCGTCGCCCTCGGCGAAGCCACCCACGGCACCCGCGAGTTCTTCCAGCTCAAGCACCGGCTGCTCGAGTACCTGGTCTCCGAGCTGGGTTTCACGGTCTTTGCCATCGAGGCCAACTGGCCGGAGTCGCTGGCGGTCGACGACTTCGTGCAGCACGGCACCGGAGATCCGGCGAAGGCGCTCGCCGGTCTCTATTTCTGGACCTGGAACACCGAGGAAGTGCTGGACATGATCCGCTGGATGCGGGCCTACGACGCCGATCCTGCCCACCTGCGCAAGGTCCGGTTCCTCGGCTTCGACATGCAGACCGCGAAGGTCGCGGCCGCGGTCGTCGCCGCCTATCTCGAAAAGGTCGATCCCGCCTATGCCAAGGAGCGGGCGAGCGACCTTGCCGAATGGCGGCGGGATCGGCGCGCGCAGGCGCCGGCGGCGAGCGCAGGCGCGCCGGCCGCGGCCAAGGCGATGGTGGCGGAGTTCGACGCGCGCCAGGACGCCTGGATCGCGGCCTCGAGCCGGCGAGAGTGGGACCTCGCCCGCCAGCATGCGGTGATCGTCGCGCAGGCGGTGGAACTGGCGACCGGCAAGGGGCCCGAGCTTCGCGACCGGGACATGGCCGACAATGCCGCCTGGATCCTGGCCCATGAGCCCGCGGGCACGCGGATGGTGGTATGGGCGCACAACGGCCATGTCAACTACGCCGCCGGCTCCGGCTACACGCCGATGGGAGAGCACCTGCGCCGGGCCTTCGGCCCCGACTACCTGAGCATCGGCTTCGTCTTCAACCAGGGAGCCTTCCAGGCGATCGGCAGGACCGCTCGAGGCGGCGGCCTGCAGGAGTTCTCGCTCGGGCCCTGCCCGGACGGCGATCTCGCCGCCGCCTTCAGCCGCACCGGGATCCCGCTGGCGCTGCTCGATCTGCGCGGCCGGCCCGCCTCCGGCCCGGTGGCGGCGTGGCTGACCTCGCCGCATCCGATGCGCGAGACTGGCGCCGTCTTCACCACCGAAGAGAACATGACCGAGACCACGGTCATCACCGATCGCTTCGACGCCGTCCTGTTCGTCGACCGCACCACCCGCGCCCGCCCCAATCCGGCAATTCACACCGACAAGGCGCCGGCCGGCCGCGGCTCCCGCTGAGGCGGCCGGACGGCATTCGGCGGAGCCGTCCGGGTCGTGAGATCATCACGGACGTGAGGCGCACGAGAGGAGATCCGGCATGAGCGGCGAGCAGCAGCTGAGTGGCCCCGACCTGACGCAAGGGGTGGCGCTGTCAGAGATCGGCACGGGGGGCACCGATGGCTGCCTGCTCGGCCATGCCGGCGGCGAGGCGGTGCTGCTGGCCCGCGTCGGCGACGAGGTGTTCGCCATCGGCGCCAACTGCACCCACTACGGCGGACCGCTGGCCGAGGGCCTGCTGGTCGGCGACACCGTGCGCTGCCCCTGGCATCACGCCTGCTTCAGCCTGCGCAGCGGCGAGGCGCTGCGGGCGCCGGCGCTGAACCCGGTGGCGCGCTATCGGGTGGAGCGCCAGGGAGACCGCGTGGCGGTGCGCGAGAAGCTGCCGACGGCAACACCCCCGGCTGCGCCCGCCACCGGCGCACCGGAATCGGTGGTCATCGTGGGCGCCGGCGCCGCCGGCAACGCCGCCGCTCAACGCCTGCGGAGCGAGGGCTATGCCGGTCCCATCACCATGGTCGGGGCCGACGACTCGCCGCCCTACGATCGTCCCAATCTCTCCAAGGACTACCTGGCCGGCAACGCCCCCGAGGAGTGGATCCCGCTGCACCCGCGGGAGCTCTTCGAGGAGCGCCGGATCGAGCTGCACCTGGGCACGCGGGTGACCGCGATCGATCCGCACCAGCGCACCGTCACCCTCGACGGCGGCGAGATTCTCCGCTGGGGCGCCCTGCTGCTCGCCACCGGCGCCGAGCCGGTGCGCCTCGACCTGCCCGGCGGCGACCTGCCGCACGTCCACTACCTGCGGACCCTGGCCGACAGCCGCGCGATCATCGCCGACATCTCGCGGCTCGCGCCGTCATCGCGTGCCGTGGTGGTGGGGGGCAGCTTCATCGGCCTCGAGGTGGCGGCGGCGCTGCGCACCCGCCAGCTGGCGGTGACCGTGGTCGACGTCGAGGCGGTGCCGCTGGCGCGGGCCCTTGGACGCGAGGTCGGCGCCTTCGTGCGCACGATCCACGAGGAGCACGGCGTCGTCTTCCGTCTCGGGGAGCGGGCGGCCGCCATCGACGCCGGCGGCGTCACCCTGGCCGGCGGCGAGCGCCTGCCCGCCGACCTGGTGGTGATCGGCGTCGGGGTGCGGCCGGCGGTGGCGTTGGCCCAAGCCGCCGGCCTGGCCGTCGACGGCGGCGTGCTGGTCGACGAGCAGCTGCAGACCTCGTCGCCCGGCATCTACGCGGCAGGTGATATCGCCCGCTGGCCCGACCCGCACACCGGCGAGCGGCTGCGCGTCGAGCACTGGGTGGTGGCCGAGCGCCAGGGACAGACCGCCGCCGCCAACATCCTCGGCCGCCGCGAGCGCTTCGACGCCGCGCCGTTCTTCTGGAGCCAGCACTACGACGTGCAGATCTCCTACGTCGGCCACGCTCCGCGCCACGCTCCGGGCCCCGCCGCCGGCACCGGCCCCGCCGAGACACTCGCCGAAACCGTCCAGGTGCAGGTCCTGGGCGATCTGGCGGCCCGCGACGCCACCGTGATCTACCGGGCCGGCGGCAGCGTGCGCGCCGTCGCCACCATCTTCCGCGACCGCCAGAGCCTCGAAGCCGAGCACGCGCTCGAACGCGGCGACCAGGCGGCGCTGGCCGCCGCGCTCGCCGGGTAACCTGTCGGGCGCTCAGAACACCAGCCGCAGGCCGACCTCGTAGTTGCGGGGCTGCTGGTAATCGGTGGGGGCGCCGAGCGCCAGCTGGTCGCCCTCGGTGCTGGTGCAGCCGGCGGCGAACTGGCAGACGGCGACCGCCGGCTGGTTGCCGAGGACGTTCTCGGCGCTGGCGACCAGCTCGAGCTCGACGCTGCCGAGCTGAAATCCCTTCCGCACCTCCACCTCGGTGTACAGGATGCTGTTGGCGCGGAGGCTGCCGCGCGGCTGCAGGAACTCGTTGCCGTAGAGCGGCGGCGCCAGCGCCTCGAGGTCGCTGTAGTCGAACGGCGACTGGTAGATGGCGTTGAAACCGATGCTGATGCGGGCCGGCAGCTTGACGAAACCTTTCAGCTTGACGCGGTGGCGCACGTCGTCGGAGAGAAAGCCGTAGGTGTTGACGAAGTGCACCGGATAGAGGTCGAACTCGCTGCCCGCCCCCTGCGTGTACTCGACGCTGCCCTTCGACAGCGCATAGGTGTAGGAGGCCACGAGGTTGAGCCAGCTGCCGACGCGGCTGTCGAGCAGCAGCACCACGCCGTGGTAGTCGCGCCGCGCCGCCGCCGGGTTGGTCAGCACCTTGTAGGGGCAGTGCAGGAAACCGGGGTCCGGGGTCGGTCCCTGCAGGTTCTCGATACAGGTGTCCTCGAGGATGTCCCGCGTCTTCTTGTACACCCAGGTGAGGTCGAGCGCCGAGCGCTCGCCGAGGCGCTGCTGGACGCCGGCGGTGAGCTCGTCGGCCACCGGCGCCTTGAGATGCGGATCGACCACGTTGGGGGCGGTGTTGAGCACGTCGAGAAAGGCGTAGCCGAAGGGATCGCGGTGCAGCGGATCGGCGATCACCGTGCCGCCGTTGGCCGCCGCGAAGTCGGCGCAGGCGGCGGCGATGGCTGCCGGGTCGGTGATGCCCGCCGCCACCACGTTGGAGCACGACAGGTAGCGGGTGGTGGGCGCGAAGGTGAGCCGCGAGTAGAGCGGCACCGACAGCGCGCCGGGATGCATGAACCGGCCGTAGCTGCCGCGCACCACGGTCTTGGCGTCGCCGCTCGGGTCCCAGGCGAAGCCGAGCCGCGGCTGCAACGCGCCCAGATCGGCGACGCGGCTGCCGGTCTCGTTGTCGTAAGCCACCCTGTCGTAGCGCAGGCCGGCCTTGACGGTGAGCGCCGCCAGGGGCTGCCAGGCGTCCTGCAGATAGGCGCCGAGGATGTCGCCGGTGTAGGTGGCGCTGGGCAGCGGCGGCGTGGCGCTGAACAGGAAAGGCCCATTGTCGTCGGTGTAGGTGCCGCCGCCGGTGACGTTGTCGACGGTGGCCAGCGACAGCCGCCCATAGGAGGCGCCGGCCTTCAGCTCGTGGTCGCCTCCCGGGCCGGCGGCGAGGAAGGTGAAGCTGCTCTGCCCTTCGAGGCGGCGGCGGTCGCTCGATTGCAGGGTCGGGTAATTGATCGACGCGATCTGCGTCGCCTGGTCGAACACCCCCGGAATCGAGCGGTCGCCGCTCGCCGGCCCGTCGTCGATGCGGTGCTGGTTGTCGCCGAGCTGCGCCTCCCACAGCGCTTGGCTCGACAGCATGGCCGAAAGATCGCCCTGGACGATCACCGCGCTCTGCCGCTCGGTCGCCGCCGCCGCCGGCTCGACGAACTGGCTGGCGTTGAAGTCGGTAAGGGTGGCGGGCGCGGAAGAGGCCTTGACGACCGCCCGCCAGCGCGGATCGATCTGCCAGCTGAGCTTGCCGAGATAGTCCTCGCTGCGCTGGTGATCGACGGTCGGCGACTCGGTCGGCGTCAGCTTCTGATCGGTCAGCTCCGCCGAGCTGAAGAACCAGATCCGGTCGCGCAGCAGCGGGCCGCCGAAGGTGGCCGCCGGCAGCAGGAAGCTGGTCTGGCCGGCGTCCTCGGGATCGAAGTGCGCGCCCTTGGCGGAAAAAGCGTCGTTGCGGTAGCGGCCGTCGAAGGTGCCGTGGAATTCGTTGCCGCCGGATTTGGTGACGACGTTGATGACGCCGCCGGTCGCCCGGCCGTACTCGGCCTCGAAGCCGGCGGTGAGCAGCGAGATCTCCTGCACCGCGTCGAAGTTGAAGTTGGTGCTGTAGGTGGCGGTGTACGGATCGGTGGTGTCGAGGCCGTCGATCAGGTAGACGTTCTCGCCGATGGTCGAGCCGAAGACGTTGGGATCGGCGGTGATCTCGGTGGTGATGACGCCGGCGGCGCTGCCCACCACCGACTGGTAGTTGCGGTCGTCGGCGCCGATCGAAGCCCGGTCGATGAACTCGGTGGTGAACACCTGGCCGGCGGCGACCCGTGTCGGATCGATCACCGGCCGCTCGGCGGTGACGGTGACCTGCTCGCGCAGCTCCCCCGCTTCGAGCCGCGGAAAGACGGCGGTGGCGTGGTCGAGATGGACCCGCACCCCGGCCAGGCGGGCGGCGCGGAAGCCGGCGAGCTCCACCTCGACGGCGTAGACGCCAGGATCGAGGCCGGGGAAGGCGAAGCCGCCGTCCGGCCCGCTCGCCGCAACCCGCGGACCGCCGATCAGCGCCGGCGAGGAGACGGTCACCGTGGCGCCGGGCAGCACGCCGCCGTCCGGCCCGCGCACCGTGCCGATCAGCCGGCCGGCAGGCGCCGCGAGCGCCGGCCCGGCGGCCGCCAGGGCCAGCGCCAAGGCCGCCAGCAGCGCCCGCAGCGGGCGGTCCGGGAGCCAGGCGCCGCGCGCGCCGGCCGCCGGCCGCCGGCGCCCGCCTTGGGTCGAAGGCAGGCACCGCCCGCCGTGTCGCCGGGACATTGGTCGCCACATCGCCTCGCTCCTCCCCTGCCCGGCCGGTCGCTAGTCGTCGAAGTCGGGAGTCCCCGCCGGCAGGCCCGGCGGCGGCGCCGGACAGGTCCGCTGGGTCAGGAACAGCCGCGGCGTCACGTGGCTGAAATCGAACGAGCTCATCATGTCATGGGCGCCGGCATCGCGCGCCGTCAGCGCCGGCAGGCCGAAGGTGACCTCGGCGAACCGCAGCATGCTGGTGAAGTCGAACTGGCGCGAATCGATGAAACCCGATCGCGCGTAGGGCGAGACCACCAGCAGCGGCACCCGGAAGCCGGGACCATAGATGTCGGCGTTCGGCTGGTTGGGCGGCGGCACGTGATCGAAGAAGCCGCCGAAGTCGTCCCAGGTGATGAACACCGCCGTGGTGCACCAGTAGGGACTGGCTTGAAGCGCGTTGAGCAGCTCGACGGTGTAGTTCTCGCCGGCGCAGACGCTGTTGGGGGCGTGCTCGCTCAGGCTGCCCGGGAACACGATCCAGGAGATCGCCTTCAGGCCCTGGTTGTAGAGATCGCTCGCGAATTGGGTGTACGGAACCACCTTCTTCCAGCGCGCCGGGTCGTTGCGGATCTGCGAGAAGGCGTTGAGGATCGACCAGATGTAACCGCCGGCGCCCGGCCCCGGCGCGTAATAGCGCCAATCGAGCGTCTTGGTGGCGTCGATCTCGTCGGGCAGGGTCGTGAGGCCGCTCCAGCACGAGGAGTGGAGGCCGAAGGGATCGGTCACCGGGCAGACGTGCTTGCCGAAGGGCAGCGTCTGCTCCTCCTGGTTGGGCACGTCGCAGCCCCAGCCGCCGGTGGGATTGGGGCCGTTGGCGGGCACGAAGGGGTTGTCGACCGCGCCCTCGCCCAGGGTGAAGCCGCCGTTTTGCGCCGCCACGGTGAACATGTGGTTGGGATAGCTCGGACCGAGCAGCGACGAGAACATGTTGTCGCCGAGGGTGAAGTGTTGGGCGAGGGCCCAGTAGTTGGGGATGTCGGCCTTGCCGAACTGGGTCAGGCTGTGGTTGGTATAGGGCTGGGGCTGGCTGGTGTCGCAGGGTTTCTTGTCGCTGCTGTACTTGACCAGATCGAACTTGTCCTGCGCCCCGCAATCCCAGGCCAGGTTCGCCCCCTCCCAGGAGTGATCGATGTCGCAGCCGAAGTTGGTGTCCCTCGCCTGAGCGAGCGGCACCACGTTGCCGGCCGAGTCGAGCGCCGTGGTCGAGCCGTTGGCGCCGGGGAAAGTGCCGAAATAGTTGTCGAAGGTGCGGTTCTCCTTGATCAGGAAGACCACGTGCTCGATGGCGCCCGGCACCGGGCAGGCCGGCAGGTTGGGCGGCGGCGCGGCGCCAAGGGCGGCTGCCGGCAGCAGCAGCAAGCCGGCGGCGCCGGCGGCGCAGGCGACGCCCGCGACGCCGGAGAGGCCAGTGACTCCGGCGATGCCGGAGATGCCGGAGAGGTGGCGGACGCCGGGAGACACCGTGCGGCCGGCGGGCTGTCTGGAAAACCGCTGTGGGCATGGATTGCTCGTCATCGCTTACCTCCTTCGGGTCATCGACCCCGTGGACGAGGCCTCTCCCGCGGCGGCCGCGCCGGCGATGGCGCGCCGCCCTCTGCCATGTTCGATGTTCCTTGTCGAGCCAGCCCGCCGGGCCGCCGTCTGCCGGACCGCCAGGCGCCGGGCCGCTCGTTGGTGAAACCATGCATCGGCAGGTTTCCTGCGGGCCGTCGCGGCTCTGCTACTCTCCGGGCGGCCGGCGGCGCGGACGCCGGGGCGGGCGCCGCGGCGGGCCGGCCCGCGGGGGGATTGGCTCTGAACCTGCTCTGGGGACTGGCGGCGATCGCCGCCGCTGCTCTGCTCTTCGGCTACGCCTGGCGCGCCTGGCGTCGGGGCCGTCCCGAGGCCGCCGCCGCGGCCATCGTCGCCGCCGGCCTGGTGCTGCGCCTGTACGCCGGCTGCGACCTCTTCCTCCATACCTGGGACGAGCGCTACCACGCGCTGGTGGCCAAGCACCTGGTCGAGCACCCGCTCGTGCCCACCCTCTACGACCATCCGGTGCTGCCCTACGACTACCGGGACTGGCGGGCGAATCACGTCTGGCTGCACAAGCCGCCGCTGGCCCTGTGGCTGATGGCGGCGGGCATGCGGCTGCTCGGCCCCGACGAGATCGCCATGCGCCTGCCCAGCCTGTTGCTCTCGGCGCTCGCCATCTTCTTGACCTACCTCACCGGCACGCATCTCGGCGGCAGCCGGGTCGGCCTGCTGGCGGCGGCCGGTCAGGCGGTCAACGGCTACCTGTTGCAGCTACCCGGCGGGCGGGTGGCGGTCGATCACGTCGACAACGCGCTGGTGTTCTTCGTCGAGCTGGGGATTTGCTTCGCCGTGCTGCAGGTCCGCTCCCGGCGCGCCTGGCAGGCGTGGCTGTGGATCCTGGCGATCGGCGTCGCCTGCGGTCTGGCGGTGCTCACCAAGTGGCTGCCGGGATTGCTGGCGATCCCGGTGTGGCTGGCGCTCGCCTGGGGCAGGCAGCCGCGACGGCGGATCGCCGCCGGCCTGGCGGCGATCGCCGCCGTCGGCGCGGCGGTGGCGCTGCCCTGGCAGCTCTACGTCCGTGGCGCCTTCCCGCTCGAGGCGCGCTGGGAGTCCGCCTACAACCTCCATCACCTGCTGGTGCCGATCGAGGGCCTCGGCGGCTCGCCGCTCTATCACCTGCTCAACATGCCGCGCTACTTCGGCGAGCTGATCTACCTGCCGGTCGCCTGGTTCCTGATCAGCCTCGTCTATCCGGCGTGGCGTCCGCCGCGGCGGCCCGCCCAGCGGGCTGCCCTGGCGCCGGCGGGCCAGGCGGCCCCGGCACCGCGCGCACCGGGCTCGTCGACGCTGGAGCTGGCGCCGCTCGCCACCTGGCTGCTGCTGCCGTACGTGGCCTTCTCCCTCGCCGCCACCAAGCTCGGCGGCTACGTGATGGTCGCGGCGCCGGCGTTGTTCATCGTCGAGGCCGCCTTCTGGCTCTGGCTGTGGGACTGCCGTAGCGGCCCGCCGCACCGGCCGGCCGCCGCACCGGACCCGCGGCGCGAGCTCCGGCCGGCGGCGGCGCGCGCCTGGAAGGCAGCGCGCTGGGCGCTGCTGGTGCTGCTGCCGTTGCTGCCGTTGCGCTATACCGTCGAGCGCCTGAAGATCCGCCCCGGCTACGACCGCAATCCGCCTTGGGCGCGTGCGCTGCGCCAGCTGCCGGCGCGCCTCGGACCCGGCCCGGTGGTGCTGTTCCACCTCGACCGCCCCATCGAGGCGATGTTCTACACTCCCTACACCGCCTACTCAGGGGTGCCGACTCTGCTGCAGGCGCAAAGCCTGACCCGCGCCGGCTATCGCGTCGTGGTGCTCGACGCCCTCGCCGCGCCGCCCGAGCTGCGCGGCGTCCCGGGCGTCGAGCTCTGGCGCGACGCCATCCCGTCAGGTCCCCTCGACGACGGCACCGGCTTCCGCCTGCCGAAAGCCGACGGCTCCGACTCACCGCTCGCCGGGACCACGGAGCCGCCATGAGCCGCGGCCCGCACCGGCCGCGCCGAGCCCGGACACCAAGCGACGCTCGGCTGCCTCGCTACTTGTTGAGCGCCTGCAGCGCCGGTTCGAGCCAGGAATAGAGGAACCGATTGACCTGCGGGAACTGCGAAGCGAGGAAGGTGACGACCGGCAGGATCGCGAACGACGTCGCCCGGACCCAGAAATCGCCGCCCAACTCGCCGGGCGTGGTCTTGGTGACACGGCTCAAGGTGGGGTCGCGATGGAGTTGAGCCAGGACGAGAGTGACCACCGCGACGATGTAGAGCAACAAGAGGGTCAGGAGCGTCGCAATCGAAGCCCGCGGCTGGAACGGATAGACGGTCATCGCCAGCACCAGCAGGACGTACATGCCACCGATGGCGAAGATCAGCGTCCGAATCCGAACCAGCACGACCAACAGGAAGCTGACGTAGACCAGGCAAGCGAAGCGCTCGCAGGCCCAGGGGCTCGGCTCCCCACGATGCTCCTTGGCAGCGCGCCGCCGCGGCTTCTCCACCTGCTGCTCCCAGAGGGCGGCCAGCTGATCCAGAGCGTGCCCGGCCTCGACGGCGATCGCTGATTGGACGTCCTTGTATCTGGAGATGAGCTCCAACTCCAGAATGCGTGAGGCATGCCAATCGCGATGCCACGGGCGAAAGGTACGGGCGCCCTCGGGCAGCTCGGCGAAAGTCGCGAGCACGATCTGTCGAGCCCGCTCGACGGCCTCGACGCTCAATCCCGCGCAGCCCTTGGCTGCGGCGTGGAGCGCCTCGCGCTCCCGGGCAAGAATGCGCTGGAACTCCGTCATGCTCACGAGGCCGAACCGCCAGAGCGGATTCCAAGAGAAGTCCTTGAGCCGTGCGAAACCGGCACGCAACGGCAGCGAGTCAAGCATTACCAGCAGCCTTCGGGTCTTGAGCCAGATCTCCCAGAGCCGCAGCGTCGTGCCGATGATCGCGCCCAATGACAACCAGAAGAGAAGGAGCAGCAGTACCTCGAAACCTCGGGCCTCGATCGTGATCAGCGGCCTCAACCAGGCTACGCCAGGGGTGGCCGCTGCCAATAGCAACAGCGCCAGAGCGCTCAGCGCACCGGGCAGCAGATAGTGGCGCAGGTAAAGGGCGATGGAAGGTTCGAGTGGCAACAAGGCGTTGAACAGGTCGTCGATGATGTAATTCCTGGCTGGCTTGCCGCCATCGGTCCTCGCCTCTGCGACCCAGCGCAGCCGTTCGTTGGTCACGTCCTTGGGCAGCTGGGGCCGCCGGTCGTCGAGCAAGGTGAGGCCCGCATGCACGTGGAAGGCCCACCATAGGCAGGCGCCGAGAAGGAACATCATTGGCAGTACCGGCGAGAGGCCGGAGGTGAGCTGCAAGGAACGCAGCACTCCGAACCTCCACACCCCGGTGAGGGAGGCGGCAGCGCGTCCGTGCCAGGCGAGCCATGCCGCGAATAGGAAGAGCGGAGCGCAAGCGAAGAAAGTGAGAGGCCCCGCTCGAAGAAGGCGCTTACCGGAACGCTTGGCGAGTGCGTTGCGGCAGGAGAGGTCGCGAATGGTAGCGGCAAGCACCGCCAGCAGGCCGCCGACGAGCGCCACCAGCATCTCCGGACGCGAGTGGATGGTCCAGCCGCCATTGCCCGGCAGGAAAGGGAACAGGAGAAGCAGAAGGATAGAAGCAATCAGGCATGCGGAGGCGGCGATCAAGGCCGCCCGAGCATCCATGGCGGCGGGAGCGAAGGACGCGAAGAGCTGCGACGGCGAGCGAATGGATGCGAAGCAGAGCGACGCCGCGAAGCCGAAGGCGATCAGGAGCGCGATCAGCTCCGCCATCACCCAGGATATCGGTACGGTCACGGCGAGAGGGTCCGGGCTGATCTGCTCGGCGGCAATCCGCGGCAGCTGACTCGGAGATTGGCCCGCGAGCGGTCCGAGGTTTGCGATCGGCCAATACTCGTCGCGGCCGAGCGCCATCAGGTGCACCGGCGGAGTCTTGTGGTAAAGCCGCTTGCCGGAGGAATCCAGGCGCCAGGCCTCGAGCCAGCCGTATTGATAGAGGTCGAGAGATGGCGACTTTAGCTCGAATGGCTGCCGTGGGTCGCTGCCGGTGACGTCGGTCGGCGACGCCATCAGCAGGGCGCGCAGCGCATTGTAGGCACCAGCCTCGGTCGAGCTGGGGAACAGGCGTTCCGCATAATGCTGGTGATGGATGAACTCGTGATTGGCGGTGGGCGCGACAGAGTAGGTCGAGAGCGCCAGCAGGCCGTACAGCTGCTTGTCCTCGACCTCGCGGCGGAACAGCAGGTCGGCTCCGAGCGTGACGATCCTGCCCTTGGGATAGGCGGCAGCCAGGTAGCGGCTCAAGAAGAGAAGGTCGCTGGGGTCCGTCGCGTGCACGACGACGAACTGCACGGCGTGCTTGCGCAATTCGGAGACGATGCCGAGCAGGACCCCTTCCTGCGACAGCGGCGACTGCTTCGAGCAGGCCGCGACGGTGTCGTCGTCGGCGCCGCTGATCCCGAGGTTCGGAGGCAGGACGGAGCGTGGCGCGGATTGCGCCTCGAGCTTCGGAGCCATGGCTTCGCTGCCCTGGTAAGCCGCACGCAGGCGAGAGATCTCGCGGGGGAAGCGCAGGTGCAAGGTTTCGGCGCCTCGTGCCGCGTCGGCTCCATACTCGGTCTCGTCTTCTGCCAGGATCGCGACCGAATCGTCCCGATACCCAGGCTTGCCGTATGCGGAGCCCGTGAAATATTGCATGAAGCGCTCGATCATCACCTCGTCGGATTCTTGAAAGGAAGCCAGCTTCGCCGCCAGCGGCTTCTCATTCAAGTTGCGGAAACGGACGATGGCAGCACCGTCGGTGGCGCTGCCGCTGAAGATGACTGATGGCCCGTAGCAAGGGATGCCCTTGCCGCAGGTCAAGAGCTGAGCGAGCGAGGGGAGGGAACCCGAAAAAGTAGGACCGAGAATCCGCAAGGGCAGCTGGGCCGCGGCCCCGGCGGTGCAGGGCATGACGCAACCGAGCGCCCCGCTGGTGTGGGTGATCCAGTCGACCGCGTTCGCAAACTGCTGCTTTTCGATGCCGCCGGTCGGCGATTCGCCGACCAGCAGCACGAAGAGGTGGCGCCGCTGGTCATCCTGACTCCGGAAGGCCAGCAGACCGGGAAACTCGCCGCGGGCGTTCGCGTATGCCTGGTCCTCGACACGGACCGCGAAATTGTGCCTCTCCTCAACATGGTGTGGGTCGCGGGAGGCGCGGCGAGAGCTGGATGCCGCCTGAGTTGAGGAAGAGCATCGCGATTAGGGCGGCCGCGGAATGGAAGCCGTAGGCGCGCCGGCTGATGGTGC
>Ga0210405_10002198_pt1 | contig 20588 bp, 22 predicted proteins | sample IncBWH11MmetaG_FD_155492 | JGI IMG/M metagenome (GOLD analysis project Ga0210405, IMG submission 155492) | Forest soil microbial communities from Barre Woods Harvard Forest LTER site, Petersham, Massachusetts, United States - Inc-BW-H-11-M | ecosystem: Environmental > Terrestrial > Soil >... | reverse complement strand
TTTCGGCGGGGAAACCTTCCAGACCAACTTGATTCTGCCCGAGCCTGCGGACTTTATCAGCAAGGAGGGTCTGCCTCCCTGTTCCGTGATCCGGCCATCCTCGACCGAGCAGGGGGGCGCGGTAGCCACTATCCTATCTTTTACGCGGGACTTGCTTTTCCTTGGCCAGACTCAGGAATTCTTCGACACTGTAATGGCGCTGGCAACTGCGGCGGATGCAGCCCAACGCGGGTTTTAGGAGTAATTCTGCTCGCGGCGTCTCCGGGTGGCCCAGATCGTTATCGTCTCGATCGGGGCCATCCGCGAGCCGCGCGAGAGTGAGTTTAACAATTCTTACCGGGCGTGACGGGAATAATCGCGGCGCCGAGGCAGTCTATATTGCCGAGCGCTGGCAGCCCGATTAGCTCCCGCGGCACTCGTGATTACCGTGTATAAATCCCACTTGCAGGAGATTTCCATTTATGACTTCCAGAAGGGCACTCCTTCTCTCGGTTACCGTTAGCGGTTGTGTCATTGCGTTCGGTCTGGTGGCTCAGCAGCCGGCGCCCGAAGCCCCCGCGGCTTTCGACACTCCGACGCTGCAGACCCCGAACGCCGGCTCTCAAAGCGTTAGTAACGGCATAGCCGAGCCGCCGGGCGACACGTATGCGCTCGATCAGCAGATCTTTGAACGGCGGGAAGATCCCGCCTTGGGGCTCGGCCCGGTATTCAACGCTACGGCTTGCGTTGAATGCCACCAAAACCCGGTCAGCGGTGGACCCAGCCAGATCACGGAAGTTCGCGTCGGACACAAGGACGCGAATGGAAATTTCGTGAATCCGACCGTCGTGATCAATGACGGCGCCGACACGATCTCCGGCCGCTCCCTGATCAACGATCGCGCCACTTGTCCGCAGGCGCAGGAGCACGTGCCGGATTCCGAGACGATTCACGCGCTACGGGCAGTCCTCAATACTTTGGGCGATGGCTTTGTCGAAGCGATCGACGATGCAACGTTGATAAAAATTGCGAACGACCAGGCGAATGCCAATGGAGGCGTGATTCACGGCGAAGCCATCCAGGTTCCCGTTCTGGAAGCTCCCGGACAAACGCGAATCGGCCGCTTCGGCTGGAAGGATCAGCATAGCAGCCTACTCTCGTTCATTGGCGACGCCTATCTGAACGAGATGGGCGTGACCAATCGATTGAAGCCGGTCGATTCCACAACCGTATGCAAAGTCAAATCCGATCCCGAAGATACTCCCGACGCGATCGGCATGGCCGCGATCGATCACTTTGCGCAGTTCATTCGCGGGACAAAAGCGCCGCCGCGGGACCTTACGCTAGCTGCAACCCCTGATGCGCAAGCGGGCCAGACGCTCTTCGAAAGCGTCGGCTGCAACACCTGCCATGTTGAATCGATGACAACCTTGCCTGCCGGAACGGTGGTGAATGGCGGCATGTTTACCGTGCCGGATGCTTTGGGAAACAAGACGATTCATCCCTTCGGCGACTTCCTCTTGCACGACGTGGGGACTGGCGACGGCATCTTTCAGGCGGGTCCTCAAGACACGGTGAACAAGCTGCGCACAGCGCCGCTCTGGGGTGTGCGCATGAAGGCGCGCTTCATGCATGATTTGGCGTCACCGACGCTGGAAGACGCTATCCAGCGTCACGCGGGAGAGGCCAGACATGTGAGGCGCCGCTTCGACAACCTAACTGCCAATGAGAAACAGCAGTTGATCACATTCCTGAATTCACTATAGCCGGCCCAAATTCTTTACACTTGTGCGCCTGTCTTCCAAGGAATATTCGAGTTACCGTGACAGTTTCATCACCAGGAGAGTAAACCATGCATACCTGGAAGAAGTCGATGAGCGCCCGCGTCTTCGCGGCGGCGCTGATGGCGGCCCCGGCTTTCGCCGCTACAAATTTCGTGCAACATAATCTTGTCGCCGACACAGATGGAGTTGCGGATCACACCGATCCGAATCTGGTCGGATCGTGGGGGATATCCGAATCGCCGGCAAGCCGGATTTGGGTGTCGAATGCCGCAAGCGGCATGGCCACGGAGTACAACACCGCGGGGGTAGGCGTGACTGCGGCGGTCATTCCACCATCGGCCAACAGTAAGCTGAAGTCCGGACTCCCAACCGGGCAGGTGTGGAGCGGCTACGGGGCCGGATTCTTCGAGGTTGCCGCGGGCAAGCCTGCAAACTTTATCTTCGCCACGTTAGATGGCACGATTTCCGGCAACAACGGGGGAACCGCTACCATCATGGTGGACAACGGCGCCAATGGCGCGGTCTACACAGGGCTCGGCATCGGAGTGAGCATGCTGGGTCCAACGCTCTATGCGGCGAATTTCGGGAACGGGACCATCGATACTTTCGATAAAAATTTCAAGCCGGCGCCACTCGCCGGAGGCTTCATCGACCCGAACCTGCCTGCAGGATACGCGCCGACCAATATCCAGCGTTTCGGCCAGCGGATGTACGTCACCTACGGTCCATCGGATGGCCATGGAGGCTTCATCGGCGGGCCCGGTACGGGGTCGATCGACGCGTTCGACCTGAACGGAAACCTGGTTCAGCGGCTGGTTGTTCCGGGCAATGGCAATCTAAACATTCCGTGGGGGCTGGCGCTGGCGGGGCCAAACTTCGGCGTATTCAGCTACGCGCTGATCGTGGGCAACTTCGGCGATGGCACCATCGCCGCCTTCGATCCGCTTACCGGCGATTGTCTCGGCGACATGCAGGACGGTAACGGGAACAACCTTTCGATCGACGGACTGTGGGGGCTGCAGTTCGGCAGTCAGGGCAGTAACGGAAATGCCAACGGCGGCGATGCAACCACTTTGTATTTCGCAGCCGCTCCTTCCGGAGGCGCGCACGGGCTCTTCGGAGCTCTTCGACCCGCGACCGACTCGATAAATCCATAGTGCATTCGGTTGTCAGTATGTCCTGGAAACTCCATCGGCCGTTCAGCCGCTGATCTTGTCGTCGAGACCGGATCGAAGGTCCGAACGGCCGCTGGCACGACTCGCAACCGCCGCTTTCGGAAGGCAAAGCGGCCGCGCGGGTCCCCCTAAACCCGCTCTTCGCAACGAACTCAATTTCATCTAAGCGGGAAGGCCGGCCAGGGGGCTGGGACACGGGGGGCCGCCCCACAAATTCTTGCAGAGTTGTCAGAACTCGAAAAACGAGTGGCGTTGGGTTGAAAACCGGCGCGAAATGCGCCGTCGCCAGGGCGCGAGCCACGGAACTATCCGTCCCTCTTTGTCCGCAGGAGCTCCAGCCCTCAAGCTTGATTAGGCGCTCGCGAGCGCCGCTAACAGTTGGTCGCGCAACAACGACCCCGATCCGGCCCTCAACGCCAGGCGGCTCCGCTCAAATTCAACGGAGGCTTCCACTTCCTGACGTTTGGTGTCCATACTGCCGCTGTTGTCTAATATCAGGCCCATCGAAACAGGGAGATCTTCCCGGAAGAAACTTCTTAATAGGTTGCGCCACGCCGTTTTCGAAGACGCGAAAAGCCTTCTGCTGCAGATTCATCAACAGACGGCCGCTCTTGTCGACGACGGCAGCGTGGAGCACCACCAGGCGCGCATCGGCGCGAAAGGTTGTGGTTTGGCGCCGCTCGGAATCCTTCGATTGGGCAGCGATCGGGACTACGGCCAGTACAGCCACGGCACCGTTCCTTCCTGGATCGGCGGGTAACCAAGGATTTACCAGTTACGCAAACTCGATTCCAATCTGTTGTGCTACCCGCGAATATATTTGACCAGGGTAACCGCTGCGCCACCCCCGGCCCCGGACTGCACGTGAAACTCGTCCATGAACGCTTGAGCCAGATAGATTCCGCGGCCAGATTTCTTCAGCAGAGCCTCCGTCGACCGAGGATCGGGTAGGCGATCCAGGTCGAAGCCACTGCCTTGATCCCAGACAGTGACCGTGAGCTGCCTCCGGGTCCGAGCGATGGTCACGAAGACCTTCTTTTGGCTGTTTAGCCCATTGCCATGAATGATCGCGTTGATCACGATCTCGCGGACGGCGAGACCGATCTTTTCGAGAGCAATGCCAAAGAAGCCAGCCTTCTGCGCAGACTGGAGAGCGACACTTTCCACGAAATCAGCGCTCTCCAACGTGGAATTTAATATACGACTTGTTGTTTCAATTGGCAGGCTCAGATTTCTCCTGGCCAGATTGGCGCCGCTTGAGGATGAGTGTGGCATATACTTCTCCTGAGTGGGGCGCGAGATGGCCTGCTCTTGCGTCCCACTGTACGATCAGAACTAGCCTTTGGCATGCACCGAACACACACTGGCCGCCGGGAGGTTGGCCCGAGTCCACCTGCCTCTGACCGGCTGCGATCAGTGCGGCGACTTCCGACTTCATTTCGAAAATCCGTCCGGCCTGTTCGTTCCCAGCCGGCGAAACGACTCCAGATACTTGAGTATCCATTCCAAAGAAGGCGACCGCCGGCCGGGATCGAAGTCCCGGGAGTGCTCCTCAAAAAGGAGCTCCACTGTCAGCGGCGCGTTGCTGATTTGCGAGATCGTGATCTCGTGTGGCCGCGTCTCGTAAAGAGGCGCAGTGGCCTGGATTTCGACGACGTACTCCGGGTCGCTCGGCTTTATAAGGAAATCCCCCCACAGTGGCAGAATAACGGTAGAGCTTCCGTCTTCCAGACTCTGCGATCGGAACATGTCGTAGAAATGATCCGGCTGCAGCCTGGCGGCCTCGTCCGCACTCTGCCGATCGAAGGTCAGCGTCAACTTCCAATACTCTCTGAAGCCGGGCGTGGGTATGTTCTGGGTCGTGCAGTTGCCGGTGAGCGTACCAATCGGCGTGTGCGCGACAAAGGAGCAGGGCTGCACTTCGCCGGGAGCATCATCGGCACAGACAAACGCTCGCGGACATAAGAGGAATAGTACAAATAGCAGCCTCTTCATGAATGGCTGCTCTCCTTGGACAGGTAGGAACTATGGGTCGCCATTCCTCCCTTCGCTCACTGATACCGGCGCACCTGGTCGATTATTCCCGACTTTTCGGAATCTAGCCGCCAGGAATAAGATCCAAGCTCGGTGGTATTGAACAATGTGGACGCTGCTCAAGCGTGGGGGCCATATGAACCTGTCCCTATGGGGCCGATACACAATTGAGAAACGAGAGGAGCTTCCAGGCGAGTTGGCTGCCGCCGTACGGAGCCGGCGAATGCCGCCTCCTCGATATACGCTCATGCATTCCAGCGCAAAATTGTCGGAAGCCGAATCGGAACAGATCTATCGATGGGCTCGGGGTGAGCGCCGGCGTTTGACATCGATGGATCCCCCGAGCCAGTAAAGGAGATCATGTTACCAACTCCCCTGAGCGCAGCGTTGGGGCTAGTGTTCGTTCTGACTGGCGCCGCCGCCGTTTGGCTAATGTTCGACGCTTCCAGGCGCGCGCACAGTCAGGCGGCGCGTGATCGCATCATTCGTGCGCACCGCATCGCCGGATATCTCTTCATCGCGCTGTTTTGTTTCATGACCTGGTTCATGGTTCTGAAAGTCAAGGATGTGCCCGACGAGCTGCCCTTGCGGGCGATGCTGCATATCCTGATTGCCATGGTTCTTGCGCCCTTGATTCTCGTGAAGCTTCTGATCGCCCGCTATTACAAGAGCTTCACTACGGCCCTGGTTCCCTTGGGACTCACAATCTTTACGCTTGGATTTGTCTTGATCGCTTCCGCCGCCGGACCCTATTTACTTCGCAGGGTGACTATCAAAGACATTTCGCTGCAAAGCATTAACATGGGAGCCGCCAGAATCGATCTGAAGAGCTCCGAGGTCCTGATGCAGAAACGTTGCTCGCGCTGCCACGCCTTGGATCGGGTGGTGGGCGCACGCAAGGACGCGCAGGGTTGGCTCGCTGCAGTCAATCGCATGCGGGCCCTGCCGGGTTCCGGAATAACGGAATCCGACGCAAGAATCATTCTCTCCTACCTGATTTCTGAAAGCTCGATTGACACCTCGAGCGCACAGGGGGAGTTGTCGGTCGGAAAGGCGCTGGTTGATTCGCACTGCAATCGCTGCCACGATCTCGACAGGACTTACAAGTCAACCAAGACTCCGGCCGAATGGAAGGACACTGTCATCCGAATGGTGAAGTATGCGCGCGGGACGGAAGGCTTTTTCAAACCTGGAGAAGACCAACGAATTATCCAGTTTCTAGCTATGACCCAAACTCCCGAAGCGTCCCAGGCGCGTATCTCGAGTCCCACCGACCTCACCCCGGATAGTCGGCGTCCTACTCAGAAAGCAGAACCTGCCATAGATCTGCACGCCGCATCCAACTTGCCCACGGTTGGCGTAACCGTGCTCATCGCGGCGGTTTTCGGTCCGCTGATGTGGCGCCGCCAAAAGTCTCCTGCACGGAAGGTTAATTCCGGTTCAGCGTCGGCTGCGGTGGCGCCAGCGCCGGCAACACGCGTTCCAAATGCCAAGAGGTCAGTTATCCTCCAACTGGTGCGAACCGAACGGCAAACTCACGATTGTGTCAGTCTCCGATTTCGCATTGCGGGAGCCGGTGCGATTCGGGCCAGACCGGGACAGTTCCTCACATTCGATTGGCTTCTGGACGGTCAGAAACTGGCGCGATCTTATTCGATATCCTCATCGCCAACGCAGACGGGCTTCCTCGAAATCACCGTCAAGGGGCAGCCCCAAGGTTATGTTTCGGCCTTCCTGAACGACCGCGCTCCAATAGGCCTGACAGTCGAGGCAACAGGACCATTGGGCCGGTTCTGCTTCGACGAGAATGCCCACAAGAGCATTGTTCTTTTCGCAGCCGGCAGCGGGATCACGCCCATAATGTCGATACTCCGGTACATCGATGACCTTTGCCTGGGTACGAAAGCGGCCCTCTTCTACAGCGTGCGCACGCAACGGGATATCATCTTCGAGCCTGAGTTGGAGCGGTTGGAGGCGCGTCTCCCCAACTTTCAGCAGACGATCGTTCTTACCAGACCGGAGAGCGGTTGGACAGGCTTGACCGGCCATCTCAGCCGCGAGTTCATTAGCCTGCGCCTAGGTGAAGTTGGCTCGCAAACATTCTTCATGTGTGGTCCGGAAGCGTTTATGGACCACGTGAAAGGTATCCTGCTGTCATTGGGCGTTGACGAACAACGGATTATCCAGGAAAGGTTCGGCGGCAAGAGGGCAACCGCATTGGCAGAGCCGGAAGCAGAAGAGTCGGCCGGTGTAATCGAATTCACAAGGTCAGGCAGAACCTGCAGTTTGCCGGCCCGCCATACCCTCCTTGAGACAGCGGAGACAAACGGCATCGACATCCCGTACAGTTGCCGGCAGGGTCAGTGTGGAACTTGTGCCACCCGGCTGCTGGGAGGCGAGGTCAAGATGGATTGCGAAGATGGTCTGGATCCTGCCTCGAAGGCGCAAGGTTACGTACTGACATGTGTGGCTCGGGCTCAAGGGGACATACGGCTGGATGCGTGATCTTCCGGCAGTGGCTCAGACCAATTCGGCGTAGCAGATCTAGCTGCCCCGATGAATCCAAGCAAACTTCACACTGCGGAAGCTTTGCTATAAGCTGTTCTCATTCCCCGCGAACTGGCTCCGCCGAAAACCAATCGACCGGTCAAGCTCGGACCTAAACAATGATAACGAGCTCTCGCGGAAAAGGCAGGTTGAAACGGCTTCAGTTCTGACTCCGCGTTTTCACGCCGATTCCAACAAGTGTAAAGCAATCGTAACTTCCGGAATACCTGCGCACTTGGCAAGGTCTGCATAAGTGAACGAACTAAACAAAGGAGAATTTCAATGAACCAATTCAGAATGACGGCCGCCGCGCTAGCTCTGCTTAGTGCCTACTTAGTGCCTTCCATGCGAGCCGATGACAGCAACAAGGAGACTCATCTCGCCATCAACCAGCCGCTCCAGATCCAGGATACCCTCTTGGCTCCCGGGCAGTATGTGTTCAAGTTAGCCGACCCGGATACTAATCACAGCGTCGTCAGCGTCTATAACGCTGACAGCAATCGACTGGAGGGATTCATTATGGGTTGGGCGGCGTACCGAACCGATGCCGGCGACAAACACCTATTCACGATTTCTCAACCCGAAGGGAATCAACCAGCCAAACTGCAAACCTGGTTTTATCCTGGTGACAACTTCGGAGTCGAGTTCTCCGTAGTAAAGGGGCATAAGTGAAACCGGACATATATTCAAATCCAAACGGGAACGGACGGAACGCCGGCACAGCCGACGAGACTTCCTCAACCCGCGACTAGCCAAGGAACTCAAGTGAGCTTGTGGGGCAGGATTGCATCCTGCAGGCCGGTTTTTCAACCGGCCTCTTTGTACTGTGTAGCCTGTTCGAAGAGCGCCGATGAAATCGGCGCGCAGCTTGCAAAGCTGCCCCACAATGGCTCACGCAGATTCCTCATCGACCCGGGAAAGCCCGGTGACCTCAGGAGGTCAGAGTCTAGTCTCATCAACTAAGGCCGATGCGGCGCAGCAGATCCTGGAACCGCGGGTCGGAGCGCAGAGGGTCGAAGCAAGGCCGCACGAGGACCGATGGGTTAAATCGCTCCCCGTAGGCTTTCTCTAACCAACTCATCGCCTGATCTTTCTCGTCCAGACCTACATAAATCAAGGCAATCTCGGAAGCATTTAAAAAGCCATAATTCGACGGATTCTTCAGATCCCTGAGTATTTCCAGTGCTTCGTTTCTCCTGCCTGATGCGGCGTAGGCGTAAGCGAGATTGGACCGAAATGCCTTATCGCCTCCGGACAAACCGATCGCTTTTTGGAGTTCCGCGATCCCTTCGTTGTACATGTGCTTCTGCACGAATGCCTGGCCCAGTTCATAGTGTGTGACAGCGAAGCGAGGGTCCATCTCGATCGTTTTTCGGCTTTGTTGTATCGATTCGTCGTAGCGACGAGCGCTGAGAAGAACGTCTGCCATATCTGCGCTGATGATCAAGGACAGGGGATCCAGGCTTTCCGCTCTTCTCATCTCTGTGATGGCTTCGCTATTCCTTCCCAATGTGATCAGATGCCAGGTATACCATTGATGAGCTGTTGCGTAGTTCGGGCTAAGCTCAATGGCCTGCCTATATTCCCTCTCCGCGGCCCCCCAATCCCAGTCGAACAGGTCCAAGACAAATGCAAGAGACGTGTGGGCTTCGCCGAGAGTGTTATCGAGCGTTAGCGCTTTGGTCACCGCCGCCTTCGCTTTGGGAAAGGCCTCCGACGGAGGTAGAACACCGTACTCCCAATCTCCCATCAAGGCATAAGAGTCGGCTAGGCCGGCGTAAGCCTGGGCATAGTTCGGATCCTTTTCGATCGCCTGGTTGAAATAATCAACGGCTTTTTTCAAGCCGTCGGCGGTTCGTTTATTCCAGAAATATCTTCCCTTCAGGTAGGCCTCGTAGGCTTCTGCATTCATGGCCTTCAGGTGCTTCAGATCGGCCTTTTCGTTTGGATTCAGTTTGATCCGGATCTGCTCGGCAATGGATCGAGCCACTTTCCTCTGGAGGGCAAAGACATCGCGCAACTCGACCTCATAGCTCTGGGCCCATAGATGCTTGTCGGCGGAAGCCCAGATCAACTGCGCTGTGATTCGAACCCGGTTCCCTGAACGCGAAACGGTGCCTTCCACCACGGCGTCTACGTTCAACTCCTGCGCGATCTCTGGTAACGGCTTGCGCGCGCCTTTGTAGGTCATCGCCGAGGTACGGGAGATCACTCGCAATTCGGTGATCTGCCCCAACTCAGTGATCAATTCGTCGGTCATGCCGTCTGAAAAGTAATCCTGCGACGCATCGCCGGAGAGGTTTTCCAGTGGAAGCACTGCTAACGATCGAATACTGAGTGGCGCGCGGCTCCCCGGGTGAAGTATCCAGACCGTGAAGATGACCGACAACAGGAGCAGTGCGAGGCCAGCTACCCTCCAGGCATGTGGCCATCGCGGGCGTTCGCTTACAGTGGTGTCTTTAGGAAGGTCAACTTGATCATGATCGCTGGCTCCAATGGGATCACCAGTTGCAGGTGCTGGTTCCTCAGGAGGAGCTTGGCTAACAACCGGTGGGTCTTCACTGGCGCCGACAGCCTCGATCGGAGCGATAAACCGGTAGCCTCGCCGCGGCAGCGTTTCAATGAAACGGGGATTGGCGGCCGAATCTCCCAACACCTCGCGAAGTTTGTTAATGCCCGTGCCCAAGCTGTGGTCGAAATCAATGAAGGTGTCCTCGGGCCAAAGCGTGCGGCGGAGCTCCTCGCGCGTAACGAGTTCTCCTCGCTGCTTTAACAATGTAATCAGAAGCAGGAAAGGCTGGCCTTGCAGCTTGATCCTGATGCCTTTCTTTCTGATTTCGCCCGCACGAAGATCAACCTCGAAAGCGCCGAAGCGGACCGAGCGCGCAGATGACGGCAATTCTCCCATGGCGTTCCAACGTCAGTAACGGGCTGATTGGGGCACAGCGAATCATTATATCAGTAGTGCCCGGCGGTGAAGTGTTCCATTAAGTATCTTCAAATCAAGGAGTTTGGAATTGAAGAATAGTTGAAGTCGGAAGGCGCGTTTAAATTCTCGCGCGATCTGGGGTACGCGTGTGGGTGATCGTGGATCATCACCGAGCCCCCTTTTTTGATCCACCTTCGGGGCCACGGGGCCGCCGAGGCCTCGTGAGTTTAACTAATTTGCGGGAATGTGCGCCTGCCTGGATCGGTATACAGAGATGAAGAACAAATCGAGTCCGGCTCCGCGATTCTATGAAAACGATGAATTCGGGAGCAAAAAAAAGGAACGTCACATGGCCGTCGGCTTATCAGTTGTGGGTGGTCTTCTGCTCGCGGGCTTAGCTTTTTCTCGGCTGAGGGCGAGGAAGGGCGCCAAAAAAGACGTGTTGAAGCTGTTCTCATAGCCGTTTGTTAATGCTCCGGACATCAAAATGCGCGGTGGGTTCGCAGCCGGGACAATACAGTTGCCCGATGGGGCGGTCATGGACAGAGCTTCGGACGCCCGAAGGCGGACCGGGCGCTACGGATGTAGGGGTGGTTCTACAGCGTTGAGCACTAACCTGATGGCCGCGACCGATACATTGTCTCGATGCGCCTGTCAGGTGAAGCGTTCAGTTAAGCGCTTCCATATCAATGAATTCGGACGTGAAGAATATTTGAAATATGGAAGGTTGGCTGTGCATTGAGCGATCGAGCAACCGCCGTTAGCATTGTCCCAAGCGAGGCAACAGATTTGCAAACTGCACACAGTGGACAGCCAGCGCTGGAGCGCGAAGCAGCCAGGAGTGACATGGCGCTGCTCGTGGTCCATCTGGACGCAGCCTACAATCTTGCACGCTGGCTCATGCGCAACGAAACTGACGCCGAGGATTTGGTTCAGGAAGCCTACGTCCGCGCATTCACCCATTTTGCAGGTTTTCGAGGTGGCGACGGGAAGGCCTGGCTACTGGCAATCGTACGCAATAGTTGCTACGACCGTCTGAAGCAGAAGGGAGTCCGGGAACAGTATACGTTCGACGAGACACTACACAGCACCGATCGGCAGACTCTCAACCCAGAGACCTCATTGCTACAGGCAGAGAGATCCGAGTTAGTAAGGGAGTCGCTGGCGGAATTGCCGGCAGAGTATCGCGAAGTGTTGGTACTCCGTGAGCTGGAACAATTGTCCTACCGAGAGATCGCGACTATTGCGGGTATCCCTCTGGGAACTGTGATGTCACGCCTCAGTCGAGCTCGCCAACGGCTTCAGCAGAGTTTGTGTCTGAGTGAACGGAACGAGAAAGGACTGGGCATCAGCCCAGTATGACGCCGATTATCTTATATCGACAAGAAAAGGAGCAATTTAATATGCTTGTTAGTACAACAACCGAGGTTTTCCGGCCTGAACGGTATCAGGACCTACACCTGGACATGGATTTCCTGAACGCCTCTGCGGCTTTAGATTCGCGCCCCGTGGTCCTCACTCGCAAAGAATATGCGCTACTGTCACTCTTAGTCCGGAATGCAGGCGAAATCATTCCCCGAGAGGCCCTTCTATGGAGAATCTGGGGCTACAGCCCGCAAATCCGCACCCGCACTCTCGATGTGCACATCCGTCGGATTCGGAAGAAGCTCGGCATTTATGGCGAAACATACATTGAAACGATCTTTGGGATCGGTTACCGCTTTCAACCCCTTCGCCAAGAGCGCTCGCTGCCCGACTATTTCGGCGTCGCGGCGGTAGCGTAGTTTCGCGACAGCTTGCTTCCACTCATTGTTTCATTCCAACGCTACCCCCATCCCGTGTGAAACCGGAACTTCTGGAGTCGCCGACAGCGTGCGCAACCTGTGATAAGACTCCAGGTTCGAGTCCCAAGCTTAGCGCATCGCTATGCGAACCGAGCGCTCGGCCTCGGCCTTTTGCCCGTAGCCGACAGCGACTGTTCGCTGGTCTTGCAAGGATGCCGATCGTCGACTCGACTTTACTATGCTTATGCGGCGGGTGGAGGGCTATCTTCCCGTTCCATCCCTGTGCTCCGCCTCTTTCTCGGCGGAGAGGGCCACTCCGCAAGCAGACGAGCAGTTGGGGTCCGGATCGGAGTAACGTGGTCCATCGTTCGCTTAGGAACCAGAAACAAACGCCTGCTAACGAATCTTCTTCGCATTGATAGGGACCTCCCGGCTATTGCACGACAATCTGGCCTTTCATAAAGGGAGTCGCCAGCGCTGTCGAAGACAGAATCAACACAGCGGTCAAGGCGGTGCGCCGCGGAAGATAACGGCAATCGATGAGATGTCTCTTGAGATTGTCAACCGTGTGTATTTTCATAAGCTCTCTGACTGTACAAACTGCCTGGCTAGCTCGAATATTCCAACGACCAGCGCGCCTATGTGTAAAACGAGACTGCGCCGGAGCTCTGGAATATTCTCACCCGTGCAACGGTCAATACAGTAGAGGCTGATAGGAATTGGGACGCACCATCTGTATTTGCTCGATCTTTGCTGCTCTCGGCGGAAACCCGTCACACGCCGAGGATTCCAGGGGCAAGGAGATCTTTCAACAATGCAGCGGATGTCACGGCGTCGAAACCGGGGAAGGGAAGGCGGGTCCATCCCTCAAGGGGATATTCAAGCGTGAAAAACTGCGCAATGGCAAATCCGCTACCGAGAAAAACGTACGCGAGAGAATTGAGAACGGCGGTAATGGAATGCCATCGTTTGCAGGCATTCTGTCTGAGAAAGAAACAGATCGACTCATCGCCTATCTTAAGGAGCTCTGAGTCCAACGGGACATAGCGATCTATGGCCACATCTGGCACTGCAATAAAAGCGGTCAGTAACATTGCTTCCGAGCGAGCCAACGACCCATGCAGTTGCCGGACTTCTTCTCGGCCTGCACTATTTAGCCCAGGAAGCGCGTCTCGAGTGGAAGAAACGACCAAGTTGTCGCTTTTTGAGCGAACCATTGTTCCGCATTTGAACGCTGCTCATAATCTTGCGCGCTGTCTGACCCGAGATGAGCAGGATGCGCAAGATTTCGCGCAGGAAGCGTACCTGCGCGCTTTCCGTTTTTTCGATGGCTTCAGAGGTAAGGATGCTAAAGCTTGGCTGCTCGCGGTTGTCCGCAATACCTGCTTGACTTGGCGTCGTCAGAAATGGCGTGAAACGGCAATAGTCCTTTTTGATGAAAGAAACCACTGTTCCGATCAGGCGACGAATGCTGAGACTAAGATGGTTAGCGAAGTCAAGCTTGGAGCCTTGCGGAACTGTATTGAGTTGCTTCCACTGGGATTTCGAGAGGTCATCGTTATGCGAGAGATGGAGGAAATGTCATATAGGGAGATTGCCGGCGTCGCCGGTCTGCCGATCGGTACGGTGATGTCGCGGCTCTCCCGCGCCCGCAAGCGCTTGGGAGAGTGCATGACGGCCCGTATGAAGGGAGGCTCGGAATGAAGTGTGCATCAGCGCGTAACTTGATCGAGCCCCATCTCGACGGCGAATTGGATCGTGACCTGCAAGCAGAAATCCAGGACCACCTTACGAGCTGTAACGCCTGTACCGAAACATCTTCGCGGTTGCGCGAACTTCAGACGAACATCCGGATGCAAGTTCCCCGTTATGATGCGCCCGCTCACTTTCGAAAACGTGTTCTGGACGCAGTACGGGAGGCGGCGAAAAACGGGGCCGCAGACAGCGGGGGCGCCCACTGGTCGCTACCCTGGCAGTGGATGGCAATTGCCGCCTCTACTCTTCTGGCTGTTTCGCTCGCCTGGAACTTCTCTCTCTTCCAATCGCGTGGCGGGGACTTCGAAATAATCGCGCAGAACGTCCTTTCGAGCCATGTGCGGTCTTTGATCGGAACTCATTTGTTGGATGTGCCCTCCTCCGATCAGCACACGGTGAAACCATGGTTCAACGGCAAGCTCGATTTCTCGCCCGACGTCAAGGATTTTACCAGTCAGGGATTTCCGCTCATTGGTGGGAGGATCGAATACCTGATTGACCGGCCAGCAGCCGCCCTCGTTTATCGGCGCAGGCAACATGTCGTCAACCTTTTTACATGGCCATCTTTATCGTCGGTGAACAACGAAGCTGAGCTCACGCGGAGAGGCTACAACCTCGTCCACTGGAACAAGGCGAGCATGACATATTGGGCCGTATCGGATCTTCGCATCAGTGAACTACAACAGTTTGTGAACCTCTACAAAGAATAAACCCGGCTGGACTCTTGCGAGTTCACCCGCCACCTGATTTGGTTTCAGTCACCCGCAACTTTGACCCAATCTTCAGCGAGGGGGCGCTTTGAAATTTGAACCGAATCACTCGGTCAGGGACCCGGTTACAGGAGAATAGGGAATAACTGAGCCCCCGATTCTGTCAGAGAAGAGTGAGAGCGAGCAACCCCGTGATGCAGACAATCGGCGTGCGGCTATGAACTCCCACATTCTACTCTATTGGAGGCTGAGGTGATGCCCTGTTAGCTTCTCGTTCGCGTAAGATCGTTCTGTTTCTGCCGCCCTATGCGGGGAAGATTCTGGGCCCTCCCCTCGGTCTCTTGAGCTTGGCGGGCTCGCTGCGCGAAGCAGGTTACGACCCGCATATTATCGATGGAGCGCTCGAACCTGATTATCGCCGAAGGGTCGCCGAACAGATCGAAGACTGCGCCTGCTTCGGCGTCTCTCTGCTCACCGGTCCGATGATCCTCGATGCCATCGAGATGAGCCGGCTGGTGAAGAGTATTCGGCCGGAGCTCCCTGTCGTGTTCGGCGGCTGGCACCCGAGCCTCCTCACAGGCCAGACCCTGCGTGAAGAGTTTGTGGATATAGTGGTTCGCCACCAGGGCGACGTGACCCTGGTCGAAATCCTTCAACGACTTCAAGCCGGCAAGCCTCTGGACCTCGTGCCGGGCTGCTGGTTCAAGCGCGCCGGCCGCATCATTCAAAATCCAGACAGGCCGCCTGCCAAACTTGCGAGCTTGCCCGCTCCGGCATACGACCTGATCGATTTCGACGCGTACGAGCGTGTCGGAGGAGAGCGGAAACTGCCATATGCAACCAGCGTCGGGTGCCCCTATGCTTGCAATTACTGCACGGACATGGTGTTCTACAACCGGCGTTTCAACGCGTACAGCGCGGAATACGTGGTATCGGAACTGACGGACCTGGTGGCGCGCTATCGCCTGACGGAGGTCTCGCTCCTGGATTCAAATTTCCTTGTCGATATCCGGCGTGCGGTTGCCATCGCAAGAGGCATTCTCGACTCTGGCGTGCGCTTTCAATGGACTTTCCAGGCGTCCACCGATTTCTTGTGCCGCATGACCGACGACCAGGTGCAACTGCTCGGGCAGAGCGGCGTCAGCCATATCGGCTTCGGCACGGAAACCGCCTCCCCCGAAATTCTGAGCCGGATGGATAAGCATCACCAGACGGTTCCCGATATGTACGAAGCCGCTGCCAAATGCGCGCGTGCGGGAATCCGGGTGACCTTCAACTTGATCTTCGGTTTTCCGGGCGAGGAGGACCGGCATCGCCGCGAGACGATGCGCGTCATGGGGGACATCGCCGGCCAGTTCGACAACGCCAGCTTTTCGCCCAACCTTTTCACGCCTTATCCCGGTATACCAATCTGGTCCAAGCTTCGTGAGTTGGGAATGCTGGAACCGGAGACGCTCGCCGGATGGGCGCGGATCGATTTGGGCGCCAACAACCTGCCGTGGCTTCAGGGCCCCTCTTTCCGGAAGTTGGAGCGGAGCATCCGCTATTTCCTGCTCGATAATGAGATCAACCGCAGCCAAAGGAAGTCCCGCCACCAAACGTTTCAATCGCTTCTGCGGCTGATCCGCAAGTCACTGCATTGGCGGCTCAAGCATGCCTTCTTCGAATTCCCGCTCGAGCTCTGGCTCTCAGTGGCGAAGAAGCGGCTGGTAGTGCGACGTTCGCTACTGACGGGACAGCCGCTGAGCCGGGAGCTGGCGAGGACACCGTAAATAACGCCATCCACGATAAGGTTGCCGACTAGGCGCGGTGCGACCGATAAACGAGGAATGCTTGTCGAGTTTGATTTTGTTCGGCGAGTCTTACAAGGAGCAAACGGGCGGCCTCCTGAAGTACTATCACAGGGAGGCCGCGCGACTCTTGGACCGTACGGAAGGATCTAGCTGCCTACATGACCTTCATACTCGGGTCCATTCACTTGAACGACGAATCCGTCGGGATCCTGGAACTTGAACGATTCCTTCGACCCGCCCGGCTCAAGCTTCAAATTGCGTTCCTTCAGCTTGGCGGTTACCTCGTCGGCGTTGAAACTGGCGATTCCGAAGTCGTAGTGATCGAGGGCAGCAGTGTCGCCCTTCTGCTCGATTCCAAAGAAGCTCTTGCCTACACCCAGGATGTGCGTTGTCGCTGAATGCTGCTTGAGGGGCATCCCGAAGAACTCCTGGTAAAACTGAGACGTACGTTGAAGGTCGGGGACCCGCACGGTAACGTGATTCAGGCTGACGGCGTGCAGGCCCGTTGGCTTTGGCGCGGCTTGGGCCCCGGTAACCAACGCGGCGAGGGAAGCAGCGAGTTGACGGCGCGTCAGGCGGCCGCGTTCGAAATCTCTGACCATTCTTTCAATGATTAGTTGCATGTTGACCTCTCCATTCTCTGCTATCAGAAATTGTACTTGAGCGCGAATTGAATTTGGCGCATGCTCGCTCTGGTCGAGGTGATTGTGCCGAAAGTCGCCTGCGGCAGTACGTTCGAGTTTCCCCAGCCCGTGGCCGGGTTTCCCAATTCTACGTGGTTGGGAGCGTTAAACATTTCCATGCGGAATTGGAGCGACTGTTTCTCGGCGACGCGGAAATCTTTAATCGCCGAGAAGTCGAAGTTCACCTGCTTTGGGCCAATCAGGTTGTTGCGCGCGCAGGTTCCGAACAACGGCACTACGGTGTTGGTAAAGGCGGCGGGATTGAACCACGCATGTGCGTTTGGATCGGGAAATACAGGGTCCACGCCGGCAACGCAGTTGAGCCGGTTGCTCACGGAGAATCCGGTCCCGGGTGAATCCCAGGAACCCGTATCAAGCGCCTGGCCGCTTTGAGCCGTAGCGATTACGCTGAGCTCCCAGCCGCCGACAAGCTGGTTTACAACGCCTCCCCGGTTCAACATACGCTGGCCCTTGCCGAATGGCAATGTGTAGAGGCTGGAGGCGACGAAACGGTGTGGAACGTTGAAGGTTGCGATCCCGTAGTCGCATGCCCGGCAGCGTGAGTCCTGCGCCGTGAAGTCCAGGGCGCCACGGATGGCGCTTCCGTCATCCAGGGCTTTGGACCATGTGTAGCTGAATAACGTCGTCAGATTGGTTCCGAAGCGTTGACTGACCCCGCCGCTAATCCCGTTATAGTTCCCAACGCCGTCCGCTTTCAGGAATTGAATACCTGCCGGGCCCCATTCCGGATAAGGCATACGGGTAACAATCGGGGCATTCCCCGGAATCGGCTGGCCGGGGTTCAGCAAGTTATCCAAATGTCGGCTCTCTGATCCGTTGTAGCCGACCTCCAGGGTGGTCGATTTGCCTACTTGACGCTGGACGTTCAATACATACTGCATGGTATAGGTTGTCGGCAGGTGGTAGTTGGCGCCCCAGGTGAGGCCAATCGGCAGGTTGACTGGAAGAGAAGCGGCATTCAGAAAATTTGAATAGGTCACATTTTGCGGCGGAGAGTACGTGTTATCCGGATTATAAGATGTTCGGCCTCCCAGTCCGCGGTTCAAGTCGAAGATGGAATTCTTGCTTTCCTGTGAATAGAAGAAGCCAAAACCGGTGCGGATCGACCACTTATCCGAGGGACTCCAGGCGATTCCCAATCGCGGCGCGAAGTCTTTATAATTGGGCGCGATCAGCCGGTTGCCCAGGCGTCCGTCACGGGCGAGCTGAAGAGGAGGGGAGCCTGCAGTGTTCGCTCCACTGGCCGTGGTGGCCCAGTAAGGCTGGTAGCGGAAGTTGATGCCTTCATAAAAATCCCCGCTGCCGGTCCGTACGTAAACAGGATGCTGACTCATATCGGGCAGGTTCGCAACGGAAGGGATCCCGTTGTAATTGAGCTGAACATTCACGCTATGGCCCGATACGTCCAGAAGCGGCTGGGCAACCTCCCACCGGAGACCCGCGGTGATGGTCAAGCGCGGGTGTATCTTCCAGGTATCGTCAACGTAAGCCGCCCATTCGTTGTTGCGGAAATCGGACGAAACCAGCGAGACGGCAATGATCGTTTGAGTGATATAGTCTTGCAGAAAGTCCGCGCCCGCGTAGCCCGTACTTTGTGTATTCGGGTTGCCCGTGAACGCGCCCGTGAAGAAGAACTGGCCGCGGGGAAATTCATTTCCGACCTGTGGAAACTGGTTGTACCTGTACTCGCCACCCATGCGGAGAGAGTGCTTTCCGATGATCCAGGAGAAATTGTCCATGGCCTGGTAGACCTTGTCGTTGATCTGAAATGGGCTGCTGGTTGGGTTGCCGAAGGTGCTCAGATTGTTGCCCAAAACAATGTTGGGGATGCCCCAGGAGTTCTTGTCCGTAATCTTTACCGGCACGCCCAGCTCCGCATCCACATCTTCGGTGTTCGCCAGTTGCTGTGTGATGTTGTTGAACAGCGAGCTATACCCGAAGCGCGCCTCATTTACTTTGGTCGGCGAGAGTACACGGACATTGGACAACACCCACTGGCTGGCCCTGGTATATAAAGTCTGTCCGTCGGTGGTGAGACCCGGCATCACGGTTAGCTCGTCAGTCCAGCTATAGCGGCCGAACCACTGCGAATTCGAGCTTTCGTTGAAGTCAATACGCTGATTGAACTGGTCCTTATTGACCGGGGTGTTCACGGTGTATTGGTAGTTCCGGTTGGGCACGCCCGGCACGGCGGGCTGATTCGGCAAGGGGAAGAATTTCATCAGAAAGAGGGACGTCTTGTCAATGCGGCTCTGCGGAATCTGATTCCCCGGGTAAGGCGTGGTGGTGACGTTAGGAGGAGTTCCGAGGCGCGTGAGGGGATCCTGCAGGGCGGTGGAGATGGCGGAGAAATCGCCGCTGCGCATGGCCGCTGTCATCGTCGTCGCAAAAGATGTAGTTGCCTGGCGGGATCTGTATCCTTCATAGTTCGACATGAAGAAGAGCCGGTTCTTTCCGTTGAAAAGTTTTGGAATCTGGATCGGCCCTCCCAGTGTGAAGCCGTATTGATTTTGGCGATAGGGCTGACTGCCTGGCGAGGGATTAGCCGCACTGCGCGTGCTGGAGCTGAAGTCGTAAGCCCTGGCGTCAAGCGCGTCGTTGCGAAGGAACTCGAAGAACGTTCCATGATAAACGTTCGTTCCGGGTTTGGTTGAGACGTTGACTTGCCCGGCTTCCCGGCCGAACTCGGCGGGGTAGACGCCGGACTGGACCTTGAATTCCTGCAGAGCTTCCACAGAGGGCAGCATTATATAAGTGTTGAAATCGACGTCGGTGTTGGTGATGCCGTCCAGAGTGTAATTAGCCCACGTCGCGCGAGCGCCGGATAACGAGACAGTGAGGGTGGAGCGCGTACCGCCCAGACGGCCGCTGGCCTGCTGAGCGGGCAAAAAGCCGAATGTAACGTTGGGAGCTAGGGCGACCAGGCTGAAAAAGTTTCGGCCGTTCAACGGCAACTCGCTGATCCGCTTTTCCTCGATTACAGTGCCAACCGTCGCATTCTCGGTGCTCAGCAACGCGCCGGAAGCGCTCACCTCGATCGTCTGGGTGGCCTGTCCGAGCGGGAGGCTGAAATCGACTCGTGCCATCTGCTGCACCTGGAGCTCGATGTTCGTTTTTACGACGGTTGAGAAACCTGCCGCCGCGACTTTCACCTGGTATATTCCCGGAGTCAGGTCGGGGAAACTATAGATTCCCGCAGCGTTGGTGGTCGTCGATCGCGCGACGTTTGTCTCGGAATTGGTGACAGTGACGGCTGCGTTCGGAGCTACCGCGCCGCTTTGATCCTTTACTTCACCGGTGATGGAGCCGGAGGTTTGCGCGAGGGCGGCGGCTAGCGAGAGACAGAGGGCTAGTGCGACAATTTTCCAAGCCTCGGCAGGCGGGTTTGCAACCC
>Ga0210405_10002193_pt1 | contig 20620 bp, 20 predicted proteins | sample IncBWH11MmetaG_FD_155492 | JGI IMG/M metagenome (GOLD analysis project Ga0210405, IMG submission 155492) | Forest soil microbial communities from Barre Woods Harvard Forest LTER site, Petersham, Massachusetts, United States - Inc-BW-H-11-M | ecosystem: Environmental > Terrestrial > Soil >... | reverse complement strand
AGGCGGAGCTTGAGGCGGAGCATCACGTGGCCATCGGTCAGGACACCGGCCAGCTCACGCGCGCGGGCCGCGCGACACTCTCCGAGATGAAATTGCAATCGCTCCTGGTCACGCGCGGAAGGCACGGTGCGGCTCTTTTTGAACCGGACGATCGCCTGACGCAAATTCCGGTTCACGGCAGCGATCAAGCCGTCGACGTCACCGGCGCCGGCGATACGGTTCTTGCCGCATACACTCTGGCGCTCGCCTGCGGGGCGTCTCCTCTCGAAGCTGCGCACATCGCCAACATTGCCGGCGGCCTGGTGGTCATGAAACGCGGTACTGCTACCATTTCGCGCGAGGAGCTTCTTCAAGCCATCCGCGCCGAGGCATCCGGAGCCGCCTCGTAAACCATGCGCGAAGCCGCATCCAAAATCGTCTCGCGGAATGTGTTGCGCGACAGGCTTGCGGAGCACAAACGCCACGGCCGGCGCATCGTGTTTGCCAACGGCTGCTTTGACACGCTGCACGTCGGACATATTCGCTATCTCGAAGGCGCTCGGCGCGAAGGCGACGTCCTCGTGGTTGGTGTGAACGCCGATTCCAGCGTTTGTCATCTGAAAGGGGATGGCCGTCCCATCCTGGATGAAAATGCGCGCGCCCAGTTGGTTGCCGCGCTGCGCTGCGTGGATTGCGTCGCGCTCTTCGCCGAACCCAACGTCGAAGCCCTGCTGGAAGAACTGCGCCCGGATGTCCACGCCAAAGGGACTGATTACACCGCCGAGACCGTGCCGGAGCGCGCCGTCGCTGCCCGGCTCGGCATTCGCGTGGCTATCGTAGGGGACCCCAAGGATCACTCCACGCGGGAGCTGCTTGAGTCTATTCGCAAGGCGCCGCATGCCTGAGCCGCGCTTCCTGGTGGTGCGTCTTGGTTCTCTCGGAGATATTGTCCACACCTTTCCTGCCGTCGCTTCTTTGCGCGAATCCTTTCCGGGGGCCGAAATTGTTTGGCTGACTCAACCGCGCTGGAAAGAGTTGGTAGAGAGCAGCGAACTGGCAACTGACATCTGCGAGACGGAAACTCGTTCCTATCGCTCCTTGCGCGAGGTCATCGGACGAATCCGCAAGCGCCACTTTACCGCGGCCGTCGACTATCAGGGCCTGTGGAAGTCTGCGTCACTTCCGTTCTTGGGAGGTGTTTCCCGCAGGATCGGTTTTTCCTCGCACACCATTCGCGAGTTTGGCGTGCCGATCCTCTACACCGACCGCGTTCTTTGCACCCAGACGCATATCGTCGACCAGAATGGAGAACTGTCAGTGCGCGCAGGCGCTCGCAATGGTGTTGCGCCCGTAGCGCTCTCTGTTCCGTCAATTCAGGAAGTCTTTGTGTTGCAGTTGCTGCGGAGCTTTGCCATCGAACGGTACATCGTGTTAAGCCCGGCAGGCGGGTGGCGCTCGAAATGCTGGCCGCCGGAGCGGTACGGCGCTCTCTGCAAGAAAATCTATGCGGCTCTCGGATTGCGTTGCGTTGTGAATTATGGGCCTAGTGAAGAAGACCTGGTCTCCGCGGTAAAAGCCGCCAGCGGGGAAGCCGATCCCATTGCTTACAACGGCTCGCTCAGTCAACTGATGGCTCTTCTGCGCAATGCGCTTTGCATCGTCGGGGGCGATACGGGGCCGTTGCATTTGGCTGTCGCTCTTGGAACGCCCGCCGTTGCCATCTTTGGTCCGACGGATCCGTCGCGAAACGGTCCCTATTGCCCCGGAGATCGCTCTCGAAGCGCCATTCCGAGCGACATCGTTCTGCGCAGCCCGCATGCGGTTACGACCTACAAACGAGGCGACCAAGCCGCACCTTCCATTCTGCGAATCGATGTTGACATGGTTTTCGACGCCGTTCGCCGCCAAGTTGAGGCTCGCCCATGAGCGCGGCCGGCGATTTTTTCATGCGTTGGCGCGTGCGCCTCGGCTATCCGCTGGCGATCGCGGTTCTTGCTTTCTCGCGCCCGATGCCTCACAGCATTTTGCTTGGCGCGCTGGTCGGTGTCGCCGGACTATGCCTGCGCGCGTACGCAGCTGGCTATCTTCGCAAGCAGGAAGTCCTCACCGTCACCGGACCCTACGCTTACACGAGAAATCCACTCTACCTCGGCAGCGCCATTCTGGCTCTCGGGGCCGGAATTGCCACGCGCTCGTGGATTTCTGCCTGCATTCTTGTTCTTTACTTCGCAGTGTTTTATTCAGCCGTGATGGGGCGGGAGGCGAACGAACTGTATCTGCGCCACGGGGCGTCATTTGAAGAATACGCGCGCACTGTCCCGCTTTTCCTGCCGCGGCTGACACCAGCGAAACTGCCTGGAAACTCGGCCGGTTCCTTTTCTTTCGCCCAGTACAGGAAGAATCATGAATGGCAGGCCGCGGCCGGTTTTCTATTCCTCCTCTTCGCCTTGTTGGTGATTTGGCGCCTTCGCCTGCGCTGATGTTGCGGCGTTGGCCACGCCTGCGCACGCGGCGAAGCACGTAATCTCCACCCGCGATCCATCCGTCAAGACATGTACGGCGCCGTCCCGGTCCGTCCTCAGGATGCGCACGCCCGCGTTCTCCAGTCGTTTGAGGAGTTCGGCGTTGGGATGGCCGTAAGGATTTCCTTCGCCGGCGGATATGATTCCGACCCGCGGCTGAACTGCCGCGAGAAATTCCGGCATGGTCGAATTCTTACTCCCATGATGGCCGATCTTCAACACAGTGGATTGCAGCGCCTCCACGCTGTTCTCCGAAAGAATTTCGCGTTCTACCTGTTTTTCGGCATCTCCAGGCAATAGGAATGTCTCGCTGCCGAAGCGCAGCCGCAGCACCAGGGAATCGTTGTTCTTGGCGGAAGGAGCGACCTCCTCAGGAACAATCTCCGGCCACAAAAAGTCGCCATCGACGCCGTCCCAGTGAAATGACTCGCCGCGAAGCGCGTGCTCAATGGGGATTTTTCGCTGCCGCGCCAGCTCCTCCAGGCGCACGAGGGCCTGGGACGATACTTCACGCCCGATCCACAGCCGCGCTACGCGAAAATTCTCGAGGATTGCCGTCAATCCACCCAGGTGGTCCTGATGTGCGTGCGTCAGCGCGACGACATCCAGTCTCTGAAATCCCCGAGACCACAGATATGGCGACACGGCTTCTTCGCCCGGGTCCACTCCATTATGTACTTCATGTCCGGGAAAACCGTCGAAAGCTCCGCCCCCGTCGATCAACAGAGTTCTTCCGCCGGGAGTGACGACAAACAGCGAATCGCCCTGGCCCACATCCAGCACCGTCAACTCCAGCCTGCCCTTCGTCCACCTTTCGCCGAAGGGATAAATGGCAATCGTCAGCGTGCAGGCGACAAACGTCGCGCACAATCCCCACAACGCCGTTTTCTGCAGCGCATGCTTTAACCGCATCTCGGCGGCGAGCAGAATGGTCACGGCGAAAAACAGAATGATCAGCCAGAACGGCGGCCCAGGAATCCGGTAACTCCACCGCGGAAAATGCGCGAACCACTGCACAACGTGCAACAGCAGCGCGGTTATCCAAGCCAGTGGTGCCGCGAGGAGCTTTCCGGCCATCGGGAAAATCAACCCGCACGCCAAGGTGAGAAAGCCGAGGGGGACGACGATACCCGTCAGCGGAACGGCCGCCAGATTTACAAGCGGCGCCGACAACGTGATGCGATGAAAATCGCGCGCCATCAGCGGCAACATCCCGGCTTGCAGCGCCACGGTGAGCACCAGCAACTCCCACACGCGGAACGTCAGAAACAACCCGCCAGCGATAGCGTGTCCTGTCGGCTTTCCTAATCGCTGCGGCAGATGCGAAGAGAGCCACTGCGCCAGCGAGCGCAGATCGATTCTGAATTGAATGGCGCGAGGCTCGTGAGCGCCGTCCCGCGTTACGTCTCGCCATCCTCGCAGCGCGCGCACATACGCCTGGACTGTCTTCTCCAGCCACGGCAGCGCCAGACCCGCGATGCAGCCGATGGCCACGAACGTCAATTGAAAACTGGAATCGCGCAGCGCCAGCGGTCTCGCTATCAGGAGAATCAGGGCCGACACCGCCGCGGAATTGAGCAGCTCCAATCGGCGATAGAAAAATCCTCCAAGCACGACGATCGCAGCCATCATCGCTGCCCGCAGCACGGGAGCGCGCTGCTCGACGACAGCCACATAAGCGGAGAGCAACGTGAGTGTGAACAGCATCGTCCACACTCGCGACAGTCGCAGCTTCCGTCCCACCCAGTAAAGCGCGAACGCTATCGCCCCCACATGCAAACCCGCCACAACTAATATGTGAAAAACGCCCGTCTTTTGAAAATCCACCGCTTCGGCCCGGTCGACAAAACTCCGGTCACCCAGAAGCATCGCCCGTAACACCCCGGCAACCCGCGGAGTGTCTGCAAATAGCGCATCAATTTCGTCGCGCAGTCGCTTTCGGACGCGCGCGAGAACCGTGCCGGTTGTGGGCGTCCCGGAGGAAAGTCGCTCGATCAATTCCGGCGCTCGCAGCGTAGCCACCAGATCAATGTTTTGTTGCGCCAGATACGCGCGTCGATCGAATGCGCCTTCGTCCCTGAAGACTTGCGGCCTCCTTGCTTCCGTCAAGACTGCTACTTCGTCTCCGGCGTGAAGATCCGGCAGCGGCCCGCCCTCCGGACGCGCCGTGAAGCTCACCCGCAAACCGCCCCGCGCCGAGTGCAGCACCTCTTCGAACTCGACGCCGGATAATTCGATTTCGTATCCATAGCCCCACGGCAGGCGCGCTGGCTCATCGCGAAGGCGGCCGTACCAGCGCAACGGACTCTTCAACGGGAGATGTCCTTGCTCTAAGAGCGAGACCACATGGTCCGCCTCTCGCGGCTGTTCGGCAATGCAGGCTCCCAGAGATCCAAGCAACATCCAGCTGAAAAGAGAGACGGCAGCCGCAAGGAAGAGACGCCCGATTTTTATAAGAAAGACTCCGGCAAGAACGAGAACGGCAAGTATCGCGAAAGAAAGGGAGAGGAAATGAAGAGACGCGGCATTTCCGACTACCGCCGGATGCAGACCGAGCAAGATACCGCAAGCAAATGCCGCGGCGATCGCTACGGCCGGCAGCCTCATGGCACGCTTCGCAACCTCGCGAGTGTTTCGATGTGAAATGTCTGTGGGAATAAATCAAACGCATGCATTTCCGTGATCTCATAGCGAATGCCTGGCCCGGTAAGTTCTTTCGGTTTGCGCGGAGAACCAGTCAATACCGCCAAATCACGAGCGAGCGTGGATGGATCGCAGGAAAGATATACAATCTCTTTGGCGCCCAGCTCCGCGAGTTTCTCAGCGGCTTCCGCTCCCAATCCCGCTCTCGGCGGATCCAGCACTACGAACTCCGGTTTTTCTTCCGTCTTTTTCAGAAACTCTTCCGCATGTTCGTTGTGCGAGATGATGGTAACGCCCGCGATCTCCGCATTGGCGTAGAGATCCCGCGTCGCGGCGAGATTCGCGTCCACGCTCACGACTCTCTGGAACGTCTTCGCAAGCGGCAGCGTAAAGAATCCGACTCCCGAATACAAATCCAGCGCCAGCTCGCCGCGCGCATTGGCGGTCACGGTTTTCAACAAATCCTCGATCAGGAAACGGTTCACCTGAAAGAACGAAAGATGGCTGACCCGGTATTTGTACCCCCCGGCTTCGTGCGTCAAGTAACCCGGCCCCGTCAATTCAAACCGGTTCTTCTTCTGGTCCAGCAGGAGCAAACTTTCGATCTCCGGCAAAGCCTCCCGGAAAGCGGAGGCCAGTTCCGCCGCCGGCTTCGGGAATTTCTCAAACGCCACGTTCAGCGCAATCTTTTCGTCAGCCGAGTCGGCAAATGCTTCGATTTCCTGGATGCCCTCCGGCAACCTCCCCGACCGCGCCATTTCCTGAAGCTGCCCGAACGTATGCGCGAGACGCGGTGAGAGCACGGGGCACTCATCTATCGGCACGATCACCGAACTTTCTGGCAGAAAATATCCTAGCGCCCGTGGCATCCCGCTGCGCACCGCCCACTGCGCGCGGTTCCGGTATCCATACGGGTCGGCGGAATGTTCCACAATCGCGCCACGCCAGGTGATTCCGCCAAGCCGCGAAAGCGTTTCGCGCAAAATATCCTTCTTGAGCCGCAACTGTTCCGCTGCCGGAATGTGCTGGTAATGACAGCCGCCGCATTTCTGGAAATGCGCGCACTTCGCTTTCCCGCGCTCCTTCGCCGGTGCAGTCACCTCCAGCAGTTCGGCCCAGATCAGTTTCTTCTTTCTCGATCTCGCATTCGCGCGCACCTCTTCCCCGGGCAGCACAAAAGGAACAAAAACGGTGTTTCCATCGGCATGCGCCAATCCATCACCGCCGTAAATGAGCTTCTCAATCGATAATCTTAACTCATCGGCCATTGTACTGTCCTATTCTAGGATAATTCGCCGCTGCAAGGGGCGAAATTATGCCGCCCGTCTCGTTCCATGAATGCCGGTAGATTCTGCTGGCCCACTCTAAGACAAGTAGAAAAGACTCAAGCGCGGGATTCCAAACTCTTCCAACAGCCGTTTTTGCACGTACTGTTTTTCGACCATCGCCACTTGCTCGGCCTTCATCTTCCGCCTGTACGTCGCCAGTTGCCCATCCACCTCTCGCCGCACCTTGAGCATGAGCTCTTCCGGCGCATGGCTCGTCAGCAACGCCTGTATCTTCTCATCCAGGATCGTCAGCCGCCGCTCTAAATCTTCCAGGTCCAGCGTCCCCGGCGCATCAAGAAGACCGCCGCTCGTCTCCAGCGATTCCGCAATCTCCTTCAACCTGCCGGCGAGCTCTGGCTGTTGCGGAGAAGTTTTCTCTGCCGCCCGTTTCAAGTGCGCAACATTTTTCGCGAAATACGCTTTCAGCTCCTCCCGCGAAAACGTTTCGCTGGCCGATGCCTGCGCGGTTTTCGGAACGCTCCCCGCGGCCGCCTCCTGCTGTTCTTCCGCGGCCTCCAGCACCGCGTCCGTGCAATACGCCAGGTTTTTCAACGGCTTGCCCGCTCCCCGCCGGGACCTCTGATAGCTTTCGAACGCCTTGTCGATCCCTTTCAGCGCCGCTTCCAGCGGCACCCCGGCTTTCTGCCACGCCTCCATGATCGCCCAGTCCAGCGGCGACACCAGCAGATGCGCCCCGCGTTTCTTCCAGAAGTATTCTTCGATTTCAGTAAAGTAGTTGAAGTAGTTCCAGCCGTCCATTTTGTTGGCGGTGCGCCGTTGCACCACAAGAGTGGTGCTTAGTCCGAATCGAATCGCGCCACAGGAATCATCGCTGAGCTTTCTTTGCGGTCGCCGCCGATGGCAGCCCGCGAGACTCGTCGGAAGCGCTTTTTCCGCGCTCGGCCGTCTGATTTTTCTCCCAGATCAGGCGCAATCCCTTCAGCGTCAGAAGCTCATCCGTGTGCTGAATGTGCTTTGACCCTTTTGCGACCAGCTTGGCCTGTCCCCCGGTCGCTACCACCGTGACTTGCTCCCCAAGCTCTTTTTTCATCCGCCCAAGCATTCCGTCCACCATGTCCACGGCGCCGTAGAACAATCCCGCCTGCATATGCGTCACCGTGTTCGTCCCAATAACTTTGCCAGGATCTTTGATCTCCACCCGCGGCAGCCGCGCCGCGCGCACAAACAGTGCCTCCGAGGAAATTCCTAGTCCCGGCGCAATCACGCCACCCAAGTACTCGCCTTTCCCGGAAATGGCGTCGAACGTGATCGCCGTTCCAAAGTCCACTACAATGCACGGCCCGCCATACTCGTGAAACGCCGCCACGCTGTTCACGATGCGATCCGCGCCGACCTCGGACGGATTGTCCACCAGGACGGCCATGCCCGTCTTCACGCCGAGTTCCACAAACAGCGCTCTCTGTCCAAAATAAACCCGCGACATTTCCTCGAACGCCCAATTGACCGGCGGCACCACCGAACTGATGATCACGCCGGTGATGGCTTTTTGGTCCAATCCCGCCAGCGCGAACAAGTTCCGCGCGAGTACGCCGTACTCGTCCACCGTGCGTTCACGCGCCGTGGTCAAACGCCAATTCGCGACCAGCTCTTCCCCGCGAAACACGCCCAGCACCGAGTTGGTATTCCCCACGTCAATGGTCAGCAGCATCTAGTGTGCCTCCGTGACGTCGCCTGAGATCACCACCGTGACTCGCCCGTCTTCGCGTTCCACCTGCAGCAATCCCTCCGGTCCAAGACCCGCGGTCGTGCCAACATAGCTCTCGCTTCCGTTTGTTACCCGCACGCGCTTGCCTTTCGCATAACTTGATACCGACTCGAACCGTGCCACCACGCTGCCCACGCCTTCCCGCAAGAAACGATTGTAGTCGCTCTCGAATTCCCGCAGCAACCGCACCAGCAGCTCCATGCGCGATTGCTGTTTGCCGGTTTCCGCGCGCAGGGAAGTAGCTATGCTCGAAAGCTCACTCGGGAACTTCTCCTGATTCACGTTCAGCCCGATCCCCACAATCACGAAGCGCACCAGACTTGGTTCCGCGTGCATCTCCGTCAGGATGCCGCCCACCTTTTTCCCGCGAATGAGCAAGTCGTTTGGCCACTTCAAGTCCACGTCCAGTCCCGTCAGCGCCTGCACCGCGGAATGCGCGGAGAGTCCCGCCATCATAGTGAGTAGCGGAGCCTGGACTGGCGGCAGTTTTGGCCGCAGAAGTAACGTTACGTAAATCCCCGCCGCGCGTTGCGAATGCCATGCGCGCCCCGCCCGCCCGCGCCCCGCAGTTTGCTCTTCCGCCAGCACCACCGCGCCTTCCGGCTCGCCGGCATGTCCTAATTCCAGCGTTACTCGATTCGTCGAATCTGTCTTGAAAAAATGAAAGATGCGTTTTCCAAAAAGACTGCCTTTCAGTCGCTGCTTCAACATGTCGGGTGTCAGGATGTCGGGAACTTGCTCGAGGAAGTATCCGGCGCCTGCTTGGCTCTTTACTTTGACGCCCAATTCGCGCAGCTGTTCCACCCACTGCCATACCATCGATCGCGACACCCCAACTTCTTTCGCGATGCGTGCGCCGCTGATCACGATGGTGGCATTTTCCGCCAGCAACGTAAGCAACGCCGCCAGCCGCCGGTCGGTCGTGCCCGGTAAAGATTCTTGAGCCATGGGGATGTCGCCGCGCCTCGTCGCGCCGCCTAAGCTTACGTTCCCTCGATGCTGTCCACAAGCAGGCTGAGGTTGGCCGCAGGCGCCGAGTGTGTCAGCATCCCGGAAGAGAGAAAGTCAGCGCCGGCCTGCGCATAAGCGCGCGCGTTTTCCAGCGTGATCCCCCCGGAGATTTCAATCACGCACTCCGCACGAATCCCGCGCGCGATCGCCACGCATTCCGCCGCCCGTTCCGGCGTCATGTTGCCCAGCAGCACCGCCCCCGCCCCGGCTCCCAGCGCTTCCCTCAATTCTTTCGTATCGCGAACCTCGATCTGCACCGGCAACGGTCCCGGGCCGACGACCTCCGGATCCAGCCCTGCCGCATCGTAGGCGCTTGCGGCCCGCGGTGGCGGCGCTTTGGGTGACACGTAGGTATGCGCTTTGTCCAGCGCCGCCTTGATCCCTCCAGCCAGCGCAATGTGATTTTCCTTCAGCAGAATCGCGTCATACAGTCCGAAGCGGCTGTTGACGCCGCCGCCCGTCTTCACCGCATATTTTTCCAGCGCCCGCAGGCCGGGCGTCGTTTTCCTCGTATCCCGAATCCGCGTCTTCGTCCCCGCCAGTTGTTCCACGAACCGCCGCGTCAGCGTCGCGATTCCGCAAAGATGCGCCAGAAGATTCAGGGCCGTTCGCTCCCCGGTGAGGATCGCGCTTGCATTTCCTTTGACCTGCACGAGCTCCGCCCCCGGTTCTACAAACGATCCATCGCTGTGTGGAAAAGTGACTCGCATCTCCGGATCCAGTGCCCGGAAGACTCTCTCGGCAATCGGCAGCCCCGCGCAAACCAGTGTCTGCCTGGCGATTATTTGAGCCCGTGCGCGTGCTTGCGGCGGCACGACCGCTGCGGTCGTCGCGTCTCCCGAGCCGATATCTTCTTCAAGCGCTCGCTTCAGAACGTCATCAATGTAGGGCGAATTCCAATCCACGGGAACCCCAGAAACTTTGAATTTTATTCAAGTTGCGACAGGCGATCCTGCAGCTTTTGCAGTTCGGCGCGTTGATCAGCGAGCGTTGCTTCTAGCCCTTTGATGATTTTTTCCGGCGCCCGGCTGCGAAATGTTTCATCACCGAGCTGCCGTTCCTTCGATACGACAGCCTTTTGCAAGCCCTCGATCTCCTTCCTCAGTCTCGGCTTCTCCGCCGCCATATCCACCGTGTCGACGTACGCGATGCGCACGTCAAACTGTGCCGTCGACCGCATCATGCCGCCCGCCTGTGCCAGAGGACCCTCGGTAATTACTAGGTGGGAGAGCATTCCCAGCCGTACAATTCCGTCCTGACTTTCTCGAATGGCACCGCGGATTATCCCGTCCCAGACGAACAACTCCGCTGACACCCTTTTCTTCGGATCAAGCTTCATCTCTGAGCGAATGTTTCGCAGTGCCACGATTACTTCCTTAGCGAGCTGAAACCGCATCAGATAATCGAGGCCCAGCTGCTCTTCGCTGGCCTCGGGATACATGTCCAACGCAATCGACTTCGCGCCCGCCTTCTGAGGTAGCTGGTGCCACAATTCCTCCGTGAGGAATGGCATGAAGGGATGCAGCAGTCGCAGCGCCGCCTCGAACGCAGAAAATAAGTTTCGCCATGCCACTATAGCCCGTTCGCGATCGGCGTTTTGTAGCTCGGGCTTGACCCATTCGATGTACCAGTCGCAGAAATCCCCCCAAAAAAACTGGTAGATATCGTGCGCGGCTTCATGAAAGCGGTAATTCTCAAGGGCGCTTTTGACTCCGCTTTCCACTAAGGCCAGACGGTTGAACAGCCACCCGTCCACAAGCGGTACTTCAGCGCGATACTTATACGGCGCCTGCGCGCGCACTTCCGGCGCCGCCAGTTCTTCTAATTTCGTCCCGCCCTCCTCAAATTTGTCCAGATTCATGAACAAAAACCGCGCTGCATTCCATATCTTGTTCGCAAAATTCCGCGCGCTCGTCAGCTTGTCGTCGGACAGCACGATGTCCGTTCCTGGCGCCGCCATCGACGCCAGGCAAAACCGCATCGCATCGGTTCCGTACTGCTGATTCAGCGCCACCGGATCGAGTCCCGTCCCTTTGGACTTGGACATTTTCTCGCCGCTCCCGGTGCGCACTAGCGAGTGCAGATACACGGCGCGGAAGGGAACTTTCCCCGTAAAGTGAATCCCCAGCATGATCATCCGCGCTACCCAGAAAAACAGGATGTCGTATCCAGTGATCAGCAGGCTCGTCGGATAGTACGTCTTGAAATCCGGCGTATTCTCCGGCCAGCCGAGCGTCGAGAACGGCCACAGCCCGGAGCTGAACCACGTGTCCAGCACATCCGGATCCTGCTCGAGTTTCGTCGACCCGCACGTCGCGCACTTCGTCGGCGCCTCGCGCGCCACCGTGACGTGTCTGTTCTCCTTGCAATACCAGGCCGGGATCCGGTGTCCCCACCAAAGTTGCCGCGACAGCGTCCAGTCGCGAATGTTCCTCATCCAATTAAAATATTCCTCGCGCCGGTTATCCGGCACGATTTGGATCTCCCCGCGCTCCACCGCTGCAATCGCCGGGTCTGCCAGTGGCTTCATCTTGCAAAACCATTGCGTCGAGGCCCGCGGCTCGACAATCGTCTTGCTCCGCTCGCACAAACCGATGGCGTTCGTATGTTCGGTGATTTTTTCGAGCAGCCCCAGTGCCTTCAAATCCTCAACAATTCTCTTTCGCGCCTGGAAGCGGTCCATTCCCGCGTAGGTTCCCGCCGCGGCGTTCATTTTCCCGTCGTCGGTCATCACATCGATTTCCGCCAACTTGTGGCGCCGTCCCACTTCGAAGTCGTTCGGATCGTGTGCCGGTGTAATTTTTACCGCGCCGGTCCCGAACTCGCGGTCCACCATCGCGTCCGCGATAATCGGAATCTCGCGGTTCATCAACGGCAACATCACTTTTTTCCCAACCAGCAGCGCGTACCGTTCGTCTTTCGGATTCACCGCCAGCGCCGTATCACCGAGCATCGTTTCCGGCCGCGTGGTGGCCACAACGAGAAACTCTTTTGTCCCCACCACCGGATACTTGATGTGCCACAGATGCCCCTGCCGCTCCTCGTGCACCACTTCCAAATCGCTGAGCACTGTCAAACAATCCGGGCACCAGTTCACTAGCCGCTTCTCGCGGTAAATGAATCCTTCTTCATACAACCGCACGAACACTTCGCGCACCACACGCGACATTTCCGGAGAGAGCGTAAACTTCTCCCTGGACCAGTCGCAGCTCTCCCCAATGCCCCTCATTTGCTGCGTGATCTGGCTGCCTGCTTCTGCCTTCCACTTCCAAACCTGCTTTTCAAACTCTTCACGCCCGAGCTTGTGGTAGTCAATGCCCTGATCCGCCAGGTGTTTCACTACCACGCGCTGCGTGGAGATGCCCGCGTGGTCCGTACCCGGCAAATACAAAGTGTTGTACCCCCGCATCCTGTGCCAGCGCGTGAGGATGTCGATCTCCGTGTGCTCCAGCATGTGCCCGATGTGCAGCGATCCCGTCACGTTCGGCGGCGGAATCACGATCGAAAACACCGCTCCCGGCGCATTCGCATCCGCCTTGAACAGTTCTTCCTTTACCCAGAAGTCTGCCCACCGCGGTTCGATCTGCTGCGGTTCGTACGCTTTTGCGATCTCGCGAGCCATCCGGTGCGCTTCTCCTCTGTAGTGGCGGGTCTTTAGACCCGTCCCTCTTTGCCTAGAGCGGGCCTTGGCCCGCCCGTTCTCGACGCGTCTAACTCGTTCAGAGTAATCCTTGACTATACGAGGGAAAAACCAGCTGCGTCAATTCGGCTCGAACGCACCACTCCGAAGAAACATTCAACCTTGATGAGTGCAAACGTGGGCGGATTTACAAAGCGCTCGGCAGGGAACTAAGACTTCTTCGACTTCATCTCTTCCTTCACCATCGCTTCCACAACGGGTTTCAGAATCTCCCGCGTAACTGCCTGCAATACCTCAGGACTCATCTTCGCAAGTACTCGGGCCACCAAGTCGTCCATGCTGGCGCCCGGCGTAGCTGCAGGCGCTGCAGCCGGGGCATCTACAAGTTCCTCAGGCGCATAAAAGTTCGCTCCGTCGCTCGTTTGTAGCTCCGTGCCATGCGTCGCGTCTTGGGCTACCTGCGCCGCCTCCTCGCGAATAGCCTCCACCGCGGCCGGAGGCAAAGCCGCTTCCTCAATGACCTTCTGCGTCGCTTCGCTGACCGCCTCTGCAGCTCTTTCCGTTCCGTTGCTTGGCGTCGTGGCAGCCACCGGCGTCGGCGGCGCGGCGTCCCATGCTGAAGCCAGCCGGTTCGCCTTTTCCATCTCCGCGTTCCAGGGATTTGTCGGCACAGAAAACCACGGCTCCTTGGATGTTTTCGTTTGCGGCTCGCTTGGAGTCACTTCAGGTGTGCTCGCAATCGACGCTTCCGCCGGCCTCGGTTCGGCGTCCTTCACGCGCGCCACTTCTTCCACCGCCGTGGCTGTCTTCGTCGAACTCTTTTCCTGCGCCGCAGGCGGACTCGGCGCAGCCCAAGCATCGGTCATAAATGGCGTGGGCGAAATTGCCCCTGCGTGCGTCGTTGCCTCAGGGACGCCGGCCGGGGCAGGAGGCGCTTCCGTCACGAAGCTGCTCGTCGCCGGTGTCGCCTCCACGAGTTCCGGCTTTTCTTCTGCCGGCTCCCACGACTCTCCCTGAGCCTTCCTTGCTTGAATCTGCTCGAAACTACCGGAGCGCCAATCCTTTGCCCCGCCCTTGGTTCCTGCATCGGGATAGCTCTCCGCCGCCTCAGGCCGCCACGCTGCAGCCGGTTTTTCCTCTTCGTCTCCCTCGTCCGTTTCCTCTGCATCCGGATCGCGCCAATCGCGCTCCGGCACCAATTCGGCGTGTGCTGCCGGCATAAAAGCGATATCGTCTTCTTTTTCCCCTGGTGTCTCCAACAGACTCCCAAACGCCACCGTTTGCGATCCGCTGTCTATTTGCACAGGCGCCGGACGCTCAGGCACTTCATCCACAAAACTTTCCTGCTCGAAAGCCGCAATGGGAGCTTCGCGCGAGGTCGTTGGCACGGGAACGCTCGCCAGCGTTGGTATCGTTGGTATCGCCGAAGCAGTCGGCCTAAGCAGGTCCGAGGCCTTCAATGCTTCCGGTTCCGGAGTTTTTGCGGTGCTGGCGTTCCCGTGCGCCACTCCCGCGCGTTGCAGCGCGGACTTCACCATCGATATCAGCGGATCCGGCGGGACAAACGGCTTCTTCAACACCCCATCCGCTCCGACTCGCTGCGCTTCCTGCTCATCCAGGGGATCGAACGCTCCCACCAGCAGGATTACCGGGATATGCGCCAACGAGGGATCGGACTTTACGTACTGGCAGACTTCGTACCCGTTCCGCACCGGCATGAACACGTCAGCCAGCACCAGGTCCGGGCGCAAATCGGAGATTTTTCGCACGGCGGCTTCGCCGTTGCCAACGGCAACGACGTCGATGCCCTGATCCTTCAGGGCCAGCCCCACCATCTTCTGGATGTTGCTGTTATCGTCCGCCACCAGAATCTTGGCCACCGAACGTCCTCCGACGAACCTCTGCACGCTTCTGCCACACTTGGCGCGCGGCCATACCGAAGACCTGCTCCCAACTATTGGAGCATCCGCTGAACTGCGCGTCAATCTCAACAGGATGCCCATGTGTCGGAAGTGAATACTACCGTTTTGGTTCTGCCCAAGCCCCAATGGGCGCCAAAATGCGCACGGGGTACGGCCCCTTTCGGCCGCACCCCGTGGTATTTCTCCTGATCTTCGACCTGCTCTGAAACTCACCAGGGAACGATTTTTCTCAAGCCCTTCTTTTTCTTGCTCGTGGATTCTTTCTTGTCGTTTCCGTTGGTTCCATTCTGCGTTGCATCTTGAGCCGTCGATCCGTCCGTCTTGGCCACGTCCATGGCCTTGCCCGTTGCCGCTGGCATCGCATCCGTTTTGGTCGCGGCGTCGGCGGTACCCGCTGCTGCCGTACCGCTCGCGGAGTTCTCCGCCGCTGGAGGCGCGTTTGCATTCGGTTGCGCCGCAGGTTTCTCTTCGCTTCCCTCTGGCGCCGGACCCACGCTCTCCGCACCGCTTGTCGTCCCGCCGCTTCCCGGCGTTATCGTTGCCACGATTCCCAGTCCTGGGGCGCCGCCGATCCGCGATTGCCCGCCTGTCAAAATATCAGTTCCCGCATCGCTCTCCGACTCCGGCGTCATGGTCGGTTTTCCGACTTTGGCCGCCGCCGTCAATTCCTGCTTTGGCCCGCTCGTCACAATATCGAACGGCTTCTTGATTAGTGCCTCATGCTGCCGCGGCGCATTCTGTTCTGCCGTCATCCAGGCCACCGCTTGAGGATCCGGTTGCGGCACCGGCGCTCCAAGCGCCTTCAGCCGGCTTTTTGCGTTAGGAACCAACGGCGATAGCGGATAGTTCCTGACGATTCGCTGATAGAAGGGCGCCGCAATCTCCTTTTTCTCCGTGGATTGCCAGATGTTCCCCAGCATCCACAAAGCCTGGTCGGCCTTGCTATAAAGCGGGTACCGGTTCACGATCGCCCTCAGCCTTGATTCCGCGGCCTTCTTGTCTTCCTTTACGTAGTAGTAGTAACCGATACGGAAGTCGCCTTCCGCCAGCACTTCCTGCACTTCACGCAAATGCTGCTCCGCCTTTGGCGCCAGCACGTCATTCGGATATTTGGCCAGGAACGTTTGGAACTCGTCTTCCGCTGCCCTCGCGTGCGTGCGGTCCCGATCCGGCTTCTCCATCTGCTTGTAATGCGTCATCGCCACCTGTAGTTGGGCGTAGGCCGCTTCCTTCGACATCATCGGGAAAAAAATGATGAAATCCTTGTAGGCCTGCACCGCCTGCGTCAGGTTCGCCGTTCCGCCCTCTTTGTAGAACGAATCCGCGATGGTTAGCTTGGCCTTGGCTAGATAGTCGCTGTCCGGATACGTGTTGATCAGCGTCTGAAGGTTTAGTCGCGCGACCTCCTGCCGCCCGTGCTTCACGTCATCCATCGCCTTGTCATACAGAATCTTGTCCGGCTCCGCGGTATTCTCCGCGCTGGTCGACTTATTGAGCTTTTTCTTCTTATGGAGGATTTGCGCGTCGCACTGCGTCGCGCTCAGCAGAATCAACCCGGTCACCACCAATAATGCCAATCGCCTTACGGTCGTCAGGAAGATCGACCGTTTTACGGTCGCCAGGAACGAAGTACGCCGCAAACTTCACCTCTCTCTCAAATCTGGGGTTCCGCGCCGCCTGTAACACCCCCGGCTCGCTTCGGGCCCCCAGCAGCTTTGGAAGGTTTCATTATACCCTGAACCAAAGGCCAGTCCGAACAACATCTTTGCCCTTTCGGCCAGGTTCCGCCGCCCAAACCGCCCCTCTCTATGATGCCGCCTCGCCCGATAAAGGGTTGTCTTCCACCCCTCGCTCCGTTTGAACCTTCATTCACCCCCCGTAACCATCGCTTATCCGTGGCGTCCCACGCCTTGCTTCAGTTCGCCTTCTTCTCTTTATCGTCCCCTCGCGCTTCCATGTAAACCAGTTGGAAAACGCTTCCTTGCCCGTTCGGTTGGACTCCCACGATGTGCTGTTTCTCCTTCGTTCCAGCCTTGAACACCAACCCACCCTTCTCTGGCTTGTCATCTGCGCAATCGATCTGCTTCGAATCTCCGGTCTTGTTCTTGGCGCTTATCTTCTCCGGCGTGTCACTCGACTCCATTTTCATCACCGCCAGCTTGAAGCCAAAAGAGCCGCCCCACATTCCCATTTGCAGAGCTGGAGAATCTCCCTTTTCGTCTTTATGCGCTCTTGCCCCCGGATAGACCGGCAGCCCCACGTCTTTGGCGGTCGCTTGTTTGCTGACCATTACTCCTGCACCGCTCTGATCCTGTTCCCCGCCACTTAAGCCCGCTCTCGCCGAAGCCGCCGCCATCCCCAGCAGCATGCCAAACACACAGCACGATGTTCCAAGGAGTGCCCAACCCTTCAAGGCGCCCATTCCGTCGCGAAACTCCCGTATATCCCGATTCCCTAAGCTTTGTTTGCTCACAAGTCCTCCCTGATGCTTACAAATACGCGGTTTCGGCCGCCGATGTTCCTTTTATCCCCTTAGCCAATGTTCGTGGAATATTTTCTCCGTTCCGGCGGTATTGGATACATGGTAGGGTCTAAGTTCCTGCTTGAACTCATATTTCCGATCGGATGGGAGATATTCATGAAACGCGCGCTCGCCCTGGGACTACTGGCCGCTGTCGCCCTTGCTGCCGCTCCTGCTGCCCCGCAGGCCGAGAAGTCGGAAGTTGCCAAAATGACCCTCAAGGTCGGCGATACCGCCCCCGAGTTCACTCTTCTCAGCGATGGCTGGAAAACCGTGAAGCTCAGCGACTATCGCGGCAAGAAAAACGTCTTTCTCGCCGTCTACGTCCTGGCCTTCACCGGCGGTTGAACCAAGCAACTTCAGGCGGTCCAGGCTGGAATCGCCTCCGGTAAGATTGACACCTCGGATACCGAAGTTTTCGGAGTTAGTTTGGATAGTCCCGCCGCTAACGCCGCTTTCGCCAAACAGGCTGGCATCACCTTCCCGCTCCTCAGCGACATGAACAAAAAGATGCTCAAGTCTTACGGCATCCTCAAGGGTTATGACGTCCACGACGACACCTTCGAATGGGCCTTGCGCGCCAACATCGTCATCGACAAGCAAGGCATCATCCAATTTGTCGAAGCGGGCGACAGCGCCGTCGATCCCAACACCGCCCTGACCATGTGCACCACCCTGCACAAAAAAGAACCCGCGAAGTAGTCCTCAAATTGAATCGCCTCCCCGCCTGGACATCCGTGGTGTGCACGCGCTCACTCTTTGCGCGCGGCCGTCCAGCCTTCTGACTGGCCTCCAAAAAAAGTTCTTGACAATCGATACTGTGTGACGTACAGTGTATGTCGCACACTATATGTCACCCGGTACAGACAATCACGACCTCTTCGAAAACCTCCGCTTGGAGCTCCGCCGTGGTTCCCTGATCCTCGCCGTCCTCGCCATGCTTCGCAAGGAGCAGTACGGCTACACCCTCCGCAAGACGCTCGCCGACCAGGGCATGCCCATCGACGAAGGCACTCTGTACCCTCTGCTGCGCAGGCTGGAAAGCCAGGGACTGCTCGTCAGCGAATGGCGCGAAGAAGACAAGCGCAACAAACGCTTTTATCGCCTCTCCGCCGAAGGCAAGGCCATTCTTAAACCGCTCTTGGCCGAGTGGCAGAGCATCAATTCCTCTTTGAACGGAATTCTTTAGGAGCGTTATGGAACTTCTCGAAAGTTACTTAAGAGCCGTCAAGCGCTACCTGCCCAGGGCGCAGAGCGCCGACATCATTCGTGAACTCTCCGACGAACTCCGCTCCCAGCTCGAAGAAAAAGAATCCGCCCTTGGCCGCCCCATGACTGATGAGGAAGTCACCGCCCTTCTAAGGCAACACGGCGACCCCATGACCGTCGCGCGCCGTTACCGCCAAGATTCTCCCAGCCTGACGATCGGCTGGGAGCTGATCGGCCCCGAGCTGTTTCCCATGTATCTGATCATGCTGAGCGTCAATCTAGTGATCACCGTGGCGTGCGTGGCGATTGTTTTTCTCATTATGCATGCACCAATTAAGTTGGAAGCATTCGTCTTCCCGGTATTGATTCAGATCATCGTCCTGACCCTTGTATTTATCGGCCTCAACCTTGTTCGCCGCAAGTATCCGCAACCCTGGTATTACCCGCCCGCGGAGCTATCTCCGATGATTCCAATCCCGCGGGGATATTCCATTGCCGGCCTGATTCTGTGGGGCCCCGTTCTTTTGTGGTGGCTTGCGCTGCCACATTTCCCGTCTCTCATCTTAGGCTCGGCCGCCGCACATCTGAAGCTCGCACCCACGTGGCACAACTTCTACGTGCCCATCCTTCTGATCCTGCTGGCTTCTATCTCGCAACGAGTGATCAGCCTCTTTCACCCCAATTGGACCTGGCTCGTTCCTTTTATGCGAATGATTATCAACGCTACCGGCGCGCTGGTTCTGTATTTTCTCGTCTTTAAGAGCCACACCTTAGTGGTCGTCGCCGACGCATTCCAGGGCGCCACACAGTACGAAAAGTTGGCGGAGTCCGTTAATGGCACCCTCTTGTGGGGCGTGTTAGGGCCGTGGCTTTGGATCTGGGCGGGTATTAGCGCGCCCATCTATGCCTGGTATTGCCGCCCCCATCTGCGAAAGCTGTTACGCGGAAAGCGCGGCGGTGAAGGGGCGTCCGTTTCCTAGACGCCGCACTGTGCCGAAAGGAATCACCATGATCCGATCTCTGGTCTTGCTGTTGGATCTGCTGACGAATTATCAGGCCGTGGAAGCTCTTGCCCGCGATGTTTTCACGTTTGGCCTGGTCAATACAGGCGTTGCCTGTATCTTCGCCAGCTTCGAGGTCGTGCGCTGCTTGAAGCTCCGCCGAACTGCCGCGGAACTTTCGCGCGTATAGAGTTTCGAAAATTCTCAGGAGGCACTCGATATGAACGACAGCGTTCTCGCAGAACTTACCGGAGCAAAAAAGAAATTTGGAAACACCATCGCGCTTGACGGTCTTGACTTGCAAGTGCGAAGCGGCGTGCTCTTCGCCATCCTCGGCCCCAACGGTGCAGGAAAGACCACCGCCATCTCTCTCCTTCTGGGACTCCAGCAACCGGACGCTGGTACCGCTCGCCTCTTTGGCAGGTCGCCGCACCTCGTCGAGACGCGCCGCCAAATCGGCGTCATGATGCAGGAAGTATCCCTTGCACCCGAGCTTCGCGTCCGCGAACAAATCGATCTCGTCGCCAGCTACTACCCGGCTTCGCTAACGCCGGAAGCGGCGATGGAACTGACTCACACGACGTGCCTCGCTGATCGTCCCTACGGAAAACTTTCCGGCGGCCTGAAACGCCAGGTGCAATTCGCCATGGCCATCGTCGGCCGCCCGAGGTTGCTTTTCCTCGATGAGCCCACCGTCGGCCTCGACGTCCAGGCCCGCGAACTTATGTGGGTCATGCTCCGCAAGCTCGTTAACGACGGAGCCTCCATCGTCCTCACCACGCACTATCTCGAAGAAGCCGAAGCGCTGGCCGATCGCGTCGCCGTTCTCGCCAAGGGCCGCGTGCTCGCCTCTGGCACCGTGAATGAAATGCGCGCGCTGGTCGTCCGCAAGCGCATCAATTGCTCGACCACTCTCACCGTGGAAGAAGTCTCCGCGTGGCCCGAGGTGGAAAACGCCACCGCGGACAAACAGCGCCTGCTCATCACCGTGAGCAATGCGGAATCCGTCTTGCGCCGCCTGCTCGCCGCCGATCAAAATCTGCGCGAAGTCGAAGTCCGCAGCGCCGGCCTCGCCGAAGCTTTCGTAGAACTCACACAGGAGAACAAATCATGAGCGC
>Ga0210405_10002192_pt1 | contig 20627 bp, 18 predicted proteins | sample IncBWH11MmetaG_FD_155492 | JGI IMG/M metagenome (GOLD analysis project Ga0210405, IMG submission 155492) | Forest soil microbial communities from Barre Woods Harvard Forest LTER site, Petersham, Massachusetts, United States - Inc-BW-H-11-M | ecosystem: Environmental > Terrestrial > Soil >... | reverse complement strand
ACCCCCGTATCACGCCAAACCGCTCAATCGCCCCATACGCATACATCGAGCACGTCGGCTCAAATCGGCAGCTCCCCGCAAACAAAACCGACAAGTACACCTTATAGATACGTAGGGCCGACAGCGCTGCTTTCACTGCAGCGGACGGATTCTCCGCTGTCGCAGGTGAGACAGACTCCAGTCTGTCCTTTTCTCTAACGCTATTTTCGCCACTCATACTCATCGGTGTATTCACACGCTCTTCATCAACCGCACCAAATCTGCCGTCAACGCCGCAAACTCCGCCCGCGCCACGCTGCTCTTAGGATGAATCACAATGTCCCATCCCGTGGGTATTTCCATGCGATGGCAACGCACAATCTCTCGAATTCGCCGCCGGATGCGATTGCGCACCACCGCCCCGCCCAGCGCCTTTTTGATGCTGAAACCGAAGCGGCTCACCGGCAATTGGTTGGCGCGAAAAAAAGCTGTGAAGTGGGAACTGGATCGGCGCTTCCCGGAGCGGTACACGGCATCAAAATCGCCGCGCCGCACCAGCCGCGCCTCGCGCGGAAAGTCCATGCGCCCGGAGCTACTAGGGCGTGAGGCGATGGCGTCCCTTCTTGCGGCGTGCCGCCAGAACTTTCCGGCCGCCTACTGTCTTCATGCGCGCGCGGAATCCGTGCGTCTTCGCGCGGCGTCGTTTCCGCGGTTGAAATGTGCGCTTTGGCAAAGCAATCCCCCTTTAGTTGCGCGGCCTCACACTCAAGTAGTTGCGGCCGGTTCTTCCCGCAGACACAAAGCGACCGTCAGGCCGCCTGAGCGACAGGTATCGAATTTATTAGTGTAGTCGACCGCTAAGCACAGGGTCAAGAAAACCGCGGGGTAGCTTACAGGCGGGGGAAAAGTGATACACCTTGCGCTTGAAGAATATTCGGTTGCTGATCTCGCTCAGTGACATTATGGCTACGTCCACGTAGTATATAGCTTGATCATTTCACTGGAAGGCATGAGGCTGGACATTGTACTCGTCCCTGGAATCGCAGGCCCACGGTAATAGCCATTCTTCTGTCATCTTTTGCTTGAGCGAGGCGACTTATGAAATTCGTCGGTCGAATCCTTCTTCTTTTGGTCTTGTCGTGTGCGGTGAGTGGTGGCCAAGCTCCCACTAATGCCCCAAAAATAACTGATCTTTTTACCGCAGACGATTTCAGAAAGGCCGGGCTAACTAAACTTAGTACAGAAGAAATCGCTGCTCTAAATGCGGCTATCTTTCGAGTCCTGATCAAAATCAACTTGCAATCTGAATCGCGAATCGGCAGTAGCGTCAACTCAGGCGCCGAAACAAAGGATCTCAATTTCTACGACTCGCGAGGAAAAGCAGTTGCATACATCGACGAAGAAGACGATGAGAATTCTACATTCTATCTCTGGGACGGTAAACCCGTGGCGTATCTTGACGATGACAGTGTTTTTGGATTTAACGGAAAACACCTAGGTTGGATTAAAGGGAGTGTGATTTACGATCATGATGGCAACATGGTTGCGGCACTAGCTGAAGCATTCACGGGCTCTGTAAGTGTTGCTCCTACAAAGAGCTTCAAGCAGTTCAAGCCCTTTAAGGGGTTTAAGGAATTCAAGCCATTCAAGCCATTCTTTAATCTTAGCTGGTCGGAAACTCCAGCAAGAGTCTTCTTTCTGCGAGGCGTCGCTTAATATTTTCCATTCCGATGACTGGCTTCCGCGTCTTACAGGAAGCCGAAGATGGTGCTGTCTCAACACGCATGTTTGTCTCCGCCTGAGTCTATCAGGTGCTAAGTGGCGCGATTGTAATACTTGTGATATTAGGATAGTGCGAGTGTTAGTCTGAGTCGCCGCCAATAGACCTGGCTCACCGAGGACAACAGGAATGAACGTCCCAATACCTCTCGAATCTATCGACGGATTTGATCCCCTGGCAGCGGACGACACAACGACCGCAACCTCGATGACGTCCGTTCTGGAAGAAGCTAGTAAGCGAATAGTCTTCAATATTCTGAAAAGCTACACCGGCTACTACGATGTCTTTTCAGAGCTACTGCAAAACTCCCTCGATGCAGTTCAACAACGCCAAGAGCGAGAGGGTCCAAAGTTCCAGCCTCGAATATGGGTCACACTCGACGTAACTTCGGGACTCGTTCGCGTCGTTGATAACGGCGTAGGGATGAACGAGCGCGAATTCAAATATTGTCTCAGGCCAAGCGTCAGTTTTAAGAAGCAGGCAGATCTCAGGGGGCACAAGGGTGTCGGTGCCACTTTCCTTGCATACGGGTTTTCGTTTCTTAAGCTTCAGACGAAGCAAGTTGGCGCACAAATTGCTGCCATCCTTCGACAGGGCCGCCAATGGGCGGAGGATAACAGTGGGACAGTACCCCGGCCAAAGTTCGAGGGAACGGAGTTCAGCGTCGCGGAACTGGAGAGCGAACCAAGCGGGACCTCAGCGGAGATTTTTATCGGCCAATCGCCGAGTGAGCGCCCTAGAAACTTAGGTTGGATTGGAGCTCAGACCGCAGAGCAGTGGTACACAGTTCTGCGCATAAAGACGCCACTAGGAGGAGTATATTTATCTACTCCCCCGTTTCAGCCAAAGATTCTCATAAGAGTTAAATCCAGCGAGAAAATAGAAACTGTATTTGAAACCCACCGTGCGGAGTATTTCTATCCTCACGAGATTCCAAATCTCAAAGTACAGTCTCTTCACGACATTGTCAGGGCGCTGGATAGCATACAAGGAGACTCAGCTACAAAATTCACGAAGTTGCCAGCAGAACATAAACGACTCGATTGCGTGTACGAGGTATGGAACAAGGAGGAACTTCTTAAGGAGGGATCGTATTTTGCTTCAGCACTGGATGATGAAAAGCGGCTTCTCATTGAGAAACACAACGTAATTGTGTATGGCTGCTTCCTGCGCTCCGCAAAGATTTGGAGCGAGCTTAATGACGAAGGGTTCGCACTTCGAAAAGGGCAGCGAATAATTCACGGAGGCCTCCAGCTATCGACAGATTTCATGGTTCAAGGTGATCTGTCGATAATTCCCCTTACGAGCACAATCGGCTATCAAGCAAACTCGCATGTCGTGGTTCATTTCACGGATGGAAGCCCCGACATGGGTCGAAAGGTATTTCAGCCCGAACTCAAGGACTTAGCTGAAGATCTGGCGGTCAGGGCCGTAAACACGTTCAAGAGATTTCTCCAACACTTTAAGCCGGATACCGGACCAAACGTCATTACTCCTGAGAAGGAACTCCATGAGTGGAAGCGTTCGCAGGAGGCTCACCGGGATAGAAAACCACTTACATTTGCGTATGACGGTATTCGCATTTCACTAGTGTCAACGCCTCAGCAGGAACAGGATGTCATCGCCCTCTTCCACGAGCTGCTTGGTACGGGCATCCTACGCGGCTACCGCTTCTTCGGAACTTCGCAGAACGATCGATATGACTCCCTTTTCTTCATGGAATACCTAAATGAGGAGAACGTCCTGTTCAACGCAGCCGGGCAGCGCCTAGGTGTCAATCGAAGTTACAAATTGCCATACACGACGGAGCCGAAAGTCCTAGAGTATAAATACACTTTCGATAGCCTTGTCGATGATTTTGAGAAGGAAGAAAAATTTGCAAAGCAAATCGATTTGGTCGTGTGCTGGAACGCGGGAACTACGTTCAAATCTAAATTCTATCTACAGCCGCTCCTCGTGGCCGACGAGGGCTCAGGCAGACAGATCTTCGGAACCACGCACCAAGCTTTTGCGGCAGGCTCTCAGGAACCGACGTTCGAGCTCCTCGTCCTCGAAGACTTATTAAACTGGCTGCAAGATTCTTCAAGTGAGGAGGCGCGCCAGAAGCTCGCATATCGTGACATCTAAAGGATTACAAGACTGTCCGGCACCTCGTCCCGCCCAAGATCAATCTAGAATCAATTGCCTGCCTGAAGGTCGTGAGGGTGCCCAGACGAACGGGCTCTCCGTTTAGAATGGCGTAGACGGCTTTCTGACTTAATCGGGACTCGCGCATCAGACGGCGCACGCCAGCTTTTATCCATCTCTTTCTGTCCGAGGCTTCTGCTACCACCATTCTTGTGGTCTTCCGGTATTCCTTCAGCTTGAAGTCTAGCAAGCTTGGGTCTTCGCCTTGCTCCCAATGCCGGTCTGTCTCCTTTCCCACAGGAACGACCTCGCCAGCGACGATTGATGTTCGCCCTAGCAACCCCTGAGTGCTGCCGACGCACGCAGTCCCGTCCGGAGCAAGCGATTTGGCTTCGGGATGCCGCAAATACTGGCTCAAAATAATGCGCAGCGATTCTGGAACGACGGTGTTTCGCCTACCGTCTGGGCGCATTGCGATTCGATAGATTTGTTCGTCCCACAGATTGATGCCTTCGAGGGTCTTCCATTTTCGGCGGTCTGGTTCGAATGGGACAATGAAGTTAAACGTGGTTCGATCCATTCCAGGTGGATATCCACCGAGGTCTGATATGAGAGGGAACAGAAAGAAGTTAAATGGTGCTAGCCAGTCTGGGCGATTGTGGCGCATGACATTCGGCGATGTCATGGTCATGCGCATCATTGCCGGAAGGCTGAGCCACGTTGGGCTCTTTCCCTTCAGTTTTAATTCTCGACGAATTAGCCATTCCCAAGCTTCCACGACCCAGACTGGAACCTCATCATCGACTTCGGTTTCGCCATCGCTTTTCTCATTTCTTTTGTTTTTCTTCGGTGCAAACAGATAGCCGAGACCGTGGCCACTTGCCTTGACAACTGAAATGTCGTTTTTGGTTTCAGCGTAGAGTGCATATCTTTTTGCAGCAATGGCGTAGCCAAAAAGTTGCCGGGGAGGTTTGCTTGGATCGGAGTCAGTGAAGTTGACATCTTCAATTTTCAGAATGTCTCTCACACATTCGGGATCGTAAGGGTTTAACCGATTAAATCTGTTAGCGATGGACTTTATTTCGTCGAATGAGAGAGCCCGTATGGCTTCCTTTCCATCGAGCTTTTGTGTTCCGCCGACGCAGGGAACCTTTCCGCCTTTCGCCGAACCAACAATGCACATCGAGTCTGTGTCGCAAAAAAGGTAGCTGCCACCGGCGTTCTGAATACTTCGTTCGAGCATGGCCAAGAGCAGGCGACCGCCCGATGTAATCAGCGACGCCAGCGGTGGAAAGTACCAAGGGCCGGTTTTCTCGACGTAGCGAGATGGTTGCAAAAACCTTTTCTCACCTGAATAGACTCTGATGTTCTTTGGTTTTTGTAGCGTTTCAGGATTGACCTGGACGAAAAGACCATAGCTGCCAGAGTTCCCCAATACTTTGAGAAAATCAGAGACCTGTCGATTAGAGCGCTTCAGGCGATTCCGCTGTTCAATGACGCGAACAAAGAAGTCATCCTCCCTCGGATCAATCGGGACCATGTTTGCCAGGTTCGTAGCTTCTAGATTCCTTTGTTGTCCTAAAGAATGCATCCGAACGGCTTTCACTATTCGTGGGACTTTACCCTTTTGGAGCAGAGCCGCAGCAACGATGTCGGGCCCCGCATACCAGATTGGTTCCCGCGAGCTCAAATAGTTAAGCCCAATATTCCGCGTTCGACCGTTATAAACAGTCCTCACAGGAAGGATGTCTCTTTCGGGCTTGACCAATGCAAAAAACGACAGGTTTTTCCAAAACGCCGGATCGAAGGTGTCCTCGAAATTCACCGCCGAGAGCCACTTTCTTATTTTTCCAGTGCAAGCCTTAAATCGAATATCGCTGGCCTTGAGCACGCCCCAATTTCCGAGAAGAGCATTTACAGTCGGATACTGGCTTGTGAAATCAGTGAGTATTACCGGCAGCGGCGTTTTCCTGATTCGGCATTCGGCTCTACCACCGTAGTAGGCCTGCATCGAAATTCCGTGGATTTTGTTAGCGACGCTGAAATGTTCTTTAGGCTTAAAGATGTTCATCGCATCCAAATAGGCTTTAGCAATAGAAGCAGGCGAATATGCTTGGTCAGGCCTGAGCTTGATTGGATGCCTGTCAAATTCCTGCTTAGCTGCATCCAGTAATCTGCCCGTGGCGGCTACATCCTCGCGGCAGTAGCTAATTTCCTTCGGCGAAACTTTTCCCGAAGGTGTGTGGCTCATCTTTCCCGGAACGCCGAAAGCCTTGCAAGCGGACGAGAGGCTATAGGGCACGTTGCGTAGGGCAAAGGTTAGTGTTCTCAAATCAAGGAATCTCGGCTCATTACGCCATTCTTCTGGACGCCATTTACAGCTCAGCTTGAAGAATGCTGTCTTGCTGTTTATGGAGGTGATGACGATCCGGGGACGCTCAATATCTATTTCTGATTTTCCGGTTCGTCGGCTCTTCCGAAGCGTAAGTGCCAATGACCATCCATCCTTCTGCGCGTTCGCGAACTTCACAGCGAGACGCGATAGATCGAAGGGCAAGTTAAACCCAACGATGAGGTCTCCTCGTCGAATGGCTCCCCAGAAAAATTGGCGCACGAACACGTTTCGACTCATCAATTTCAACTTCAACTGAGGTGGGAAGATTTCTGTCTTGGGGACATTTAGTGGACTAGCGACGTAGCGCTCCATAATAGTCCGATCCGCACGTCTGAGATCATCGGCAAAAAATAGTCCTTCCTCGACGCAAAAGTAGTTGTTGCGCCTCAATTCGTAGCGTCGGAAGCACCCGAAAGTGAGTTTTTGCGTGGGGTCTATCTTCGTTTCTGTGTCAAAAATCAGGGCAGAGCTTGGCCATTTCGTACAGTGGAAGCCACGCCAGAGCCACTTCGACGGCAGGGGAGCGTGGGCGCGCACGAAAATGTCGTGACGTTCCTGCACGCCGCTTGCCTCCACTCAGTTGTTAGCTTCCAGCAATCTCGCTTCGTGCAGTGCGTCCTGGACCATGCACATGAAAATACTGATGGCCTTTGTTGCGCGAATCAATCGCTCAACGGGATCGCTTGTGTATTCAAGGTCAACACAGGCTGTTTTGAGAAGTCGATGCAGTCGGTTGTGGTGGATGCGACACAACGGCGCTGTAAGCCAAACTAAGTGCTTTCGACCTCCCACGTGATGACGTTCTACAGTTGAGCGAGTACCGCATATAACGCAATGCGGACATGCACCTTTGGCGGACGCCTTCACCGGCCACCGCCGAGGGATTGGTAGAAGGCATCGAAATCGAGCTGCTCTGCTTCTTCGAGTCGGATGAGCGTATCAGGATCAGTGATAAGCACATATCCGGCTACCTTCAGTCCTTCGAACTTCGACAGCTCTTCGGCGGCCCCATCTTCCGCTGCACGCCATTTGCGGAGGGCAACGTAGTAGCGCGATAAGCGAGTCCTCTCAATCGAACTCCGCACCACCGTGAAGATCGGGCCTTGTTCGGTGAGAACCATTACCTTTTCGGGCAGCCGATCGCTCTTGGTTGCCTTCCAAGGTTTGCCGGGACCGCTGCGGTAGAGCGCTTTGCCGACATGCCGGAGAACGGTTTGCGGCTTGATGTGCTCTTGCTTGGCGGCTTTGTTCAGTGACAAGCCCAACCGGCGCATTACACCCAATGCGGCACGCGCCTTGCGATGAGAAACGGATTGTCGCTGAGTTTTTGGAATCAAGAAACGCCGCCGAATTGTCGGGCGTCGGCGTTTCCTTGTGACTGCTCTACGGCTTTTGCGAGCGGGGGATTTCTGGAGCGCGCGCCTATTCGGTTTGCGTTTAGTTTTGCGGGATTTGCTTTTCATTTGGCCCACCCGTATCGATCTTCTGCTATTGGCAGAGAATGATCGACTCAAGGCCAATGTGAAAGAACGGGGGAACTTTATTTAAGTTGAATTCGTTACGTTGGCGACGTAACGCAAGCATTTGGTTTCGACAGAATTCGTTACGTTACGTTTTCGGAGACTGCGAGAGCGTGTATATCGGAAAGTAGTCCTGACAGTTGTTGGAAATGCGCACCAATGCGCTTGAAATTGCGAGAACGCCACATCCGATGTGCGACTTCATTGTAGTCTGCCGATCCGATTGCTTCCGCAATCAGGCTGGAGATATTTCTGTCACGGAAACGACCTGTGGACAGTTTTGCGTATTCAGTGAGAGCGAACTTACAAAAGTCGGCCAAAGACCTCGTTTGTGTTTCGCGTGAAATACTGTCTGTAAGATTCAGCAGCCTCGCATACAACCTCAATTCAGAAACCATCCGCCCTGGACCAATACGGCCAATCTCCGTAAGTTTGGAGGTCACCTCGTCATCTTCGAAGCGTATTAACAAAGCAAATAGACGCTCAATTGCAGTAGCCGTTTTCTCAAGATTCTTGCTTACGCGGCGACGGTCTTTAGGACTGCCGTGGAATTGTGACCAGAAATCCTCGAATTTGGGGGACCATCGAAGGCCCTCGAATAAAATTGTCAAGATTTCAGCTACGCATCCATTTGCGCACAGTTCTTTGAAATCCCCACGAGCCCCTGGTGAGGGAAGTCCCTCCTCCTGCTTGGACGCCCATTGCTTGAGAGCATGTGGTAGATCGACGCCACGCTTGCTCAATATTTTGCAATGAACGTTCCAGAGATTCTGAAGGGCTTCGTCCTTCTGCATGACGTAAATCTATCAAAATGATAAAATTAGTGCACAAAAACGGGCCCATCGTCTGCTGCTAACAGACGACAAGCCCTAACCACCATGGGAGGGATGCTCCAATGGCAGCTACGCAGAACGTACCGCAACTTCCTCAGCACCGCAATTTCATTCCAATCGCACCCCATCACGGAGTCGTGACGCTGCATGGCTACGGGATTTCGGTGCGTGTTGATCGTGGTCATTTGATTCTGGAAGATGGAATTGGACCGGTTCGCCGATATGGTCGATTTCCGAGGGTCAATCACGGCTTGCAACGACTGATTGTGATCGGTTCAGATGGCGCGGTTTCGTTTTCCGCACTTCGATGGTTGGCCGACCAGGACGCAGCCTTTGCAATGCTGGAGAGAAACGGGTCTGTTCTCGCAATGACAGGTCCGGTGCGTCCTTCGGACTCACGGCTGAGGCGTGCTCAGTCGCTAGCGCATCAGACCGGCGCAGCCCTACAAATTAGTCGAGGGCTTATTTCTCAGAAGCTTGAAGGACAAGAACGGATTATTCGTGGTGCCTTTCAGGATTCAGTCCTCGCGGACAGGATAGCGTTTTTGCGAACCCAATTAGCCGAAGCTAAAACGGTCGAGGCGGTTCGACAGTTTGAATCACAAGCAGCACAAGCATATTGGTCCGCGTGGCGCAGTTTGCCGATTCATTTTCCCACGGCTGACTACCGCCAAGTGCCTGAACACTGGCGTACCTTCGGCACTCGTAAATCGGTCCTAACGGGGTCACCTCGGCTTGCGGTCAATCCAGGGAACGCCATGCTGAACTATATGTATACGCTACTAGAATCGGAATCGCGCTTGGCTGCGGCAGCGGTAGGACTTGATCCCGGTATTGGCGTCTTGCACGTTGACACGGATGCGCGCGACAGTCTGGCCTGTGATCTGATGGAACCGGCTCGACCTCACGTCGACGCCTACTTGCTGAAATGGATTACGGAAGGGCCGCTGCGACGGGAATGGTTCTTTGAGCAACGCGACGGCAATTGCAGACTCATGGGCTCGTTCGCTATTAGGCTTTCTGAAAGCCTATCGACATGGAGTCGAGTCGTTGCGCCGATTGCTGAATGGATTTCCCAGATGGTGTGGTCTACGGCACGGAAGCCTGCTAGGCTACTGCTTCCGCCTACTCATCTGACTCAGAGTCATCGTCGCCAAGCCAAGGGAAAGTTGAATCCCCCAGTCGCCGACCCGCCACGGCCTCCACGACTATGCCGAACCTGCGCAGCAACCGTCACTGCCGGACACCACTACTGTCCATCCTGCGCAGTCGCCGTTAGCACTGAAGAGCTTGTGAAAGGCGCACAAAGGGGCCGACTTGCCTCTCACGGTTCTGAGGCGCAGGCGAGCCGGGCTGAAAAGGGGCACCGTAACACTCTCGCTCGGTGGGCTTGGAAACCGTCGAATCAGCCAGCTTGGCTGAACGAACAGACCTATCGCGAAAAAATTCATCCTGGTTTAGCGGGAGTGACGGTCCGTGTCATAGCCTCAGCGCTTGGAATCTCGCTACCGTATGCGTCAAATATCCGCTCCGGTAAACTACAACCGCATCCACGACACTGGCAGGCGCTCGCGAGACTCTCCGGAATAGTGGCAAAGCCGCAAACTCTATAACTTATCAGCGCGCAGCTACGTTAACAGTGTCCGATCCAGCTGTCCCCAAAGCTTAGAGAAAAGCTAGGAGTGAAGTACTCCGGAAAAGTTGTAGGATACGGGATGCCATGAACATATACCGCCCAAAGCACGCCGGGATCGGCTCTTGTCCTCCGCTGCGGTCCGAGCGGCGACCGCTGGTGTTAGTTGACGGAGCGCAAGCGAAGTGCTGATCGAATGGGCGTCAGGCCCTTGATGAGTTTGTCCGAAATAGCATGAATACTCACATATTGCGCGCGGCAAGCACACCAACCGACTATCTTGCTGTCACCTCCCTGACGGACCACATCTTTCTGATCGGACTACTCGATAGTGGCGTAACAATTTTCAATCAGCAGGTTCGAGCTCTGAATTTGATCTGGGCTCTAGACCGCGAAGGACGGCTGCGTCCAGCATCATCGATCGCGGTGGTGGGCGGCGGTATCGCTGGTCTAACTGCTGCGATGGCGCTTCGAGAAATCTTCTCACTGAGCGCTGACTCCTCGCGTCGAACGATCACGCTTTTCGAAAAGCGCTCCGTTTTGTGCCCGCTGCAACGTGGATGCGCTACACGTTGGGTCCATCCGCATATTTATGACTGGCCTTCGCCGATTTCCACAAATCCGAGTGCTGGTCTGCCCATTATGAACTGGCGTGCCGGACGTGCGTCCGACGTGGCAGCAAGAATCGTAACTCAATGGGAGGACGAGCCGCCTCATCCTGCCGTGAAGCTTGAGCAGTGGCGAAATCTGCGATATCTGAAGATCGATCACATGAGTCGCGAAGTTGAATGGATTGGAGAACGGTTCCTGGACGGGACTACCTTCCCAGAAGTCTGTGGTGACAAACAATCGTTTGACATCATCATTCTAGCGATTGGATTCGGAGATGAACTTGGGAGCCCCAAGCATCGTGCCGTTTCGTATTGGCGGAACGAAACATACGGTCAACCGGACTTGTCCGGCCGACAGCGACGGTATTTGGTTTCTGGCACCGGCGACGGAGGTCTCATAGACCTGCTAAGACTGAGAATTGCAGATTTTCGCGAGGACCGAATCGGATATCAGCTTGCGCCAGAAGGTTCACGGGAATACAAAGCAATCCAGGAGCTCCGCCTTACGCATTACAGGGAGCCAGCCTCACAGGGTGCTGACCTGTTTGATCGCGCACGGAAGCTAGGCGGCGAACTTCACTTAGTCGACAGGATAAAGCGGCGACTTCGGGCGGACACCCTAGTAAGCCTTCAGATCCACAAGGGCCAACGCGTATCTGACGCCTTCCGCGGAAAATCATCGTTCGTCAATCGGTTTCTAGTCTCGCTTTTGTTCGAGGCACTCGGCTTTTCGCCAGAATTTCGTGATCTTGAGAACATTGGCACCGACGAATTTGATGAAGTAATCATCAGGCATGGCACAAGCACCCTGGATCATGTGAAGAGGGTCTTTTCGGGAGACATCTCGGTTTTCTTAGCCGATCTCGAAAAGAGGCGCCAGAAAAATTCGCTTGTCGAAGAACCCGCAGGACTTTGGGACACAGGTTGGCCTTTTGATTACAAAGCTGGTTCCGGTCCCGGAAGCTCGAAGCACGATTACGTCCCTGATGCGACGGTAGCAGTAAGTAGTGCGTTCGTGAGCGCGTTAGCGCCAGTGTTTTCCGCCCGCGGTGGCGATTATCGCGCGACGCTGCATAGGGTTGTCACGATGCGCGCCAATGAGCTGCACCTACAACAGATCGCACACTACCATGGGCCTCGCGCGACACCGAAGCCAGGTGTGAACGTTATCGGACGGCTTTTCAAAATCACTGACGCCGTAATCGGGCTAGCTGCAAGGACCGGACGAGTGCTCTTGACCCAACCCTCGGGTCGGTCTGAGGATGAATGTAGACGCCTACTTCGCGAGGACATGGAGCGTCTAAATGGCAAGAGTTGGGATCCGGAGAGGATGGGCGATGATGTTTCCGCCGTGTTCGCGTGTCCATTGATTTACACAAGCAAGGATGTCACTGAATCCAACAAATCTAGCAAAGTGGTAGCAGTACTATTTGCAGATTCAACGGAGAGAGCCGCGTTCAATGAAGAAACTGTCACTCAGATCGCGGCCGCATGTGAGGAGTTCGGGCGCTATTTGCAACGTATTGCTCAAAGCGAAGCGCGTGAGCTCATTAGCGTTGAATCTCAGACAACATGTTATTTAGATGACGACGAGGATTCATCAGAATTGTTTAACAAATTTTCGCTTCTGACAGCGTCGCAGGCAAACGCTCCGCGTGTAGCTGTCGAATACATTAATCTGGAGTCGTGGATATAACCCATTACGGCGTTACGGATAAAACCTTCGCATCGGACGGTAGCCGCACGACGCTGGGAGGATGAAATGCAATCTCTTACTGGAACTGATGCCAACTCATCGTCGCATTCTCACAGTGCACGGCCGAGAATGGAGCATAGGGTCAAGTCTTGGCCTAGTTTTTTCGAAGCAACAGTCGCTGGAGTTAAAACACACGATGTGCGGCGCATAGGTGATCGAGACTACCAAGTCGGGGATACGTTAAGACTGATGGAGTTCGATCCCGAAAAAAAGGAATACACTGGGCGTGAGCTGAGTGTCCGGATTACGTATATAACCTCCACGAAATCACCCTGTGCGCTTTCCGAGGCATGTCTGCATCCCGACTATTGCATCCTCAGTATCACTAAGTGTTAAGGGAAGAAGCGTGATTGGCCTGGTTGGGGTGACTGGATTTGCAGGTGCGGGCAAAACAACCGCTGTAAACCACCTTGCGAATTTAACGGGCGGGCGGCCTTTTTACCTTGGGCAAACTGTTCTTGATGAAGTTCGTGCAAGGGGACTTTCGGAAACGCGGGAAAGCGAACGTCAAGTGAGGATAGACCTGCGAAGTGAGAAAGGACGGGCAGCGCTAGCGATCCCCTACGTCGATGAGGTTGCCGAGTGCCTCAAGAACGGGATCCCAGCACTTGTTGACGCGATTTTTAACCGAGAGGAATTTGATCTTCTCAGGTCTCGTTTTCCGAGCGGCCCTGCCCGCGTGCTAGCAATCGATGCCACACTCGCTACCCGCCAGGCGCGGCTAGCGCGTAGATCGGAAAGAACCTTTAGCGCGGACGAGTTACGGGAACGCGAGAATACTGAGCTCAAGCAGTTGGCCACTGATGCCGTGATCGCGGCTGCCGACTATACAATCCACAACGAGCAAACGTTAGAAGAATTCTATTGCAGGTTGGCAGAGTTCATGACTCGCTGCGCGTGACTCCGTTCCGACAAGCCGTTTTTCAGAAACGGCAGAATTGAATTTTTCAAACTCGGCGCCAGCACCGAATTATGCTGTTCTGTTGGTGTCCACCACACGATTGATTCGATCTCTGCTTGTGGGATTGGAGTGCCGACTACTGATCCGGCGTAGAGTCTGATCGTCACCTTAACACCAGGCATGTCAGCGGCTTCGTCCGAAAAAGTGCCGAGGAAGGTTAGCTGATCAAACACAACGTCGCATCCCAATTCCTCAGCAAGCTCTCTCGACAGCGTCTGAGCATCCGTCTCGCTGTTCTCTGGCTTGCCGCCCGGCAAAATTAAGAAGGCTGATCCCCGCTTTTTGACCAGCAGCACACGATCGCCGTCCATCACGGCCAAGCCGATCTTGGTAATTTCTCGCGTCATATCGCCACTCTGCGCTAATGCAACTGCGAAGAGTCGAATACTATTGACAGATTCACATTATAGCGTAAAGACTCTTTGACACCAAGACTGGAGTTCAAGGAAACTGGTTTCATAACTCCTTGTTTTATGTCAACTACTATTGACAACAAATGGAAGCAGGAACTCGCCGACCAAATCCGGGAGGCTCGCGAAGCTGCTGATATGACCCAGGATGAATTGGCAAAAGAACTAGACGTTAGCAGACAAATGGTCGTCAACTACGAAAAAAAGAAGAACAACGCTGTGCCAGTGATTGATGTCCTCGCACGAATGTCAGTGGTGCTGGAAAAAAGATTCAGAATCAAAGGTTTGGTAATCGGCGTGGATCAAACATCGGCCCGGTTGAGAACCGTTCCGAAACAACTTCGGCTCGATTTCGAGAGGCCCGAAACGTACGAAAAAGCAGTCATCACCATTACGCCAAGGGAAGGTCAGATTCTAATCAATGCGAAGATTTCCGCATGAACGTTCGATGGTGGATCACCGGATTTTCGACACAAAGTCACCGAAAAGTTGAGCTATTGCACAGGATTTCCTCAAAGCCTAATTGTTTGCCTCAAGAGTTTCTGTACTATGGCGATTGGCTTTTGATCCATACGATGAGCTGTGTACACAAGTCTTGACTTTCGCTTTATATTCGCCTAGTATTGTCAGGGAGGCTTGATTCCTGATTTCATACTTACCTTCTTGACTTCTACCATATATGTGGATATATGTTAGTCTGTGCCGAAAGGAATCCAGCTGAACACTTATGTGCCTAAGGACGATGTGCGGGTGTTGGATGCGATAGCCGAGGCGATGGCACGCGGGGATATTGGCATACGCCCTACGCGTTCACAGCTTGTTACAAAGGCGATTCAGAATTTCATTCGAGCCTGTGAGACTCAGGACAATCTCAAGCAAGCCATAGAATCGATTCGAAAGGAAATTGGACGCGAGGTTTTAGCCCGGAACACAAAAGGCAAGGGTGAGCAGCGGCTAAGGGTGGTCACACCTGCTTCTTGACTTTTCGGCACGTCTAGCAATGGGGGTAAATTCTTGAAGAAAAAATCTTCCACGGCAGTATCCTCTTGGGGATTTTCGGGTTACATAACGGTTCTTCCGAAAGAAAATAAGGAAAGTAAAGACACTTCCGAGAAACCACCAAAGCAGGACCAACGGACTGACGATTGCAGGGACAAGCGACAGGCCGCGTCAAGCGGCTGTTAATTTTGTTTTGTTTTCGAGAAGATTCTCTCGAAACTTGAAGAACGGACACCTTCGAACTGTTCGAGCTCAACCTCTCCCAGCTCCAGCCGCTTAGCACCATATGGGTCCGGGTAGGACTCAGTAAAAACAACTTTTCTAATTCCGGATTGAACGATTTTCTCCGCGCATTGAGCGCAAGGAAATGTGGTTGTGTAGAGTGTTCCGCGCCTTGCTCTCTCACCTGCGGCCAAAATAGCCCATACCTCAGCATGCACTGCCGTGCACCAATTCAATGCGCGGTCTGGGAAAAAGAAGCTCTCCAAATTCGTTTTCTCCTCTTTGGCGGCGCAAGCCTTGCACCGCCACGGCGGCCCTTTCTCGAAGACTATTTTTTCAGCACAAATTGGACACCGGGCCCCTTTATCTGCAAGCGATCTAAAATGTTCATTCCGAATGATGTCCCGAAAACATTGATACTCATATTGGGGCTCCTCCACACATGGATGAGTACCGAGTGGATTTTCGTTGTAACCAGCACTAACGACTTGACCGCGCGGATCGACGATAACTGCCCCAACATGCCGCTTGAGACATTTTGAGCTGTGGGACGATGAGAACGCAATGTTCATCAAAATTTCGGCTTGTGACGCTCCTCGTGGCTTTTTCCCCGTGGCGAGATCGACGAAGTCGAGCAATTTCCGCTTGAATTCAGTCGTCGAAACTCCTATGGAGTTATCAATCAGAATATCCGCTTTGTCGACACACAGCTCGACTTGCTGGCCGTAAGGAGTTTCTTCATTCTTGTCCCGCTTGTCGTCTTCGATGAACTCCGTGCGTCCCAGTCCTTTATCCGTATAATTGGATTCAATCCTATCCCACCGTGCGTCGTTGGAGGCGAGCACAGCTATTAGCGTAAAGTTGTATCCCCGCGTGTCTCGCAAATAGTCGACTTCACCGACATTTCGAATTCCATCGATAACAATTTCATGAGGGAGCTTTCCCTCGTTCTTCTGAGAAGCAGCGTCGAGTGCCCGCTCAACCAAGACTCCGGGATGGTTCTTTTCTCGCAACTGATCGCCTAACCTTTGCAACTGTAGTCTGGACGGCTCGTCCTTACTTATCTTTGTCCATTCGGATCGAATCGGATCTGACAAGCGTACTACCTCGAAATGTCGAGTATCGCGTAAATGCTTGGCAGCTGTCGTGCATCCGCTACCGAAAGCGCCTGTCAAGCCAATAATGTGGGCAACATCCTTCGCTATTGTCATTGGTCCGTCGAGGTCGAATCTATTTAGAGAATTAACATAATTTCAACGCCACTCGAGTTAAATCGCCAATTCCTCAACAATCGCAGAATATTTGAGACGACTATTGCCGATATGTACTTACATCGTCAAGCACCTTAAGTAGTTATAGTGCCTGGGCAATAAACTGGATTGAGTTCCGCAAACAGGGATCATGTGTTTGCGGCGGTATCGAACACATGTTGAGATAGGTGTATCACTTTTCCCCCGCCTATAAGCTACCCCGTCAAGAAAACCGCGGGGTAGCTTATAGGGCGGGGAAAAGTGATACACCCCTCACACTCATGCTTTTTGATTTCGAGTTATTCCCCAACTATCAGTCGTAACCAATTTTTATTTTATTCGTTGAGGGCGTAGATCTATTTGGAAGAAGAAAACACCGAGTCAGTAAAATGCTGCATCGAAGTGCACCCAGATGCATAGCTGGGCAATTAATATATCGGGTCGGTCGTTTTTCTTTTCGCAATGAATTTATTTACGCTCACTATATTTATTCTTATTGATTCTACCAGACTGAGCCCCCTCATCCACATCCAACGGCATTAAGATGCCAAATAAAGGGCTGGTTTTGATCTTGAGGAGATCGACCGCCTAGGGTCACTTGATTTCCGGTAACGGCTGCGTTTGTCAGGAGTTGGGAAACAAATCTGGTGAAGCCCCCCGTGGTGTTAGTTACTCAGTTCAGCGGCAGACGTAAGCGTGTCCGTCATAACGGCAGCGATGGTTGGCGAAGAGAAAGCCCAGTCCTGAGAGCGGGTCATAGCAAAAACCAAGGCAGACATCTTTCCTGTCTGATTGAGTTTTCCAGGCGTGGGGAATCTTCTGTAACTCATTAAAAAGGTCGACGATTTCTTGCGGAGGAGTAGTCCCCTTGTCGGTCGTATAGGCCTTCAGCCCGATGCCTTCGGCACGCACGTACCATCCATCGTCGTTCCATGCGCGGAGCGGCTTGACTGTTTCCCAGTTTTGGGTGGCGCTCTCCGAAGACTGCATCATGGATTGAATGCGCAACTTGAGAGCCTCGGGCAGTTCTCCAGAGGCATACTTTTGTTGGAAGCGATATTGGAAGAGGCGACGGTCATTCCCCGAAAAAGAAACGGATTCTGGATGATTCCTATATCCTCCCCCCACATTTATACAGGTTTCGTGAAATTGGAAGCCCCGTTTTTCGGCGTGCAGAATTTGAAGAATGGGCCAACTGGAGTAATCGACCGCACCAGTGATTCGATAAGGCATTACCGATTGACTGAACCAAACAGCGAGGAAGAGAAAACTTGCGCTAAAGGCAGGCCAAGTCCTCTCGCAATGGGGCAATCCTCGAAGGCTCCAATGGGCCGGAAGTAATCGCAGGGCCGCGGTGGCAATAGCGAGCACAATGAGCCCTATAGAAAAAATGGTCAGCTCAACAGGATGTAGATTGTTGTACATGAGGAGTTCACGGTCCGGCACATTGAACGTGGTCCAGACGTTTCCAAGCGGTGAGTCTTGCAGGGTGGTCCAGTAAATCCAAGGCATACCCACCAGTCCTGCTAATGCGCTGGCATGAGCAATGGCGGGTCGATGGGAAATGGCACCAGCAGCAAAGGCAAAGAGAATCGGGGTAATGAAGCAGAGAAAGCAGAATGCCGTGCGGAATAAAGTTGCCTCAAAGAATCGTCCTACAAAGACCAGAGCGAGCAGAAGCCAATACGGCCAGAACAGGAACGAAGCGAACTTTGCAAGCGTTGACCTGTTTTTGAGCAGCAGGGAGAGCGCCGCGACGAAGAACACGGGTAGAGCAACGATGGGAACTGCCAGAAGGAGAATGGAATCCGCATCGCGCATCGGGTTTTTCCAGAAGAGCGAGCCCCAAATGACGAATAAAACTATTGTTATCATTGCCGCAAGTCCGTGAAGGATGGTGGCGACTCGCGAGCGGCCCGTTTGAAACGGGAAAGCGGCAAAAAGAAAACGAGGATAGGCGAAGGCAAACAGCAAGGGAGGGGCGAAAAAGAGCAGCCAGCCCAGTAATGCCTCCGACAAAGGTCTTTCTTGCTGACGAGTGAACCAGAAAAGCGACGCTGCGATGGCTGCTAGGGAATAAATGAGAACGGTTAAGGCTTTGGGCCGCACGATGAATTTTCCAGTAAACCTGCGTTTCAGGAGCGATGACCCTAGTGTAGTGCGGATTCTCCGCCGTAGGACTGGTGGTCGAGGGTCATGCTTCTTAGTAGACACCGGAAGCGAACCGTTAGTTCCGGCTTGTCAGTGCCTGGTTAGTCGGATATACCGGACAAGTGCCGTCGCTCCGATTCAACCGATGATTGATGAAAAGAAGGGGCGCTAACCCCCGCATAACATTCCGGAACTAACGGTGCATCCTGGGTTAGCGTGGAACGAGGCATCAAACCGACTGGCGCGCTTCTTGAAGGTTGATTCTGAATGAATAGCCATGCTCCCGAACGCCGAGGGGTGTATCACTTTTCCCCGCCCTATAAGCTACCCCGTCAAGAAAACCGCACGACGCAGAGAGTCCAGTTGCTCGTCCCGATCACTCGGCATAAGCTACACGCAAATGGCAACCTCCAACGATTGCGATGAGTGCCGCGCGCTCGCCCAAGATCTGAGAGAGGCATATGCGGATGCGTCTAGTGATCAAGCGGTCCGGGACGCTTGGCTCGCCACCCAGAAAATGATCGGAGGGACTGAAGAGGACGCCCAGCGGACTGAGGAGTTGTTAAAAGCCTTACCTCGCACAGAAAGGTATGACACGCGTATTCCTAATGGATTATTCCTGGTTAACCCAAAATTGCGAAAAGTTTTCCGAAATATGGCCCTGCACTTTGCCCGCACCGGGCATTCAGTGCGGCTCCCTGACTTCTAGCTCCAGCCTACTCTTTTGGAGTGGGAGGCTGCGGGCTTTCCACGAAAACCTGCGCTTCGATTTTCAGTTTTTTTAATATTTGCTGCAAAATTTCCGGAATGGTTGAAGCCGGCGGCAGGTAACTCAAATTGAGCGTCGCGAGCTTGTCCGCGAAAATAAACAGATTCTTTCCTGGGATTTTCTTCCAATAGTCATCGGGATTTACCGACGCGTTCGAATCCTTGTCTTTGAGGTAGGAATGCCGGTCAAATCTTAGAGATTCGCTAATCAGCACTCCGCGAAGATTCCCGTCAGTATCCACTTCGTGCCCAACAACCTGCCCACGGTACAAATGATCGTCGGACGTAAGAAGATCAGCCATGACCTTTCTTTCCGGCGTTGGCGGCCACATAAAGGGCGTGAGGAGGAAATACCACCGCGAAATATTTGGAAGGAGAAATTTGTTTGCCAAGAATTCATAAGGTTTGAACTTGTGGAATCGCCCGAAATTTTTCCCCAGCCAGCCAAAAAGCAAAGCCTCCGAAGCTGTGAAGAAATACAGCCACACAAGGATTCGAGCCTGACGGTATGCGATTCTGGAAGTCGCTCCCCAAAATTCTTGTTGGTGCTGCGAAAAAAAAGTCTCGCTATAAATCGAAGAAAAAGCGGCTTGATAGTCACTCGTTCTTTGAGCCGCCGAATCAGGAAAAAAGAAGGGATGATTCCCAAACCAGCCGGCGCTTAAGATCACAAGAAAAGTCAGGGCCAACGGAAGTAGCGAGGCAAACGCGCCAAAAGTGAGCTCTTCGCTTCGTGTCCGGTGAAACTTGTCCAGCGGAATGAACAGCGAAAACAGGCCCTTGAAAAGAATTCCGGGAACCAGCAGGTAGAAAACCAAACCCGCCGATGCGATGAGCGCTATCATCCCTTTGGGGCCGTGGGGGTTTTACTTGGTTGAGGCTCCGTGGCCGTTGTTTGACGTGATGTGATACTCGTTCCCGAATTCATCGCTCAGGACGTACTCGCCTGTCGTTGCCAGCGCCCGTTTAATCTCCGGGGCATTCTTCTGAATTTTGCTAGCCAGGAGGCCGTCCGGAGTCGCCTCAACGAAGGACTCCGCCAATTTCGAGAGGTTTTCAGTCATGCTTGCCCCCTCCTTTATCACTCCCCATCCTCTCTAGAATCAGCCAATTCCGGCGATTCGTCAAGTTTTACTCAAGATGGAATACACTTGGGCGGAACTGCGGGATCTGCCCGCCGCCCATCCCCTCATCACGGCGCAATCTTCAGCTTTCGATACTCGTCGTACGCC
>Ga0210405_10002191_pt1 | contig 20627 bp, 15 predicted proteins | sample IncBWH11MmetaG_FD_155492 | JGI IMG/M metagenome (GOLD analysis project Ga0210405, IMG submission 155492) | Forest soil microbial communities from Barre Woods Harvard Forest LTER site, Petersham, Massachusetts, United States - Inc-BW-H-11-M | ecosystem: Environmental > Terrestrial > Soil >... | reverse complement strand
CGGAGGTGTCTACAATCGAAAGCCCGCCGAAGTAGCGCAACTCGATAATCTGACCCTGCTGCGAGTCGAGTTTACAAAGCCGCTCGAGAGCTTCGTCGAGGGCAAGCAGATCAACATCACGTTGTGGCGAGGAGACGCTGGGATCCAGAGTAAGCAGCGTCACTCCAGCGCCGCGCTTGGCGGCCCGCCGGTTGCGCTCGTAGTCCACCAGAATCCAACGCATGAGTTGAGCGGCAATGCCGAGGAAGTGCGCGCGATTTTCAACGTGTAAAGATGTTTCTTCGGCCAGTCTCAAATAAGCCTCGTGGACCAGCGCGGTGGTTTGCAGTGTGTGGTTTGGGCGTTGTTGCCGAAGTTTCGAACGAGCAAGGTGCCGCAGCTCGTTATAGACAAGAGGCAGGATGGCCTCCAGCGCCTTGCGGTCCCCGTTCCCCCAGTGGAGGAGTAGCTCGCTGACTTGCCTCGAAGGAGTTGGACCCACGTTGGGGCCTCCGGGTATGGTCACCACCACGGGGACGATGCGGGGAGAATAGTCAAAAGGCCGCCAAAGTTCAATACTTTCTATTCAATACGTCGAAAACCCATGGGTTGAGGATACGTCAGAGATCTGCGCCCAGCCTGCAAGGAATCTTTCGATTGCGTGAGCCAGTTTGCCTTGTTTTTCCGATTTATTAGGGTAGCAAGCGTTTCCTGATAGGACTGAATGACGCGACACCGGCCGAAGCTGAAAAACCGGATTCGCGCTGAGGAGCCGCTGACAAAAGGAGGATGTCATGTCACGAAGTTTGCTATTGGCAGCTCTCGCGAGCCTCGTGCTCACGTTTGGTATAGCTCTCGGACAAGTACACGCGCCTACGTTCACACAAATTGATTACCCCGCTTCTGGCACCACGGGGACAATCGTGAACAGCATCAACGCGCGTGGAGACCTCGTCGGCATTTATTTTGATGCGGCCGGGAACACTCACGGGTTCCTGCGGAAAGCTAGGAAAGCAGACAACGGCGGTGCGGTGGAAAAGGTGCCAGGAATCGACACGGGCGGCGGGCAGTTCACAACTATTGACTATCCAACTGCCAATCCAAACGCGATCACCAATCTGAACGCTATCAACGACGAGGGCGACATCGCCGGTACGGTTCAGTTCAATCCTGCGTTGCCCGGTGGCGACTACCACGGCTTCCTCCTGCGGGACGGAGTCTTCGAAAACGTGGAGTTCCCCGGGCACCTCAATACGATCGCGGCCGGGGTTACCGACATCGGCGAAGTTGTCGGCTGTTATCACGATTACAACTTTTCAACGACCATGCACGGCATGATTTTGAGCCATGGCAATTACACGGCCCTGGACGGCAAGTACCCACCGCTGCCGGATGAGTTGGCTTCCATGAATAACGGCGCGACCCCCGATGGCGACCTGCTCGCGGGTCTCTGGACAGACACGGCCGGAAATACACATGGCTACCTGCTGCGCCCAAGCGACGGCGAGTTCACGCCCTTCGATTATCCGAACAGCATCCACACCGAGGCCTGGGGCATCAACGCTTCGCGCGAGGCGGCGGGGTTTTACCTGGACCAGAGTTCCAACTATCACGGTTTTGTGTTGAGCCGTGGGCACTTCAGCTCCATCGATTACCCGGGAGCGGCGGGCACGCTAGCCTTTGGAATCAATCCCCAGGGTGACGCGGTCGGGATGTTCTTTGATTCAGCGGGGAACACACACGGGTTCGTCGTTAACCGGTCGCCGAGACTTCGGTAATTGTCGGGGGCAGGGACGGCGTGCGCACCAGAAATTATTCCGTTGCGTGAGCCAGTTTGGCTGGTTTTTACGATTAATAGGGTAGCGAAGGTTTTTAAGGAGAATTGCCATGACCCAGCCAAAGAGAATCGTCCTTGCCGCCCTGCTTGCCGCAGCAACCTTTCTGCTGTTGCCGGGCAAAGCATCGGCACAAGCAACTGCCGGAACCACGCAGCCTGGTTTTGTCGTGGATCATGGAATCGGGATTCGCAGAGGCGCGGCAATTGCGGTCGACTCCAAGAACGTATATTTTGCTTATTACTACATAGGTGACCAACCCAGTGGAGCGAGGGGCCCGGAAGTGATGTACGAGGCTTTTCCGCTGGTGCTTAGCTGTCCTCCGCATGTTCTTTGCGGCTTCACACCACCTATCCCCCAAACTGTTGACGTATTGACTCCAACTCCGGGATCGAGTTTGTACGCTTACACCATCAGCATCGCACTCGACCCTCAGGGAAACCCGCACATTTTCTATCAGGACGGCCAGGGCGGGATGCGTCATGCCACAATCGGCGTTGTCGGCTGGGTACATGAAACTGTGCCGCTTGCGGCGGGACTTTACAGCTCGATGGCCATCGATACGAGCGGTACCATACACGTTGCAGACGGCCCCATTTCCCCGAGCGGCATAGGCTACGCGTCGAAAACCAATGGCGTCTGGACTACCGATTCCATCATTGGTCCATCCAGCGGAATGGCGGGCCTATCACTCGCGGTGGACTCGCAAGGTACTCCTCAAGTCGTTTGGGCCGATAACCGTTCCACGTTTACTGAGGTGGTTTATGCGCGCAGGGGAACAGGCGCCATTCCCTGGAGTTCCGGGAATTTTGAAGTGATCAGCGGCGACAGAGCGTACTGGGTTTCCCTGGCAATCGACGCACACGATGTGCCCAGTGTCAGTTATTGGGGCTGGACAGACATCAACGCCCTCACGAGCAGGGTTGTCTATGCCGCTAAACAATCTTTTGGGTCCTGGCCGCTGCAGCTGGTAGATTCCTCGATCATTCCGTGCTGCATTACGTTTCCCTGGGATTATCAGATGGTGTCCTTGGGGGTTTCGCCGCTTGGCACCCCTCGAATCGTCTACGGCTTCGACCACAGCAATACGGACGGTGGTGTAGCCCTTGCACGGCTTGACGGCCTGAACTGGAATATTGAACCGCTGGACAGGGATGTGCTCTCGCTGCTTTCCCAAGCCACGGCTTTGGTAATGGATCCCTCGGATATAGCGCACGTGCTTTACCTAGAGAACAATTGTCCTCCGGTCGGTTTCTGCAACGATGCTCTGGTGTACGAGCCAATCGCCACGGCCAACACGCTCACAACGAGCAACACCGTCAATCTGGGCGATCCGGCCGGTTCCGTCAGTCCCATCACGGTAACCTTCACGCAAGTTACTCAGAACGGACTCACGAGCGTGACGCTCGATGACACCACCACCGGCCCTGCCCCTCCTGCGAACTTCCAGCTTGGCAACCCACCCGTCTACTATGATTTCTCCACCACCGCGGGATTCACGGCGCCTATCCAGATCTGCATTCCTTACGGTAACGTCAGCAATCCTTCCAGTGTTGTTTTGATGCACTTTGAAAACGGCGCCTGGCAGAACCGTACCGTATCCAACGACACGGTACTTCATATCGTTTGCGCCAGCGTAAGTTCCCTCTCGCCTTTCGCGGCGTTTGAGTCCCAGACCGTGGCCCAGAGTCCGACATCGCTTGCCTTGTCCAGTTCCCTTAACCCCTCCACGTTTGGGCAGAACGTGACCTTCGCCGCCAACCTGACGGCCTCTGGCAGCCCCACCCCCAGCGGGACGGTGACGTTTCTGGACGGCGCAACGCCGCTGGGTCCAGCGGTCACTCTTGCCGGTGGCACCACGGCTACGTTCCTGAGCAGCGCTTTGACCGTTGGAACGCACTCGATCACCGCGCAGTACAGCGGAGACACTAACTACACTTCGAGCACTTCGTCTGCTGTCCTACAGGTTGTCAACAAGAATGGTACAGCCACCGCTCTAAACGGTTCCCCCAATCCGTCCACCGCTGGTCAGTTGGTCACGTTTAGCTCGTCAGTGACGGGCGTTGCGCCGCCACCCGGCGTACCAGCCCCAACTGGCTCGGTAACCTTTCTGGACGGTGCCACGGCCTTGGGTCCAGCAGTTCCGGTTGCGAGTGATGGTTCTTCTGCGTTTACGATTAGCACGCTGACGGCGGGAACGCACACAATCACCGCGCAATACAGCGGTGACGCGGACTGGAGTGCAAGCACATCCTCCGCAGTCAGTCAGCTCGTAAATGGTAATTTTTCAACCGCAATCATGCTCAGTGCTGCCAACTCGACATATGGAACTCCGGTGAGCGTGACGGTTTCCGTTGGCTCTCCGGGCGGGACGGTGGGCGGTAACGTGACGCTCAGCCTGGACGGCGGGACCGCATTTTCCATGACCCTTTCGAACGGCTCGGCTGTCTTCAGCCTCGGCGTCTTGAACGCAGGACCTCATTCGCTCTCGGCAAACTTCGCGGCCCAAGGAACCTTCCAGGCCTCTGCAGGTTCCGTTACATTCTCGGTGCCGCAGGCGCTTTTGACGATTGCAGCAAACAACGCGGCACGCCGGTATGGCGCAAACTACTCGGCGTTTTCCGCGAACTTCAGTGGCTTCGTTAATGGCGATACCAGTTCGGCCTTGGCGGGATTACTAGGTTGCACGACGACTGCCGTGCCGAACAGCCCAGTCGGGACATACCCGATTATGTGCGCGGGCTTGAGTTCGCCCAACTACGCGATCAGCTTCATCAATGGAACGCTCAGTGTCGTCCCCGAGCCAACTTCCGTTGCCCTGGCTTTCTCGCCACTCTCCATCATGGTGGGTCAGTCCACAACGGCCACTGTTACCCTGACTGCGCCGGACATGGTTATTCCGATTGACCCGAGCGTGCTCGCACCTATCGCCGTCAGTTCGCCGGTGGCCAGCGACATCTTATCGAACAATGGCGTATGTACACCGGTGCCAAGCACAACGCCCGGTGTTGCGAGTTGCACTATCACCGTGACTTCGGCGGAGCCCAACGGACGCACGCTTACCGCCAGTTTTGCGGGGAGCGCGGACCTGATCGCCGGCAGCGGCACCGCGGATTTGATCGTGACCGCGGCCTTGCAGAGCCAGCAGGCCTGCATCGCGTCGGACTTCCGCAATGTGGCCGTACCCGGGGGAAGCTATGTGTGGTTCAACAGCATTTTCAAGGTTCGTGATGTCACCAAGCAGCTCATCCACGTCACCTTCTTCCAATCCAGCGTGCAGTTCCAGTACACGGACCCCGCCGGAAATACGGTTACCGTCAATCAGGCGCTGCCGGACGCCAGAATCACCATCGATCCGAACGCCGCGGTGGCGTCCACGTCCTTCGACGCTGTCAATAACGTCTGGCTTACGACCATCCCGTGGGATCTCGATGACAATTCCTTCCTGACGGGAATACCTTGGTTCGTGCCGTCCGCGGGCCTACCGGCTGACGTCGAGCCGGTCACGATGTGCGGCACCTTTGCCAGTGACGTTGCGAGTGTGGACATTGGCTGGCGTTGGGCCGCGGCCGCGTACTCCACCTTCAGCGGCGACAATACCACTCTCGGCGTAAAACCCATGGACACCGACCGCGATAACCAGGCCACAAACCACGATCACGCCGGTACACCTGAGAACTACAACCAGTTCGTGATACCTGGCGCGCGCGGCAAAGGCGGCAAGAACTATACCGGCTCCTACAGCCGCAGTGCGGTCATCGAATGAGGAGCGAATATCGGCGTGTTCGACTGATGCCAGGACTGATCATCATAGATCCGCCCTAGAAGTCGGCTAGTGTTTACTTATCACTGGCGGGAGTAGGATTTCCCAGGTATCGGCTACAACGATAGCCCCGTCGCGCACACGTGGCGGACGCTCATTTTTCCGGACACCCCACTTTAACGTCTGCCTTCTCCTCCATTCGAGTCCTGCTCAGTCGGGTTACCGGACATCTTTGTACCGTCACGAACTGTAGCAAAAACTGTGTCAATGAGGAGTCGAGTCGCTTGAAACGTCTCCGCGTCCAAAGGTTGTATCACTTGTGACGTTCTACCGCAGATGATATAAATCGACGCTATGCGTTCACCATTTCGATTTCTGATCTTTCTTTGCCTTTGTGCACAGTTGGTTCTGCTTGCGGATGCAGGAGGGCAATCGGCCCCCGCTCAAACTAAGGCGAAGGACAGTTTCCCTGGGAAGTCGTGGGGGCAAATCTCTTCCTTGGAGAAGGCCGGATGGTCCAAGGAGAAACTAGCTGCGGCGCGTGAATACGCCCAAACCGATTCGATTCACACCTCCGCGGTGATTATCGTGCAGGGCGGTGAAGTTGTCGACGAGTGGGGAGATTTCGACCAAAAACTTGACTCGTATTCGGTGCGAAAGAGCCTGCTCAGCGCGGTATACGGAATCTATTCCTCCGAGGGCGTGATTGACATCAACGAGACCCTCGAGCAATTGGGAATTGACGATTCGCCCGATCCGCTGACCAAGGAAGAAAAACAGGCGCGAATCGTTGACTTGCTGCGCGCGCGTTCAGGTGTGTACCACGTTGTGGACTTTGAAACCGAGTCGATGGTGAAGGACGGGCCAGCTCGCGGAACTCACGCGCCAGGAACGTTCTGGTACTACAACAATTGGGACTTTAATGTCCTTGGGACGATCTTTGAGAAGAAGACGAAGTCAAAGATCGGAGATGCTTTTTATGAGCGTATCGCCAAGCCGATTGGCATGGAGGATTTTCGGCCGAGCGATGTCTTCTATTTTGGCGGTCCACTCTCCATCCACCCCGCTTATCATTTTGAGATTACGGCGCGTGACATGGCAAGGTTCGGATTGCTCTATCTGCGTCATGGCCGCTGGAACGGAAAACAGGTCGTGCCGGAAGCCTGGGTAGAAAAAAGCAGCCACGCCAGCGAAATGGTGAAGGCCAATGGAGTGGACCGGGGCGGCTACGAGTATCTCTGGTGGGTGGATTACGGCGGTGTTCATTTCCCGGAAATCTCGCTTCCCGGAATCTATTCCGCACGCGGAAACGGGGCTCATTACATTTTCATCATTCCAACGCTGGATATGGTAGTCGTGCATCGCACAGACAACGATCCGCCAGTAAAGGACACGAAGACAATTACAGAAATGGCAAACCGTGGATCAGCCGCCGAAAATAGAAGGCAATTTGGCCATCTTTTGAAATTGATCCTCGACGCACAAATCGGCCACTGATCTTCGGATCGACCCAGCTCGGAAGCAAAGGGTAGCCCCGCCAAAGAAATGATGCGTCCCCGGGCGTCGGCGTCCACGAAAAAGCCGTGGCCATCACCGCCCAAGTTGAGGCTGTAGTCGCCGCAGTATGGGGAGAATCGAGCCGACATTGTTATGCGAACAAGTGCCGGTCACTTACCCGAAACAGCGTTCTGAAGAGCACCCCGCAACGCTCCGCTGATTCCGGACGGATGCTTGGCCACTAATCTGATTGTGGAAGAGTGGCTCGTGAGTCGGATCTATCGACTAAGCCATATGCCGGATAGATAGACCAACCCTGAGACTTGCAACAGCGAGCATTCGGCTACTCACTTTGCAACCGTTTCAAGTGGAATGGCCTCGAAGTATTTGGGGACGATGATCTTTGTCTTCGGCGAAACAGCTCGGATCTCTTGTACAAAGGACTGCACGGCATCGAGACTCGGTTGCTGAGAGGCGCCATATGGCGCCAAAAAATTGTCCCAATGAGTCGGCAGGACCATAGCAGGATAGTGTAGGCCACGCATAAGGCGACCGCTGTAGTCGTAGACTTCCTTTCGGGAAGCGCCGGCTCCGATCAATGCGACGTCCGGCTCTAGTCCTACAATCTCACGTTCTATGTAGTTCATCCCACCAAACGCGAGAATCTGATGACCGTGAAAACGAATCAAGTAAGCGAGCGTGCCTCCCTCTGGGTGGATTTGTTCCAAGGTCAACGGTGCTTTCATTCCAGATGGTGCGGTGGCGGAACTGAAGTACCGCTTGTGGTCGAGAGCGCTGTGAATGCTGGGAATGACTTTGAGCGAAAAGGAACCGAACTGGTAGTCCTCCCCGCCCCGGACCGTAATTAGCTGCTCTTCCGGCACAACGTAAGCGCGCATCACATTTTCGGTGCTTTCGGTGCCGATCACTGCCGCGCGAGTTTTAAGGGCGATGTGAGGAACATCCAGAATGTGGTCGTAATGTGTATGAGTAACGAGAACGAAATCTGCTCGTTGAATGTGCGCATCAATTGCCGCCGCGTCCGGCGAGGCAACGTCACTCCATCCATACGCCCGGCGAGTGTCCCCAGCCATAGGGTGGCCACCCGGTGGCGGGGGGCCGTTGATTCGCGACAGATATGGATCGATCAGAATACAGGTCGTTCCATCGGTGATCTCCCAGCCCGCCGCCCCCAGGTATTTCAGTGTGACCGGATTGTTTTCATCCGCGTTCGGCTGGTTCTGAGCAGCTTGAGTTACGAAGACAGCCATCGTGAGTACACAAGACGCGAGTCCAGACTTCATCATTGGAATTCACCTCCTGGTCGACGCTGCCGTGGAGTGTATATTGAGCAAAGCAAGCCGGTTAATCAACCCAATCGCGGGGGCATGGCCAGAACAACGGTTTCGAGGACTTGAGAATGGATTGTCGGCAGCACGGAAGTAATCGAAACGAGATTCCTCCAAATAGTAATGGGAAGTCGGCTAGTGTTTACCGATGGCGTCTATATGGCGATTGCGATAGCTGCTTCAGTCTGAGTCGAGGCGCACTGGGAAACTGTTCTGGGCCAGAAGTCCGCATGTGGGAAGTGACGTTTCGAGAAATATTGGTTACGTTCACATCTTCGACAATGGCTGTCTGGACCGTGGCTGGCACTTTTCCGAGACGCGACGCAATCAGATGAGATGAGCCTGATGTCCGAATGTGTGAAGCTGTAATCTCGCTTTCACGCTGTTCCGGGCCATCACCCGGAACGCTTCCCATATGGATTCTGGAACAGTTAAGCGGACGCGAACCTGCCGCGTCGCGAAGTTGTGTCTGAGACCAACACCACCAATCAAGATTGAGAGGACATGTGTGTTAAACAGAACGGGGCAGCAGGGCAACGTGTACCAAGCTCATCAAAGGAAGAAAGGGGCACCTATTCACGACGAGAGCGGGACGTCTTCTGGACTCGCGCAATGTCCTGGATGTATTGCACCAAGCGGGGAGACAAGGCGGATACCACGCGTTCCGCCGCTTTCGTTTTGCAAACTGTGGCTAGGCCATTCGCAAAACTTGATCGACCTCTACGCGGCGCAACTGCGGTGCGACGAGGCTTATCGGAGGGAATGGTGCGAGAGGGCCGGCTTGGGATTTGAGTTGGGCGAATTGCGCTATAAATCGGGGCTTCCAATTCGCCCGTCACTGGTCGCGTAAACCCATCTTGAGACAGGTTTTAGAAATGGTTGCGGGGGTCAGATTTGAACTGACGACCTTCGGGTTATGAGCCCGACGAGCTACCAGGCTGCTCCACCCCGCGTCATTGATAGTACGCGACTTGCCACTCTTGTGCAACCGCAGTCAGGTCAAACGCTGATAAGTGCCATATCGCGTGAGGCCCTTGGTCGATGTGCCGCCGGTCTCCGGCGATGGGACCAGGTCTCGCAGACGGCCCTCAGCGCAGCTTCGCTGCAGTCTTCTGTCCCACCATCACCCATGTCATCGCCTATCCTCTATTCCCGATGCTGGCAGGCAATACGAGTCAGTTTCTCGGAAGCCTCTCCATCTGTGAATCGGCTCTCGCGATGAGCCGAGAACGTGAGAGATACTTTTCTTTGGCTCTCTGCGAACGAACCGGAAGAAAAGCATGAAGCCCTGGCTGGTGAACTTTCTGCTTGTATCAGCGCTGGCCTACAATGGAACAGGTGATGAATACCAGGCTCTACATGCGTGTGGCCCAATGGTGCCGCTGTCGTCCCATCGCCGCGTATATCTTAGCCAGTATTCTTTGGACGGCTGTGCTCTATGCTCATGCCGTCACTGCGGGTTTTGCGTCCTATGACGATGCGCCTCAGATCGTACAGAACCCGTCTTTAGCTTCTCTAGCGGCAAGCCTGAAATATTTTCAATCTCCTGTATCGTTTGCTGCGGACTTTCGTGGGAGCGGAGGATACTCCTATCGTCCTCTCTTCTGGCTGAGCTTGGCCATCGACGAAAAACTTTGGGGACTAAATCCAGCCGCATTTCATTTGACGAATGTGCTCTTGCATTGGCTGAGTGCCCTGTTTCTCTTTCTGCTTTTGGGGCGGCTACGCATCTGTTTTTTATCTTCGGCACTTACATCGTTACTTTGGATAGCTCTTCCGATTAACTCGGAAGCGGTTGCGTGGATATCGGGTCGTCCGTACTGTCTGGTCGCCTGTTTCCTCTTGCTTGGGACGTTGCTTGCAGAACTTTATCTGTCTCGGCCTGCGCTGAAATATCTTGTTGGCTATTGTCTGGCCGCTTTTTGTGCACTATTTTCCCATGAAGAGGGCGTGCTGATTGTTCCTTTCACGCTTCTACTCATCATCGCAAAGCATGAAATCAAGAGCAGAGCAGCCATGATGCTCTCCGGCGTATCTGTCCTAACGATTCTGCTTTACTTTCGGTTGAGACATGCTACGGGCGCAACCGGAGTCACAGCAAAAGGAACGATGGCTTCCTTTGGCCTGTTTTTCTGGAAGTATCTCGGCTGGATGCTTCTTCCAATCCACATGAGCGTGGAACGATCGACGGACACGCCTCCGCCAGGATGGTCCGGACATGCGCTTGCCGCATGGCTGTGCCTGGCTCTCGCCTGTGTTCTATTGATTGTTGTGCGTCGTAAGAGTCCGACATCAGCAATCGCTTTTGCATGGATGGGAATCGGCTTGTTGCCGTTCTGCGGCATAGTCTTCATCTATCAGGGAATGGCCGAACGCTATACCTATGTAGCATCGGCGGGCTTGGCCCTGATGATTGTCGTCCTCGGCGTGGAATCGCGGGCGCGCTTGCGGCCGCTCGTTCTCGGATTAATCGCCGTATGGGTGGTGTGGGGCGTCTATCGACTGGAGACACGAATCTCGGACTGGTGGGACGCGGCACGTCTTTATGGAGATTCTTTGCAGGCTACTCCTCGCAGTGCGAAGCTGCATTACAATCTGGGTGCCGTTTTGGAAGAACGCAAAGAGTTCGCGCAAGCGAGCGGTGAATATAACAGAGCAATCGCCTTGGAGCCGTCCTACGAGCCCGCGCTTGCCGGTCTTGGAAATGTCGAGCTGAACCTGGGAAGAGCAAAAGACGCGTCCCAAATGTTTCGGCAGGCGCTTCAACTCAAGCCCGATGACGTGAAAACTGTAACGAACTATGGCACTGCGCTTCAGTCGCTGGGTGAGATAGAGGCTGCCAAGGCCCAATACGAACGTGCCATTTCCCTGGCTCCCGGCAACGACGACGCATACTGCGATTTAGGTGTCTTGCTTTTCCAGGCGGGAGATGCGGACGCTGCCGTCCTGCAATTCGATCTGGCAGCAAAGATTAATCCCAGCGATCCGACGCCCCTATTCAATCTGGCTGCGATTTATCAAAAAAGCGGCAGGCCGGACCTTGCGGTCAAGCTGTACGAGCGAGTTCTTCAACTCAGCCCCGGCGATCCTGACGCGATTGCGGCGCTTCAATCTCTGCTGAAGAGTTCAAACTGATTGGTGTGCCAACCCGGCCAGTCTCGCGCTCGTCCGAATGATCGGTGGAGTACCCAGCGCCCCAAGAAATCCTACCAAGTATTGTAAGCGGTCCCATCGAATCGTGACGTTTGCGGCGAATGCGAATGCACGTCCACTATCCCCGTCGTGACCTGATCCGGACTCAGCACTATATTGTCGAACACGGGATCCCAATCCTTTGCTCGCGTCATGGGATCCATGGGAACTTCCCGCAGATAGCCCGCCTGTTGAAGGTCGTCCAGCGATTGCGGCGCCGCCTGCTTATCCAGCGTAAAATTGTCGATCGCTTCCCGCATGATCAGCAAATCGTGCTTCATCACCGCTTCCCGCGATCGCTGAATCGTCATTTCGTAGCGCCCGGCCGCCATCCCTAGCAGAATAAAAATAATCGCGATCACGATCATCAGCTCGACTAGCGTAAAGCCGACACTGGAGGGATTCCCACCGCGATTTCGGTGTGAAGCTGCGCTATTTGTGCGCCGTCTCAATCCATTCATCTCAACACCTCACCAGTAGGTTCGGCCGGGAACTTCGCCCGCGCTACCAGTCGCTATATTTTGTCCCATCTAGCGCCGTGCCCGTCGACTTCGAGTACACCTCGAATACATTCTTCCCGCCCCAGGTTGTCGAATCCCAATCGTCGCCGCTTCCGCGCAGTCCCCAGTCCGCCCGGCCCGTCATCGGGTCGACTGGAACTTTGCGCAGAAACCGCAGCCTTTTGTCGTCTCCTGCTCCCAGCTGCACGCCTTTCACCAGCGTATCCAAATCCGGCGGATAGTTATCGCTGCCCACCTCTGTCCGGAACTTGTGCTGATCGGCCAGCTCTTTGTACCGGTCGATCGCGTCTTTCATCGTTCGCAAGTCATACCGGAGTTCCGCTTCCTTATCCCGTATCACCGTATACCGGAAAATCGGCAGCGCCATGGAGGACAAAACCAGAAGGATCGAGCAGGCAATAATCAATTCCAGAAGCGTCATTCCCGCCGTTTTGGAAAAGCGCCCATGTACATAACGTCCGCTGGAACGAAGCTTGTGCAGGCCCATTATGCATTTCCTCTGGCTTGAATTACGGCTGAACCTGGACCGTCGCCTCGCTCGTGACCAACGGAATGGGCCGCTGCTGCGAATCCTTGGCGTTCTGCTGCACAATCGACAAATTGGACGAGCCCGGCGCGATCCCCTTGATTACAATCCCCAGCAAGGTCCCACTTCCGCTCACGCCTAGCGTATTCGGCTGCCGCGTCGCGGAAATCACCGCCTGGCCCTTTTCCTTATTGACGTTGGATACGATGGCAATTTCCTGCGTTCCTCCGGAGAGGAATCCTCCGTGCTGTCCTTCCGTCATCGCATGCTGGAACTCTTCAATGCTGATCACCGCCGGATTGTATTGCAGTAGCATCGGTATCGAGAAAAGGTCATTCACATTTTCCACGACGACTGCGATTGTCTTTGTCTCGCCCACTTTCAGCGACAGGGCCCCAGGCTCGAAGCGCATCTTTCCAGGCTGCCCTTGCGGAGAATTTATACCTGGCGGGGTTGGGGCACTGCCCGGTGCCAACGCCCCGGGCGTCACTACAGCCGGAGTCTGCGTCGCGGGCTTCGGTGGTTCCGTAGCAGGCGTGCGGATATCGCTTTCGCGCTTCACTTGAAATATCGCATCAGTACCCGAGTACATCCCGCGCAAATTCTCGATCGTCCAATCGGGTAGCCTCACGATGTGGGGAATCATCACGATCAGTACTTCGTCTTCTTGGTGATCTATGTTGTCGTTCGAAAATAAATAACGTAACACCGGAATCTTTGCGAATCCAGGCCACCCGTTCAATTGCCTCGAGTCCGTTCGTTGGATGAGGCCGCCAAGAATAAAGGCTTCGCCATCCTTCAAACGAATGTCGTGCTCGACGACGCGCTGGCTGATGATAGGCTGGCTGATTCCCCCGATGGTCGACGTCCCCGTGACGGATGACACCTCGATTTTTGTTTTCAAGCTGACTTCGCGGTTCGGGTGCACTCGCGGCGTTACATCAATATTCACGCCCACATCCTGATACTGGAACTGGGTGTTGACCAGCGGATTCACCAACCCGGCCGAACCTACCGCGCCCACACCCACGCCGGCTTGGAAGCTCCCTGTTGCGATCGGGATGCGGTCGCCGATTTTGAGTTTCGCCTGCTGCCCATCCACTGACCGAATCTCCGGGTTTTGAATAATCTTCGTATAGGTGTCGGTCAATACCGCGTTGGCTGTAAAGTTCGGGAGCGTAACCTGGTAGTCGTTGCTGTTCAGGTGGCTCAGCGTATTCAGCGTGGTGTTGTTCGTTGTCGATGAGGTCGTGGTACTTCCCGTCGTCGTTGTGCTATTCGGGTTTATCGCAATAGACGCGCTTTGCCCGGGCGTAACCCCCAGGTTCCTCAGACGATCCGTGCGCGCCTCCAACACTTCCACTTGAATCACCACTTCTGGTTTGGCTTTGTCAACGTCATTGAGCACTTTGCCTATGAGTGTCAGCACGTCTGGCGTGGCGCGGATGATGATGGCGTTCTGCGAGTTGAGCTGCTGGATGTGTTTCAATTCGAACAATGTCCGCAGCCCAGTGACGATTTCGGTCAAGTCCTGCGGCGTCACCGTGTTGGACAGATAAAACGTCTTGAGCACATCTTCTTCGTAGTCGCGCCGCTTCGTCGCTTGATCTGGATAGACCAGGATGATGTTTTCCGTTATCGCTTTCCAGGCCGCCTTGCTCTCAAAAGAAGCAACTTCCAGGGCTTGTTGCAGCGTCAGGTTGTTCAGATCCACCGAGATTCGCCGCGCAGGGAAGTCCGGGTCATAGATTACCGTCAGGCCCGCCAGCTTCCCGATTGTGTCGAAGACTATTTTCGCGTCGGCAGACGATTTAAAGGTGATTGCTACGCTTGAGAGTGGCTTGAGCTGCGGCGGCGCCGACATGTATTGCTGCGCCTCGTTCTCTGTGGGCGGCCTTGCATTGTCCGCCGCGCGCGTTTGCTCTGCGATCAGGTCCAGCGTTTTTTTCAGTTCTTGACCTGCGATCGCGCTTGAAGGATCAACGATTTGTGCCCGCTGGAATTGCGCTGCTGCGCCTTGCAGATCCCCGTTTTCCCTCTGCTTCAGCCCCAGCTTGACGTGCATCTCTCCCGCTTCGAAGCGGGCCTGGTTCAGTCTGATTTTGTATCCCGCGTTGTTGGGGTCGGACTTCAGCGCTTTCTGATAAAATTCCAGCGCCGCATCGTAGTCCTCGATCGTCTCAGCCTTCCGCCCTTTGCTATAATCCGTCTGGCCTTTTGGGCAGCCCGCTGCGAACAAACCCATTCCGATACATAAAATGACGCTACTGCATCGCCGCATGAATTCTCCGGGGGCTAGGCTTGAAGCCTTTTTAGTCTAACACCCGGTTTAGAGCACGGGCAATACGTGTAAGGTTGGCTGTCCTATTTCCGATAATGGGGTTATTTTCGTGCCGGTAGCCAATATTTAACACTCCGGTTATGATTGGGGATTGTGCCTAAGCCTGAGAAGAAACCGGAGAAGGGCAGTAAGACTGGTGAGCAGATTGTTGCTCAGAACCGCGCCGCCTCCTATAATTTCCACCTGCTCGACCGGTTTGAAGCCGGTTTGGTCCTCCACGGCACCGAAGTGAAAGCCCTTCGCGAAGGAAAAGCGAATATTCGCGACGCCTACGTGGATTTCAAGCCGAGCGGCGCTTGGCTCGTTAACGCTCACATTGCACAGTATTTACCCGGCGGCCCCTGGAACCACGAGCCTCTCGGCTCCCGAAAACTTCTCCTTCACAAAAACGAAATTTACAAGCTCGCCGGGCGTACCCAGTCCAAGGGCTTGACCGTCATTCCTCTGCGCATCTATTTTCGTAACGGCCGTGCAAAGGTCGAAATCGCACTGGCACAAGGCAAAAAGTCGTGGGACCGCCGCCAGGACGAGCGCGACAAGGAAGCTCGCAGGGAAACCGAAAAAGCTATGTACAACAACCGGAGGCGATAGGGAACCATGCAAATCACGATAGGAACTCAGCCGTTTGCAACAACAGAAACTGAAGCGCTTGTGACGTATGTTTTTGAAAACGGCGACCCCGTGCAAGGGCGCATCTCGGAGATGGATCAGCTTACGAGTGGGCTGCTCAAGAGACTGGCGAAAAGCGGGGAGTTGACCGGCAAAACTCTCGAGATGACGCTCATTCACGCGCCGGCAGGATTGAAAGCGGCAAGGTTGCTGCTGGTTGGGGCGGGGAAGCGCGAAAAGTTTGACGCGGCAGCGCTGCGCAAGATTTCCGGATCGGCGCTGCGCTATCTGAAATCGCGCGGCGTACACAATCTTGTTTTTGCCGTTCGCGAAGGCAATGCCACCGAAGATTCTGCGCAGGCCGTTGCGGAAGGGTCGATCGCCGCAGACTTTGAATCTGACAAATACAAAACCGACAAGAAAAACGACAAGTCGATCGACTCTATATTGCTGGCCGGATTCTCGGAGAGCGAGCGGGCTGCTGGGGAACGCGGGCTGGCGCGCGGGAGGGTCATTGGTGAATCGCAGAACTTCGCGCGCGATCTGATCAACGAGCCGTCCAACAAGCTGACGCCCAAAATACTCGCGGAAAAAGCCGAAGCCATGGCCAAGCTAGCGGGCCTGGCCGTCGAGATTCTCGACGAGAAGAAAATCGCCGACCTGAAGATGGGCGCACTGCTCAGTGTCGCACAAGGTGGACCCGAGCCGCCCCGCATGATCGTCATTACGTACGCTCCGGCGAACCCCAAGCCAGGCGCGCCGGTGCTTGGCCTCGTCGGAAAAGCGGTGACGTTTGACACTGGCGGAATTTCTATCAAGCCTTCCGAGGGTATGGAAAAAATGAAGTACGACATGGCCGGCGGGGCCACGATGATCGGCGTGATGCGCGCGCTCGCGGCGCTGAAGCCGAACGTCAAGGTGATTTGCGTGGTGCCATCCACGGAAAACATGCCCGGCGGCAAAGCCCAGAAGCCCGGAGACATTCAAACCGCCATGTCTGGGAAGACCATCGAGGTGCTCAACACCGACGCCGAGGGACGGCTGATTCTCGCCGACGGCGTTCATTACGCCAAGCAGCTTGGAGCGACCCATCTCGTCGATGCGGCGACGCTGACGGGCGCGATTGTTGTGGCGCTGGCGAGCATCAACGTTGGCGTGTTCGGTGGCGCGGATCAGGCGTGGACCGACAAAGTGCTCGCGTCCGCGAAAGCCGCCGGCGAAAAAATGTGGCAAATGCCGATGGACGACGAGTACCGCGAGTACATCAAGGGCACCGTCGCGGACATTCAGAATATCGGCAGCGGCAAAGGCGGCGGCTCGATCACCGGCGCGTGGTTCATTCGCGAATTCGCCGGCGACACGCCATGGGTGCATCTCGATATTGCCGGCACGGCGTGGAACGACGACGCAAAGTCTTGGCTGGCCAAAGGGCCGACCGGCGTTGCGTTGCGCACGCTGGTACATCTCGCGATGTCGTATTAATCGGCTCATTTTTCGTGTCGGTTGGACTGGAGGGCACGATGTATCGTGCCTACATTTTCTCGGGGGCTTCGATTCCCAACAATTCCAGAGTCTCCACCAACCGCGCCTCCACCAGTTCTGTCAGGCGCAATAGGAATGCGCGTTTCTGCTCGTCAGATTCGGTCAGGATGTGATGTTTGTGGTAGAAATTGTTGAAGGCTTGCGCCAGTTGGAACGCGTACTTCGCAACGAATGCAGGTTCTTGTGCGCCGATTGCCGCGTCCATTGCAAGATCCAGAGAGCCCACACTCAGTAACAATTCCCAAAAGCCGTTTCCTTCCGGACCGCCAAACAACGTGGCTGCGGTCTCAGGCTTAACGGCAACGTTCGTCGCGCCGGCTTCAACGCCTTTGCGGCGGATTCCGCGGATTCGCACCACCGCGTATTGGCAGTACGGGCCGGTCTCGCCTTCAAAACTCAGCGCGTCCTTGAAGTCGAACGCAATGATGGCGTTGCGCGTAAATTTCAGCAGAAAAAACCGCAGCGCGCCGACAGCAATCGCATGCGCGGTCTGCTTCTGCTCGGTCGCGCTCATTTGCGGATGCCTTTGCTGGACTTCAGCCAATGTGGCGGCTTCCAATTTGTCGATCAGGTCATCTGCTTTGACGCCGAACCCTTTGCGGCCGCTCACTTCGACGTACGGTTTTTTCGCTTCTTCGGGCGTCAGCTCATAGCCCATCTCTGCGGCGCATCGTGGAGTGAGAGCGACAATCTCGTATGACAAGTGAATGGAGTGTTCGGCTGCGTTCGCGTGGCCGAGGCGTCGCAGCCCCTCTGCGACGACATCCTGCAAATAGGACTGCCGGGCATCAATCACGTTGTAAACAATGGATGCGGGTTCTCCAAAGTGTGGCGCGTTAGGATCGTTTTTTTCACTGGTAGTGGCCCAAACCGTTTCGCCTTCAGGAACGTTCGGCCATTTCCGATAATGAAAATCCTTCCCGAGCAATCCAAATTTCCAAAGTTGATACGCAATATCTTTTCCAACGTAGGTCACGGTCCCGTTGGAGCGGACGATGATTTTGTCTTGGATATTCTCTTCCTCGGCGGAGGAGGTTAAGGAGGTAGAGGAGGTAGAGGAGGAAGAGGAAGTAAAGGAAGAAGAGGTGGAGGTGCTAACTCTTACGCTTGTGGCGAGGTCAGTCCCAGAGCTGGGGGTTTTTTCCTTTACTTCCTCTACCTCCTTTACGTCGTTTACCTCCTCTTTCCACGGCAGAATCCAGCAGCCGGCCATTTTTCCGCTCGTTGCGAGTTGGATCGCGGCGGAGGCTTTCAGCTTCTCGAACGCGGTATCCCAAAATTTCAGGTGCAAGATTTCGCTTTCGCGCGCCAGCAATTCGTAGAAAATCCCCAGGCGTGCCATCGTTCGCAGATGCAGACTGACGATTGCGTCTGCAACAACCTGCGCGACCTCGGCTTCTTCGCCGCGGCCTTCTTCAATCGCTTTCAGCGTTCGCCCGCGCAATGTAGCCGCACGCTCCTTGTCCTCTTCAAAAAAGTGCGTGGCCTTGGCATACAAATCCCAGCAGTAATAATCGAACTGCGGCTCCATCGCGAACATCTTGACGCTGACGGGCGTCCGGCGTTCCATATCGAGGAAGCCGATCACCACGTCCGCGACCTGCACGCCAGTGTTATCGATGTAGTTTTGCACCTGGACGGAATGGCCGGCGTGGCGCAGCACCCGCGCCATGGTGTCGCCCAGGACGGCATTTCGGACGTGGCCGATGTGCGCGGCTTTGTTGGGGTTGATGCTGGTGTGCTCGACGATGACTTTTCCGGATTTTTTTTGTGAAAGAAGTGGCGAGTAGCGGGTGGCGAATGGCGAGAGATCGGACCAGAAGGCGACGCGATCGAAGTAGGCGTTCAGGTAGCCAGCGCCGGCGACTTCCACGCGGGCGATGCCTTCGACCTTGCTTAAACCATTGGCAATCTCTTGCGCAATGATGCGCGGAGCTTTCTTCAGGCGCTTGGCTAGCTCGAAGCAGACGGGGGAGGCGGCTTCACCCATTTCGATTTTGGGCGGGCGATCTAGAACGACATCGATGGAAATGGAATAGTGCTCCTGGATATAGCGCACCAGGGCTTCGCGAAGACGATTTCTGATTGTCAGGTACACAAGTCCTCGTGGGAAAGAGAGAAGTGAGTATAAGTGCACCGGTAGAATAGGGTCAAGAGGGAACGGCGAGGGCGGCGAGGGGAGTATACCCTGCCCCCACCCCCGGTGTTTTTTGTAAGAGTGGCAAACAAAGGACTTACGCGTGACGTTTTCGTAAGAGTGGCAAACAAAGGGGATGCGGGGCGGTGGGAGGCGCGAGAGAGGGCGCGGCGGTTTTTCGAGAAACCAGCCACGCGAGACATAAGGGATAGTACCATGAAGATAAATAAATGTCAAGTATTACTTATATATAACAGAAAGGAAGGGAGTTAGAGCGGGCAGACGGAGCGTGAAGGCCGCTAACAAAGAGGATTGGCAGGATGCCGCGGAGTTTTCGTGGTAATCTGAGGCGGCTATGAATCGCGATCCCTTAATAGGACTCTGCCAACGGGTGGGTAGCACCAGCCGTGCGGCGGGGCCTTATAAGCCCTGGTAAACGCCAGATTAGCGTGCCGGGAGGGGGCAGCACCCTCACCCACCACCAATCCAAGCTACCGATTGCGCACCTTTCCTTGAGGGCCCAGCCAATGAGGCAGAAATTAGCCACAAGGCGTATTGCGGCGATCTTCTTCTCGCTGATTATAGCCGCCCTGCTTGGCTTCGCCGGTCTCCTCGTTGCTTTGTTCATCTGGAATCGTTATGGTTCTCCCTCAGCCGACGAAGTGACTTCGGAAAGTGTGGGCGACCTCGCAGCTCTTGTTTTTGCGTTTGCAGGCGGCTCGGCGTGCCTTTGGAAGTTTTGGCCGCGCGCTCGCTCAAGTCAGTTGAAAACCAGTTCGGCAGTGGGTAGGAAACCCCTCGAGCCGTGAACGTGGGTGTTTGACACTCTTCCACGCCGCCGATAGTATCGAAACATCTCCAACGGAACTTATCCAACAGGTGTTCCTGCGGTGGCTGCGCTCTTATGAAACTGGCTTATTTTGATTGCTTTAGCGGGATTAGTGGGGACATGACGCTCGGCGCGTTGGTGGACGCGGGCTGCGCGGTGGAACATTTGCGCACGGAATTGAGGGGTTTGCAGGTTCCTGGGTGGGAATTGACGGCTGAGAAGGTTTGGAAGAATGGGATGGCGGCGACATATGTGAAAGTAAAGACTGAGGATCAGTCGAAGCATCGGTCTCTCAGCACGATTTTGGAGATTTTGGAGAAGTCGCAGCTGGCGCCGGTGGTGCGTCAGCGCGCGGCGGCGATTTTTCGGAAGTTGGGGGAAGCGGAAGCGCGAGTTCACGACGTGCCGGTGGAAAAGATTCATTTTCATGAAGTTGGGGCGGTGGACGCGATTGTGGATATTGTTGGGGCGTGTATTGGGTTTCATGCGTTGGGCATTGAGCGATTC
>Ga0210405_10002190_pt1 | contig 20632 bp, 14 predicted proteins | sample IncBWH11MmetaG_FD_155492 | JGI IMG/M metagenome (GOLD analysis project Ga0210405, IMG submission 155492) | Forest soil microbial communities from Barre Woods Harvard Forest LTER site, Petersham, Massachusetts, United States - Inc-BW-H-11-M | ecosystem: Environmental > Terrestrial > Soil >... | reverse complement strand
CCCACTGGTGGGCGAATCAGGATCGCACCAACCGACGCTGGGTTGCGCGACTTGCGCCGCTGGTCCGCGAACAGGGCGTGGGACTTTCGCAGCGGCTCGCCGACATTTACCAGTCCACCTGGCCGAAAGCCAAGATTCGCGTGGAAGTTTCCGCGTTCGCCAGTTCCGCGGGCGCCTTCACCACGCTCGATCCGCTCCGCGTGACCATCTCCAGCACCGAACCGCGCAACCAGGCTCCGGATTCCCTGGAGGTGCTCTTTCACGAAGCCTCCCACGGCATCGCCATCCCCGTACAAGACGCCATCACGCGCGAATGCCGCCAGCGCGACAAGCCCATTCCGCGCGACCTCTGGCACGCCGTGGTTTTCTACACCACCAGCGAAGTCCTGCGTCCGGTAATGCAGGAAGCTGCGCCGGATTCACTATTGGGCGACGCGATTGTTCCCCGCCAGGCAAATATGTCCCCCATGCCTCCCGACCTCCGCGAAAAATTCACGCAACGCGGATGGGAAGAGTACATCCGCCTGCTGAATATTTATTGGCAGCCATATCTCGATGGCAAAGTCAATTTCGAAGACGCGATTGCCCACCTGGTCTCCGCGGTTTAACCTCCTGGTCAGGTCGTTTGAACGGAAAGGGTCTGTATGTTAGGCTTTCCTTTGTAATCGTAAGCCCGGCCGTAAGCCACGCAAGTCCCAACGTTCATCGACCTTCCTTTCATTCGCCCCTGAAGAGTGAACCGATGGTCAGGTCGTCTCCGCGTGCCGCATTCCGGGTCAGAGGAACCAGAGCCCATGGCTGCACGACAAGTGGCGTCCAAAACCGAAAAAGAGCCCCGCGAGATCAAGCTGGCTCATTCCCCCGATTCCGACGATGCGTTCATGTTTTACGCGCTGGCGACCCACAAGCTGCAGACGCCGGGTTACAAATACACGCACGTACTTTCGGACATCCAGAGCCTCAACGAAGCCGCGCTGACGGAAACCTACGACGTCACCGCCGTCAGTTTCGCCGCCTATCCTTCCTTGCGCGATAACTACATCCTGCTCGATTGCGGCGCGAGTTTCGGCGAAGGCTACGGCCCTATCGTCGTCTCCACGAAATCCATGCGCCCGCAGGACCTCAAAGGGAAGCGCGTCGGCGTGCCCGGACTGAAAACATCCGCGTATCTTTCCCTGAAGCTTTACGAGCCGGATTTTGAAGCCGTGGTGATGCCCTTCGATAAGATCATGGAAGCCGTGAAAAATGACGTGGTGGAAGCGGGCCTGCTCATCCACGAAGGCCAGCTCTTTTTCCCGCAACTCGGGCTGCACAAAGTGGTCGACCTCGGCCTCTGGTGGCAGGAGTTGACGAACCTTCCGCTGCCGCTTGGCGGCAACGCGGTGCGCCGCGCCCTCGGCCAGGATATGGGCCGCCTGATCTCCAGAACCATCCGCGACAGCGTCTCCTACGGTCTGGAGCATCGCGAAGAAGCATTGAACTACGCGATGCAGTTTGCCCGCGACATGGACACGGAGCTCGCCGACAAATTTGTGGGCATGTACGTGAACAAGTGGACGCTGGGCTACGGCGAAAAAGGCAAGAAAGCCGTCCGCGAACTCATCGAGCGCGGCACCAATGCTGGCCTGCTCCCCGGTCCCGCCAAAGTCGAATTCCTCGAAGAATAGCCACCCAACAACCGTTACTTCCGGATTGCCGACCACCCGGGAGTTGGCCGTCAGCCAGGAGAGCCTTGTGGCGGTACGCGAAGTTCGGTGTCCTTGACTTCTAGGCTGTCTCGGAAGAGGCTTGCCTTCAGTGGATTCGCCGTTTCCTCATGTTCACACCGAGAGGCATCCGGGCGAAGTCGCCGAGAGCGACATCCTTAGAAGATGACTAAGTTTGTTGAAGAATTCGCAGCCCAACTCCCCTCAGCCGACTCCAAGACTCTGGCCGACCTTCGTGACTTTGTCGATTGGCGGATTCAGGCACAAGGCAGAGCGTTCGTCCCTGACGCGCTCGATGATGTAGCTATTCGCTCTTATTTGCTTCACTCGAAATTGAGTGGGGCCAGCCGATCAATTCTTCAACGAACCATCGCGTCTCTTAAACGCTTCTACGATTGGGCCCTCACGAACCATCTAATCGCCAAATCCCCCTTCGACGCTTTCGACTTTAGCCGCCCCCTGTTGAGCCGCGAGCAGATCAAGCGACGTGAGGAAGCGCGCTTCGCTAATCCAATGGATCGTGAAATCGCTCATCTCCGTGCACTGAACCATCTTTCCGAGCACCTTAACCGATGTGTTGATGTCCGTACCTTGTTGGCCAAGGTTGTCGAAACGCTGGTCGAAGCGATGGGGCTTAAGACGGCTTGGGCTTTCCTCTGGACGGAAGCTGGTGCATGCACCGCGACTAGCGCTAATGATCCACGCCATGATTTTACCCTGGCCGCATGCTGTGGCCTACCGCCTGGACTTGAGCAGGACAATCGACGCTATCTCAGTCAACCGCCTGATTGTCACTGCCAGCGTCTGCTACGAAACGAACAATTAGTCCGCGCTGTCAACATAGTCGAATGCACGCGCTTGCAGAACGCCTTTCGTCATGCTGGCGAGACCGAAGGGTTACTCTTTCATTCGACTGTGCCTCTCATCGTTCAGAAACGACCGGTCGGGTTGATCAATATCGCCACGGAACAGTGGGAATTCCTGACCCCGGCCGATCTGCAATTTCTTTCGGCAGCTGGTTCACAGGTCGCCATCGCTCTTGAACGCGCTCGATTGCACGATCTGGCCGAAACACAACGGACTCGTCAGGAAAGAGAACTTGAAATGGCGCGCGTTGTGCAGAAGAGTCTATTGCCAACCCAACTCCCAAGCATCCTTGGTTTCACGCTCGCGGCGGATTGGCGTCCAGCCCGTGAGGTTGCGGGTGACTTCTATGACTTTTTTCCTTTGCCGAACAAGCGTTGGGGAATGGTCCTCGCCGACGTTTCGGGGAAAGGCGCCCCTGCGGCGTTGTATATGGCTATGGCCCGTAGCCTGATTCGTTCTGAGGCTGGCCGCTACGCCAATCCTTCGGCTGTTTTGACGGAAGTTAATCGAAGACTCTTGGTGGAATCATGCAAAGAGATGTTTGTAACCGTCTTCTACGCGATTGTCGACCCTGTTCAGCGATCACTTACCTATGCCAATGCCGGGCATGATCCGCCCTTTTTACGACGCGCTTCGGGCGCGGTGGAGCGCCTCTCTTATGGAGGGCTCATTATGGGGCCATTTGAGCAATTGAGTTTGAGCGACAAGACACTGAACCTAGAGTGCGGCGATACATTAGTGGCTTACACCGACGGTGTAACCGATACAGTGAACCACCAGGATGAGGCCTGGGGTCCCACACGCCTGGCTGACGCCATCAAGAGTGCACCTGCCGCGGCTCAAGACATGCTCACTCACATTTTGAAAGATCTAGCAGCCTTTGCCGGGCCAGTCCCTCAGCCAGATGATATTACGCTGCTTATTCTGACGACCGACTAGGCTTTAGGTGAAACGGCGGCATTCGCTTGCGATTTGGCAAAACAATCTTGCCTTGTCTTGAAAGGTTACCCGTCGCATCGCGCCAGTATCGATGATTCCGGCCGAGTGACGGGCAAACCGGAAGTTGAAGCCACCAGCCGCCACTGCATGGAGGGTGTCCTCCCAACTGGTCCCGCCGAAGATGGCGGTATACTCGCTAACGGGGAATGCCAGCTCTCTATTTCAGGTAACCAGCACACTTTGCCCAGACCGGCTAGTATCGATTCGGCTCGCCAGCTTGACGCATTTTGACGTATCCCTTAGTGTCAATTCTACGCTATGCGTCTAAGAATTTTTCGCGTTTCTCTGTCCCTATTTCTTCTCGCTTCCATTTCCTTTCGCGCCAATGGTCAGGCCGCAGCGGAATTCCGCGATCATCCGGACATTCCCAATGAGTGGCCCCGCGAACCGGTCCGCGCCTCACATGGCATGGTCGCCACGGATGAGCCGCTTGCCTCACAGGTGGGCGTCGAAATATTGAAGCGCGGAGGCAATGCCGTGGACGCCGCCGTTGCCACCGCATTCACACTCGCCGTTGTCGAACCCGCTGCTGGAAACATCGGCGGCGGCGGATTCATGCTGGTTCGCCTCGCCAGTGGCAAAACCACATTTTTCGACTACCGCGAAATGGCTCCCGGCAAGGCCACCCGCGACATGTACATCAAGCCCGACGGCACGCTCGACGAAAAGGCCTCGACGATCGGTTATCGCTCCGTCGCCGTGCCCGGCACCATTGCCGGCCTCGCGTTGGCCCTGAAAACCAGCGGCACGATGAAACTCGCCGACGTGATGCAGCCCGCCATCCGCCTCGCCGAGCAGGGATTCCCCGTCAGCGAAAAACTTGTTCGGGAATTTGCCGAACAACGCGCGGACCTGCAGCAGTTTCCGATGAGCAACCACATCTTCCTGAACGACGGCAAGATGTACCGCGCGGAAGACATTCTCCGGCAACCGCTCCTAGCCGCTACCCTCAAGCGAATTGCAAAAAAAGGCCCAGCCGAGTTTTACCACGGCGAAACCGCGCGGATGCTGGTGCGCGACATGGCGGCTTCGGGCGGCTTAATCACGATGGAAGACCTCGCTCACTATCAGCCGAAGATTCGGGAAGCTCTGCATGGCAGCTACACGTCCGACGGACAGCGCTGGGAAGTGCTTTCCGCTCCTCCGCCGAGCTCGGGCGGCGTCGCGGCGATCGAAGCGCTGAACATGTTGCAGAGCGTCCCGCTAAAGGGCTGGGATGACCCGCAGAGCGTGCACATGGTCGTGGAAGTAATGCGGCGCGTCTTCGCGGATCGCGCAGCGTATCTCGCCGATCCCGATTTCAGCAATGTTCCCGTCGCTGGGCTCAGCGATCCCTGCTACGCGCGGGAACTCCTTTCCACCATCGATCTGCAGCGCGCCACACCCAGCAAAGATGTTCACGCCGGGAATCCTCACGTCTGCAACCAGGGCCTGAGTGCCAGCGCCGCGCCGAACACCATCATCAGCCTCGGTGAAGGCCCGCACACAACGCATTTCTCGGTCGTGGATGGGGCTGGAAACGCCGTGGCCAGCACCACGACGCTCAACGACGGCTACGGCTCGCACGTCACCTCGTCGGCGGGTTTTCTGTTGAATGATGAGATGGACGATTTCACTACTCAACCCGGCGTGCCCAACGCGCTCTTTGGCCTGATCCAATCCGAAGGCAATACGATTGCGCCCGGCAAGCGGCCTCTCAGCTCGATGACGCCGACCATCGTGCTTCGCAACGGGCAGCTCAGCTTTGTCACAGGCTCCCCCGGCGGGCCGACCATCATTTCCTCAACGCTGCTTACCGTTTTGAACTGGATGCGCCTTGGCATGGACGCGCAAGCCGCCATCAACGCTCCCCGCTTCCACCACCAATGGCTGCCGGACGAGGTCTTGATGGAGAAACTCTTTTCGCCGGAAATGGAAGAGCAGATGAAAGCGCGGGGTTACACGGTGAAGCGAAAGGGCCACATCGGCCTGGTCAACGCGATTGGCATCGACCCCAAGACCGGCGAACGCTGCGGCGCCGCCGACCCGCGCGATGACGGCTCCGCGATCGGCTATTAGCCGCGGAGAGCCGCTTGCTTCATCGGAAACCTCATTTCCTAATTCACTGGGCTGTTACTTGTGCCGCGCTAAACTGTAGGGCATGCAAAGAATTCTCTCGACCTACCTCTTTGTATCCAAAAAGCTGACGCCAGAGTTTCTGGCGCTGATTCATGGCGCGGGCTTCCAGGCGATCGAGCTTTTTGCGAGTCGCGGCCATTTCGATTACACCCTTACGCAGGAAGTCCGTGGGATGGCCCACATTCTGGCCGACAATCGTCTGCAACTTGCCTCGCTGCATGCACCCACGAGCCGTGACTTCGGCCCCAACCGCGAAGGCGGCATACCGCTATCCATCACCGAGGTCGAGCGCGTGCGGCGCATCGAGGCTATGGACGAGTTGAAGCGCGCCATTGATATCGCCGAGAACCTGCCCTTTTCCCGCATGATTCTGCACATGGGCGGCCCCCGCGATGTCGCCGACCCGCGCAAGCGCGACGCGGCGTTCAGTTCCCTGGAACACCTGGTGCTTCATGCCAAGCACGTGGGCGTCACCATCTGCGTGGAAAACACCACCAGCGAAATGGGCGACCCGGCCTACTTGCGCACCTTCGTCGAGGAGACGCGGCTCACCGGCCTGCGCTTCAATTTCGATACCGGCCACGCGCACCTGGCCGACGGCCCCGAAGACGAACGCGTCGCCACCAGCTTTGAAGCCATGCGTGAACACATCGCTAGCGCCCACATCCACGACAATCTTGGCGACAAAGACGCGCACCTTCCGCCCCACGATGGCTCCATCGATTGGCCCGCCGCGCTGAAACTCTTCCGCTCGCTCCCCGGCGGCGATATTCCTCTTACCCTGGAGTTAAAAGAAAAGACCGGCCCCGATGCGACAAGCCTCTCCGACCAGATCACCGCTGCCGCAAAATCCCTCGACCGCCTCGAAGAAGATTTGCAGGCACTTTAGGAGGCCCAGTAATTCAGTACGTGGAAGGTTGCGAATAAAATGCCCAAAAATCTCGCAGGGTGACGTATCCGTGAAGGAAGTACCAATCTCCGAATTCAGAACTCAGTTTCTTGCTCTGATCGAGCGCGTGCGCCGCACTCGCAAACCTCTTCGCGTCACCCGCCGTGGAAAACCCATCGCTGACATTGTGCCACCGCAGCGATAAAGCCAGTCATGGACCGGGCCAAGCGGATTGGCTCGATGAAGGGTACTGCCAAGATTCTAGGCGACATTGTGTCTCCCGCAATTGGCAAAGATGAGTGGGAAGTTCTCCGTGATCCGTTGCGCGTGCTGGACCCTAGGCCGCACAAGATCGTTCAAAAGGTTCGAGCCAAGAAACGTAAACTCTAACGGCACCCCCTTAACCATCATTCATTCGAGGTCTCTGCTAAACTATTTGTTTGCAGTCTGGACAGAGAAGCCCACCATGACCACGATCACCATTGAAAACGCAGAGAAATACGACGGTCAGGAAGTCACCATCCGCGGCTGGCTCTACAACATTCGCGAGTCCGGCAAGCTGGTCTTTCCCATTTTTCGCGATGGCACAGGAATCATCCAAGGTGTCTGCTCGCTCAAGGAAAATCCCGAGGCTTTCGAAGCGCTGAAAGGGCTCACGCAGGAGTCCAGCGTCATTGTTACCGGCAAGATTCGCGCCGAGCAGCGCGCTCCCGGCGGCCACGAAATCGGCGTCACCAAGATTCAAATCGTCCAGCGCGTTTCCGAGGCCACCCCATTCCCTATCCAGCTCAAGGAGCACGGCGTCGATTTTCTGCTCGACCAGCGGCACCTCTGGATTCGCACGCCACGCCAGGCCTCAATCCTCCGCATCCGCGCCGAAGCAATCCGCTCCGCCCGCGAATTCATGGACTCGCAGGGCTACACCCTCACCGACGCACCGATGTTCACTCCCGCGGCCTGCGAGGGCACCAGCACGCTTTTCGAAGTGAACTACATTGACGACCAGAAGGCTTACCTCACGCAGAGCGGCCAGCTTTATATCGAAGCCACGGCCATGGCCCTCGGCAAGGTCTACACCTTCGGTCCAACCTTCCGCGCGGAAAAATCCAAAACCCGCCGTCACCTCACGGAATTCTGGATGCTGGAGCCGGAGGCCGCCTACGCCGAACTGCCCGATATGATGGACCTCGGCGAAGGCTTGGTCAGCGCCATCGTCCAGGGCGTGGTGAAAAACAAGCCGCGCGAGCTCGAAGTCTTGAAGCGCGACATCAAGAAGCTTGAAAACATCAAGCCGCCCTTTCCGCGCATAACCTACGAGGAAGCCGTCGGCGTTCTGCAGAAGAACGGCAACCCCGCCAAGTTCGGGGACGACTTTGGCGGTGACGAGGAAACAATCATTTCCAGCAGCTTTGACCGTCCGGTAATGGTTCACCACTACCCCACGGCCATCAAAGCGTTCTATATGCAGCCGGACCCCCAGCGTCCCGATTTGGCACTCTCTTTCGACATGCTTGCTCCGGAGGGCTATGGCGAGATTATCGGCGGCAGCCAGCGCATCCACGACTACGATCTGCTCGTTAAACGGTTGAAAGAGAACAACTTGCCGGTGGAGTCGTTCCAGTGGTATCTGGACCTGCGCCGCTACGGCAGCGTCCCTCACGCCGGCTTCGGCCTGGGTCTGGAGCGCACCGTAGCCTGGATTTGCGGCACAGAGCACATCCGCGAGGTCATCCCCTTCCCACGGATGATTTACCGGGTATATCCTTAATGCGGGGGTAGTTGCGGTACCGTCGCCTCTGTTCCACTCATCTGCTCATAGAGCAAAGAGAAGTCACTAGTGACTGGTAACCAGTGACTGGTGCGCACGCTGCGCGGGGAATCACCAGTCACCAATCACGGAGCCCTTTCATGCCTCAAAAAGTTCGCATCATCGGCGTTCCCATGGACCTCGGCGCCAGCCGCCGCGGCGTGGATATGGGACCCTCCGCCCTGCGCGTGGCGGGGCTGCAGGCGCGCATCAAGCAGCTTGGTGTGCAGGTGGAAGACATCGGCAATATTTCCGTAAAGCAACCGGAAGAGATGCCCATCGGCGAAAAGCGCGCCAAATACGTCGAGGAGATTACGGATACGTGCAAGGACCTCGGCACAGCCGTCGAGAAGGCCATTGAGGAAGGCTGGCTGCCGCTGGTATTGGGCGGAGACCATTCCATCGCCGCGGGCTCTGTCGGCGGAGTTGCCGCTCACTTTAAAAAGGCAAAAAAGCAGATCGGCTGTATTTGGCTGGACGCCCACAGCGACATGAACTCACCGGAAACTTCACCCTCCGGAAATGTGCACGGCATGCCTCTGGCTGGAATTCTCGGCTACGGCGTTCCGGAGCTGTACGACCTCTTCGGCTACAAGCCCAAGGTCGAGCCGCAAAATGTGGTCCTCGTCGGCGTCCGCGATCTGGATTCCCACGAAAAAAAGTTCATCAAGAAGCTTGGCGTAAAAGCCTTCACCATGCGCGAAATTGACGAGCGCGGGATGCGGGAAGTGATGGCGGATGCCCTGAAATTTGCGATGGACGACACGGACGGCATCGCGGTCAGCCTGGATATGGACTTTGTGGATCCGAGCGACGCTCCCGGCGTAGGCACGCCGGTGCGCGGCGGCGTCACCTACCGCGAAGCGCACCTCGCCATGGAGATGATCGCCGACAGCGAAGCCATGGTTTCGATGGAAGTAGTGGAAATCAATCCCGTCATTGACGAACACAACCGCACCGCGCTGCTCGGCGTGGAGCTCGTCCTCTCCGCTCTCGGCAAGAAAATCCTCTAATTTACTGGACTTTGGCCGCCGACTCATGTTCGGAAACAAATTTCCGTGCCACGCCAGCGTTGGGGTATCCCGGATCTACTTCCAAAGCCTTTTTGTAATTGGTCACACCGCCCTGCACATCGCCGGTTTTGGAGAGAACCTCGCCCAAACTGTCCCAGGTATTCGCTGACTTCGGATAGTCCTCGGTATTCAAGCGCAGAGCCGCCACTGCGCACTCGTATTTTTTCTGCTGCAGCATCTGGTATCCCAGGAAATTGATTGCTGCCTCGGAAACGACTGGCGAGCCTGGAAGCTTCTGGCGCAATATTTTCAACGTCGCTTTCAACGCCTCCGCGTCTTGCCCCGAAACGCGGTGTTCCAGTCCCGCGGCGGCGAGATTTCCAAAGGGATCGTTCGCTTCCAGGTATCCGGTGAGTTTCTCAGGGCTTGCCTTCAAGAGTTCGTCGACGCGGCGGATTTCTTCCGCATAGCGCCCCGGAACATTCCCCAGCATCGCCTTCAAGCTGGTCCCATCCAGCCAGCGTCCCCGCACCATTACGCCTTCGATCATCCTGGTGTTGGCAATATCCGTCAGTGGATTCGCGGAGAGAAGCACCAGGTCCGCCCGCTTGCCGGCCGTGACCGTTCCAAATTCATCGCTCTTTCCGAAGTACCGCGCAGCATTTACCGTTGCCGTGCGCAGCGCCTGGTACGGCGTCAATCCATCATTTACGAACTCCTGCAACTCTTCGTGCAGGCCAAATCCTGCCACAGGTCCCACTGCGCTCGCATCCGTTCCGCTCAGCAGCGGAACACCCGCATCCTCCAACGCCTTCACAAGTTTCCTTTGCAGGGCCAGAGATTCGCGTAGCCGCGGATAAACCGCCGGATCAAAGCCGTTCTTATAGCGGTCTGTCTCCGGCTGAAATCCGTCCAGCACCCATGGGGCGTCATAGCGCAGATTGGGATTCTTTAGAAATTCGTCGAGAGAGATGGCTTGCTGGACGATCGTCGCATAATTCGCCAGCGTCGGTGTAACGAAGATGGCTGCTTTCACAGTCAGTCGCGCCGCCTCCGGGATCTTACTTTCGTCGTAAACGATGTGAGAATCGTCATCATCGCGCTTGGGATTGAAGAAAGTATAGGTGTACTCCTCAAGATGCGCGATCGATTGTCCGGAATTCAGCGTAAGCTCAAAATCCGGTTTGCGGGCCACGTGACCCATCAACAGCATGTTTTTCTTCTTCGCTTCCGCAATCAGCGCGGGATATTCCTCCTTCGATACGCCGTTGTAAATTTTCACGGCGTCGTAGCCAAGGGCCGCCTGCTCGTCCACCATACGCACAGCCACTTCCGCGGTGTGCGCCTGCGTAAAGATGGGTCCTGTCGTGAAAAGCGTTGGGCCCAGCATTTCGCCGGCCGCAATTTCCTTCCGCCAAGCCAGATGCGCGGGCCGCCCATCCAGATTGAACACCGTCGTCACGCCGTTCGCCAGAAACACGGGAAATTCAACCGGCGTCTGTATGTGAACGTGCGCATCGGTCAAGCCGGGAATCAAGTACTTGCTGCGGGCTTCAATCCTTTGGGCATTCGCCGGGACCGCCGTGATCGACGAGGGTCCCACTATGGCGATCTTGCCGCCCTCCAAGACTACCGTTTGGTCCGCCAGCACACCCTCTTTATCCATAGGAACAACATTCACGTGCACGAAAGCGATAGGCTGCGCGGACTGTGCATCGCCCCCGGTTTGCGCGCGAAGGCTTCCGAAGCAAAGTACACCTGCTAAAAGAGATAGGAATGTGCCGGTCTGCCTTAAATTCATTTGTAAACGGTGCGAAGTGATTTTCATGGAAAGAGGTACGTCGGAAGGGGTCGATTTGTTCCAAGCCACTGTTTATCGGAAGTCCTAGAAGCCCCAAATCTGCGTTCCAGGGTGGCAGTCGATCTCCTGAAATGGGTCTAACCAATTTCCTAGCAGCGCGCTACCATTGCCGATTCCGCAACGTCCGCGCGACTCCCCTTTTCCCTTTTTTGACGTTTCCACTTATAACTGAGTTCTTAGTTAAAATGATTGCTTCCTCGGCCCGGCAAGACAGGAACGATTCGTGACCCTAGACAAAAAGAAAAGACTCCGCGTTGGCGTGCTCTTTGGTGGCCGCTCCGGAGAACATGAAGTTTCCCTGGTCTCCGCCGCATCGGTGATTCGCGGCCTGGACCCGGACAAGTACGAACCCGTGCCGATCGGCATCACCAAGAATGGCCACTGGCTCGTCGGCGAAGGCGCTGCAAAGCTGCTGCCAGACATCCTGAAAGGGGGAAGGCGCGTCATGCTCACCGCCGACCCCACGGAAGCGGCCCTCGTGCCGCTCGATCGCGGCGCCGGCGCGCAGCGATTCGATGTGATTTTCCCCGTGATGCACGGCACGTTCGGCGAAGACGGCACCATTCAGGGAATGCTGGAGCTTGCGGATATTCCGTTCGTCGGCGCGGGCGTTCTGGGCTCGGCGATCGGCATGGACAAGGACGTTTCGAAGCGTCTATGCGAGGGTGCGGGGATTCCCGTTGTGCCGTGGGTGACCGTGTTTCGCTGGCGCTGGGAAAAAGAACCGGTCGCCGTGCAGGCGGAAATCGAAGCCAAGTTTCCGTATCCGGTCTTTGTGAAGCCAGCGACGCTCGGGTCTTCCGTTGGAATGACGAAGGTCCACAATTCGCAAGAACTGGCACCCGCGCTGAATCTTGCCTGCGAATTCGGAATGAAAATCCTGGTCGAAAAGGCCGTGAGCGCCCGCGAGATCGAAGTCTCCGTCCTCGGCAATCACGAGCCACAGGCCTCCGTGCCCGGCGAGATTATTCCACACCGCGAATTCTACGATTACACCGCGAAATATCTGGAGGATGGCACGCAGCTTCTGATTCCTGCAGACTTGAAGCCCGCGCAGATGAAAAAGATTCAGGCGCTGGCCATTGAAGCCTTCCGCACGCTGGAACTTTCCGGAATGGCCCGCGTCGACTTCTTCCTCGAAAAGAAGGGTGGAAAGCTGTTCCTGAACGAAGTGAACACGATTCCGGGCTTCACTTCGATCAGCATGTACCCCAAATTGTGGGAAGCCTCCGGAATTTCCTTCCGCGAACTGATCGACAAGCTGATCGACCTCGCCTTGGAAATGCACCAAGAAAAGGCCCGCACCAAGTATGCGATTGAGCTGCCGGAAGGCTCCAGCGGCGCGCTTGCCGGATAGCGGAGCGCTGTTCGCGAACTCACGCGGGGCTCGCATGGGAACCAATTCACAAAAAACGGCGTCCAAGTAAATGGGGACTTTGCGGGCGTTCGCCTGCTCTTGTAACATTCCATGACGGGCCGCAATCTGCCTGGGATGTGAGCCATGCACGTCGGAGACAACCGAATGTCGCTTCTCGAGCCACCGGTAGAAAAACCGCAAAAGTCGCGCGTGATGCTGTTTACCGTTGCCGCGCTGGCGTTCACCCTCGCCGTGGTGCTGTGGTTCACCTTCCGTTACTATCCCGAGAAAAAAGCGGCCGCGCATTTTTTTGACGCCCTGGTCGCTGGCGACACGAACAAGGCCTACGAGCTATGGAAGCCTTCGGCGACATACCGGCTGAGCGATTTTACGGCCGATTGGGGACCCGGCGGATATTACGGGCCGGTGAAGAGTTACAAAATCATGGGCGCAAAAGCGCCGAATAAGAGCGACTCGATCGAGGTGAATGTAGCGATCAGCCCGTTTTCCCCGATGCCGGATGCGTCGGATGGAGAAAAAAGCCGGAAGACGCGTGTCGTTCCCTTGTGGATTCTGCCCTCAGACAAATCGATCAGCTTCCCGCCGTAGCATTCCCTAACCTCACTCACACAATTCGGCCTTATTAGAGACCAAGCGGACAAGCTTTTGGTATGCGAGGGCGACCTAAGCGTGAATTTCGTCGAGCGCCCCGACAAGTTCATCGGGTGAGACGCTCGCCGTTCCCAGTTTGCCGACGACGACGCCCGCAGCCGTGTTGGCGAGTAGCGCCGCATCCGGCAGCGGGGCCCCCGCGGCAAGCGCCAGCGACAACACGCTCAAAACCGTGTCCCCTGCGCCGGTGAGATCAAACACCTGGCGGCCCGTGGCGCTACGATCAATTCCTGGCCGGCCAACGCGCGCGTAGGTTACTTCAAAGCTCGTTGCCGGGATGAATAGGTGCCGCGGGGAGTCTTCCTCAAAAATACTCATTCCCTTTTCACCGCGCGTGATCACCACCGCTGCGCAACCAAAATGCGGAAGTAGTTTGCGTCCGGCTTCCTCAACTGATTTGTCGTCCGATAACGCGCGGCCAACATAATGGCCCGCTTCCTTGGTGTTGCAGACGATCACGCGAGCGCCACGATAGGCATAGAGCCGGGAAGTCTTGGGCTTCACGAATACCGGCACTTTCAACTGGTGCGCGGCGCTGAGTACGCGATCGGCAAAGGCATCCCCGAGCAGCCCTTTGTCATAATCGGAAAGCACGAGTCCATCCAGCTTTTCCAGCGAAGCGACCAGGGTGCGAAATAGCTTCTCCTCGGTCTGCGGGGCAACCGGATCGCGGCGCTCGTGATCGATGCGCACGATGTGCTGGTGCTTCGCGATGATGCGCGTCTTGAGCGTGGTTATACGCTCCGCATCGGCGATAACTCCCCGGTCGCCGATGCCCAGCTTGCGCAGGCAGGCGTGGAGTGCCGAGCCGGCTTGGTCTGCTGCAATTTTCTTGGCGTTCTTGCCGTGGCCCGCATTTTTTTGCGCGCCGACTACGCCAAAAATCTCCACCTGCGCGCCAAGCGCGGCGATGTTGACCGCCACGTTGCCGGCCCCGCCGGGGCAATCCTGCTCCGACACATAATCGACAACGGGGACCGCAGCCTCAGGCGAAAGGCGATTCGCGTTCCCCCATACATAGCGATCGAGCATCAGGTCGCCAAGCACGCCGATGCGCAATTTGCGGAAGCGCGGCAGCAGGCGCTTGAGTCGAGGCACGCTATTTGCGATTTGAGATTTCATGACAGCCGGCAGGCCAGGAGTCATTCTGGTGCGATGGTGGCTTCTTCGGGAAGCATCACGGGAATGCCGTCGCGCACGGGATAAAAACGCCTGCACGCCTCGCATTTGTAGCCGGAGTTGTCCGGAACCGGGTGCACGGGTTTCTTGCACACCGGACAGACGAGTATGGCCAGAACTTCCTTGGGAATCTGCATAAAGGTCTCCACAAGCTGAAAGAAAACTCTAGCAGAGGATGAGCGGAGTCGCCAGCGGCGGAAAGCGTCCTGAATCCGCAGAATCGGCCCGGGCGCTAAACCGTGACGTTTTGCGTAGCCGGGATGGATGCCTCGATGCTGGTGCCCCCGCCCGGCCGCGAATGCACAAAAAGTTCGCCGCCCATGCTGTGCAGGCGCTCCTCCATGCTCAGGAGTCCCAGCCCCTGCGAAGCTTCCGCTGCAGCCGGATCAAAGCCGCTGCCCCGGTCCGAAATCCGCAAGCGCAGCAAACCGGAAATTTCGTCAAGTTCGACGAGCGCTTCCCGGCACCCGCTGTGCTTGTGGACGTTTCGAATCGCTTCCTGGGCTACGCGGAAAAGGCACAGGGAAGCTTCCTCGGGAATTTTGCAGGTCAGGCAGGCGCTGGTGAATTGAATCCGCATGGAATTGCGGTTGGCGAATTCCCGGCAAAAATTATTCAGCGCCGGCGCCAGGCCAAGCAATTCCACCTGGGAAGGATGCAAGCGGCGGGAGACGTTGTGCACATCCGAAGTGATCTCGCCGGCCGTCCGCACCAGCGCTTCCAGTTCTCTGGCAAATGCCAATCCGTCCTGTTGCGAGGCAAGCTTCATCTGCTCCAGATCGATGGTCAGCAGGGCCAACCGCTGGCCGATATCGTCATGGAGGTCCCTGGCGATGCGCGAACGCTCTTCTTCTTGTGTCCGGGTAAGGCGGTTGCGCAGTGCCTGCAGTTTTTCCTCCGAGCGGCGGCGTTCGCTGATGTCCTGGTAGATGGCGAACGCCCCGACGAACGTTTCTCTGGAGAAAACGCGGATGCCGTGCAATTCCACATCGATCAACGTGCCGTCTTTTCTGCGGCGTTGCGCGGTGGCGTGGACGACTCCCCCGCCGCGAACCGCAAACGTCATGCGGTTGGCGTCTTCCAGGTCGTGCGACGCAATGATGCTGTCGATATCCTGGCCTTGCAGCTCGTTTTGCGAATAATGAAACATCCGCTCGAACGCCGGATTGCAGAACACCACGCGATTTTGCTCGTCCTTGGTGACGATGCCCAGGGGGCTGTTCGCGATCAACGCATCCAGGTACATGGTGCGTTCCAGAAGCTGCTGCTCCGCGCGCTTGATCGCGGTGATATCGAACGCCGTAGCCAGAATTGCAGGCTCCCCCTCGAAATTCGTGAGCGCGCCGGAAAAATCCACCCAGCGGACTTCGCCGGATTTCGTCCGGATCTTGAACTGGTAGCGAGGCTCGGGATTTTCCCCGCGCAGCCGCGCGTTGGAGCGCTGTTCACCCATGGCGCGAAATTCCGGATCCACCAGGACCCATGGGTTCATGGAAAAAAGCTCTTCCCGCGAGTAGCCGCTGAGGCTTTCCGCATACCGATTTACATAGACAAGTCTTTCGCACTGCAGGATCCAGATGGCGCAGGGAGCCGTTTCGGCAACCAGGCGGAATTTCGTCTCGCTTTCGCGCAACGCATCTTCGGTCAATTTGTGCGCGGTCAGGTCCACAAAGCTGACCAGATAGGAATCCCCCACGCGGCACAGGTGAAATTCGATTTCGCGCACCTGGCCATCCTTGCAGTGCACCCGGGCACTCATCGATAGGGATTCGCCCGGCGCCTGGTTTACTTGATTCTTCAGTTCACGCCATTGCTCCTGAATTGACTTACGGTAGTCCGGATCCGGATAAGCAAGGCACCACCATTGCTCACCGTCCGCCACATCCTCGGGGGCATAACCGAAGAGTTCCAGATACTTTCGGTTCGCCAGTTCAAGCCGTTCGTCCGCGACCCGGGTAACCTCGATGGCCACCGGCGAGCCATGAAGAATTTGCAGGATGCGCTCCTCGCTGGCCCGCAATGCGGCTTCCGCCCGCTGGCGTTCATCAATTTCCGCCTGGAGTTCCACGTTATTGACGGCCAATCCCAGGCGGCGCCTCTCGCTGACTTCCAGGTCGCGTTCCGTCGACTGGGACTGCTCCACCAGCAGCAGAATCATTCCCAGGCAGATGCCGCAAATGTGGACCAGGTCCAGGAAAAATAGCGGCGATCCGAGCAGAGCTTGAACGTAATCGATCGGGTTGGGCGTGATTTCGGTCCCGCTGCCGAAATACCTGCGGAGGATGCCGACAAAATCGATGGTGTAGGAAACCTGGTCCATCGCGTAGAACATGCAGAACGCGCCGGACATCAGCGCGGCCCAGGATCCCTTTCTGCGCCACTGCCCGAAAAATACAACACAACAGTAGCCGAGCGCCGCCATCATGGTCAGAGTTCGTGGCAGATTGCGCGCGGCGAAGCTCACGTCACGATGCGAACGCAGAGCAAAGCCAACCCAGAATGCGGCGGCGGAGACCGCCAGTGTTACCCACAGTCCGGCCCGGAACATTTTTTGCAAGGAGCGCTCTGGAACGCGCCAACTGAGGCCCCCCAGCGCCAGCAGCAGCGACTGCAGGATTCCAAAAACGAGGACGGCCACCACCAGGCTGATTTTCAGTGGCGTCCAGTCGGGGCCAACTTTGACCGATTCAATGGCCGCGGCCAGAAAAAGTGCCGAACATGTCCACGCCCAGGCCCACCAGCGGAAAAACTCCACTTTTCTCAAGCGCTGATAGAGGGCCCAAAGCAGGACGGCGAGAAAGATAGTGATGAGCAGTTGAACGTGGACCGATTGGAAAGAGGGGTGCGGGCTGCTGTTCATCGGTAAGAGCTCTAGCGAATGAAATTACTGCAACGAATTCTCTGTTTTTTCGGAAAATTGGGCTTGCGGAAGTGTACCGCAATCAATCGGCATTTGCATGTGATGCGGTTCGTAACCAGTGCCAGGTCAGTGCCAGCGCCATCAGGAGTGCCAGGACCGGATCGCACGGATGCCGCAGCCGCAAGGAAGCTTGCGTCAGGTAGTAGACCAGTGGAAACGCCAGAGGAAAAGCCGCGACCGGCAGCAGGAACCATCGGCGGGTGAAGAAGAGACAGGCGAGTCCGGCGCCGGTGCCGAGAATCGTCAGCGCATTCCAGAAAAAAACGAACCGCGCCAGATTCGAATCGGCCCGCTGAAAGTCCCGCCACGGCGCGGGAGTTCCCATCCAAAGCGCCACCGCGCGTCTTGCCGCAAGTTGCAGGGCAAGCACAGGATGTGTGCGGATAAATTCCTTCGCGGCGCGTCCTTTTTCTTCCAGGTAGGAAGCTTCCCCCGACTGGGAGTACCGATGCATCTCTTCGTATCGTGTGATGCGATTCAGTTGACGGGAGTGCGGGTCGTAAATCGGATTGTTACCCATCCATAGCTCGAAGGGAAGGTCCGAACGGATCGGGATGAATTGGTGAAACTGGAAGGCGTTGCGAACGGTCCACGGGATGCAGACGAGGATCGCCAGGCAAAGGACCATCGCGATATCACGAATCCGTTGGAGCCGCGAAGAACTCATCCGGAGATAAATCCAGAGAAGCAGGAAAGGAAAAACGGCGCCAAGCGCCGGAGTCACCAGCAAGCAGAAGCCCCAGAACAAACCATACAAGACGAAATTCCGCGGACGGGCGTCATCAATGAGGCGAAAAGTAGTCCAAAGGAGAGTGATCGCCAGCAATGCGGAGAGCGAAGTCTCCCAAATCCATTCGAACGGGATGAGAATGCCGCTGGGAAACACGGCCCAGAGCCATCCGGCCGTGGCGGCCGTCGCGCGATTTCCAATCCGCAGCGCTGCGAACGAAAGCGGCAAACAAACGAGGGCCGAAAAAACGCAGTTAAACAACGCCGCCACATAAAAGGAAGCGACTGTGAAGGTGCCGAAGAGTTTAAAGATACTCGCGAGGAAAAATGGATAGACCGGAGCAAGCCAGGCTGTCGGCCCCGTCGGCTGGCTAAACAAGCAGCAGAATCCCTGGCCTTGGGCGAGTGCGGCGGCGACGCTTCCTTCTTCATTCTGAAAGGGCACGGTGGCTAGCGCTTCGGCGGGAATTTGATGCGCCTCATAAAACAGGAAGCTCAGCCGGAGCAGCAGGGCAACACAGAAGATCAACCACGGCGAGGAAATCAGCGGCTGGAATCGGAATTTCACCAAAAAGAGAATAACCCCGCTAAGCAACGACGCCCAAGCGAAACGCTAAAGAGATTCCACGCGCCAGAGCAGCCGCGCCGAAAACGAAGTGTGCTGCATGAAATCCGGCCGCCACACCGCCAAGATCTGCGAGCCCTGATAGACGCGCTCGAATCCGCCTTCGGATTCGGATACGGTTTCAATCGGGGCGACCCAGAATTCCTGTGAGCCCGGCGCGTGCAGGGTGACGCGAATCTTCTGCCAGCCGTCCTCCACCCGCAGCAGCGGCGCCGGTAGAACACCGGAAAAGCGCAGGTTTTGCGGGCCGGCCGGCGTCTCGAAGAAGCGGTCCCCATCCGCGGGCGCAAGAAAATTGAGCACCGATTCCAATCCCAGGGCGAGCGGACGCGACAACGGAGCGGAAAGCGTAATCGAAAGATCGCAGCTCACCTCGCATCCCTGCGGAGTCGGGCCAAAAAGAAAGAGTTTCGTGACCGAGAGCCGCGGAACCTTGCCGCCCTCCGCGGCGTATTCGGGAAGTTCGCACGCAAACTGCAAGTCCGCATAATTTACCGATGAAGCGTGCAAGAGGTAAGAGCCGGAGGCTGCCGCGCCGGCCTCCTTCAATCGCAATTCCTCATAGTCCACCTGCGTTTGTGACGAATCGAAAAGAAACAAACGGAACGCGTGACGCGGATAGCGATCGTAGCGCAGGAACCTCTCGAGATTCGGCTCCTTCACCAGCACTTGATCGTGAATGGAAATCGCGCCGCCCTCCGCGGGTTTCGCAGTGGCGGCTGCCCGGAGCCTGGTGTGATACGCCTCTGGACGCCGGATGACCGAATTGATTAGCGTGGCGCTTGCCAGACGGAAATCAAAAAATGCAATGGTGGCGCCGTCGGACAGCTTCAGCAAAGCCTGGAACTCCGGCGCGCTGAAAAGGATTTCCGCGGCGCCGTCGGCATCGTAGTCCACCAGTTCCACGCGTGGCATCAGCCCGCCCGGCGTGAGCTGGTCGGCCAGCGCTTCTGCCCGGATCAGATTGCGCCAGATCTCCGTGCGCAGGTGCGGCGCGTAAATCCCGCCAAACACGCCGTGCCAGTACGCATCATTCCCCTGCCCGCGGAGCACGCGGTCCCGCGCTTCCTGATTTTGCGCCGCGTACTCGGCGCTGGTTCGCCGCGTGGGAATCGAAGCCACCGCCGCTGAAGCTCGCAGCATTTTCTTGTGCAGCAGGTTGGACTCCGGATACTTCCGGAAGAATCCGCGCCAGGAACCTCCCCGCAGGAATGCCAAAACCTCCGGCCGTGATGCGAATTCTTTCTCCAACGCAAAGAATCGTTGCCGCGTGTTGGTCGGCAGCACCCACTCCATCATCTCCGCGTACGAAGCGGCCGGCAGATCCGCGCGGCCCAGCGGCAGATGGCTGGCCATAAACTCCCCGGGCGTCACCGTCTTCAGCCACGAAGAATTCTCTTCGAGCGCGGTGAGAAATTCCTCCAGCCAGCCGTCTGTGTAGCAATGCTTGAACGTTCCGGGCCAGCAGCCGAATTTTTCCATATCGTCGCCAAAAGCAGCGGCGCCGCCCGGACGCGCCTGTGCCGATTTTTCCAGATAAGCAATCGTTTCCGCGGGCTTGCGAAACGGTATCAGGTAACGCAAATCCTTCAGTCCGGGAAACAGCCAGACGGACTTGCCACGATCCTCGGCGATGTAGGCTCCAAACAGCTCTTCCGCTTCGAAGCCGGCGGCGATGAACGGCAGATCGTCCACCAGCGTGTACGTTACGTTCGCCTCCGCCAACGGACCTGGAAGCTGCGGCTCCCATACGCGCTCCGCCAACCACGCTCCGGTGGGGCGTTTGCCAAAATGTTTTTCGATATAGCATGCCAGGCGATTCAACTGCTCCACCTGATCCGTGGTGGGAATCGAAATCAGAATCGGCTCGTAGAATCCGCCGCCGATCAG
>Ga0210405_10002187_pt1 | contig 20642 bp, 18 predicted proteins | sample IncBWH11MmetaG_FD_155492 | JGI IMG/M metagenome (GOLD analysis project Ga0210405, IMG submission 155492) | Forest soil microbial communities from Barre Woods Harvard Forest LTER site, Petersham, Massachusetts, United States - Inc-BW-H-11-M | ecosystem: Environmental > Terrestrial > Soil >... | reverse complement strand
CTTAAACCCCAGTTTCCGCACACAGCGCTCCAATTCGGCGGCGGCCTTCTCTGGCTGCTGCAAATCCAATGCGGCAAAACCCGCGAAGCGCTGCGGGTAAGCCCGCACGGCATCGGCCAGTTTGTCATTCGCATCGCGGGCCAGAGAAGTGGCGGTTGGGCTATCTAGTTTGTCCAGCCCGGCGTTCGTCAGCGACATTACCTGCAGGTCAATGCCGGCGGCATCCATATCCGCGATGCGGCCTTTCCCGAGGTCCAGGAGCTTTTCTTCCACCGCCTTCACGAAAATATTCCGAGAAGCAGGCTGTATTTCGGCGGATTTTTTCAAGACTTCGGGCGTTGCAAAGTGCTCTTCCAGGGTGATCGTTCGCATGGATTCAGACTTATCGCCTCCGCGTAAGCGCAACACTTTATCATGCCGGCAACTCCGCTATCGAGCGATCACGCAGAGTGGCAAGCGGGATTGGTTGCAAACCGCAGGTCTCTTGCCGGCTGTTTCCCGCCGCGAACTCAGGCGGCCTTAGGGATTAGCGGTTGTGTTCTTGATGGAAATCAATTCAACTTCAAAGACGAGCGTGGTATTGGGCCCGATCACGTTACCCGCGCCGCGGTCGCCATACGCCAAATTGGGAGGAATGAAGAACTGCCACGTGGACCCCACCGGCATGAGCTTCAGAGCCTCTTTGAAACCCGGAATGACCATGCCGACTTGAAATGTCGCCGGCTGACCCGCTTCGGATTTGTCGAATTCAGTTCCGTCGATCAGGGTGCCCCGATAATTGCAGGTAACCGTATCGGCATCGGTTGGTTTCTTCCCCTCGGCCGCCTTGACGACTTTGTACTGCAATCCGCTCGGCAGAGTAACCACACCGTCTTTCTTGCCGTTATCGGCCAGGAATGTGTCGCCAGCTTTCTTGTTGTCATCGGCTTGCTTGGCGCGTTCCTGCATTTGCTTCTGGGTCATCTCCTGCTGCAGCGCAGCCATGGTGGTATTCAGATCGTCGTCGGACATCAATAACTTCTGGCCGGAGAGCGCGTCACGCAGACCCTTGATCAGCAGGTCAGGATTGATATCGATGCCCTGCCCCTTCAAAGTCTTGGCCACCTGAACCCCGATGCCATAACTCACTTTGTCCTTTTGCGTTGCAGGGGCTGCTGAATCCTGCGACCGTGCTGGAATGGCCAAAAGGCCGAGCCCCAGAACCAGTATCCATTTCGACTTCATATGCGTCTCCTCATCGGACAAATCTCGCATTTCAGAATTTCTCGTTCAAGACCGCCGCCACGGTTCTATCCTTTTCTTTGATGAACCTTGCGGCGAATATCGGGCCAGAATTCTTTCACCATGTTGGAAACCGTGTCCCAGCCCATCATCGTAGCCCACGTCTCCATGGAGTTGGGAAGGTTTCGGTCGGTCCTGGGGTGATACGTATTGGAGATTCCCGCGGCCACCGCGGCGCCGGTAACTTCCGAAACATTAAATGCCATACGACCGCTATCGTTTCGGGTGACCGCAATCCGGCTCACGGCATAGCCAGCGCGCCGCCAGAATCCCCCCTTGCCCTCCTGATAGTAACGGGGGTCCTGCCGAAATAGCGAAGGGAAAATCGCCTGGACGAAAAAATTCTCCGAAGTTCCATCGGCGAAGTTGGATCCAAATCTCCTTGCGTATCCTATTGCTCCCTGGCCGTAACCCGATTCGCTGTTTAGCGCCTGACTGATGCCGGCGAGAAAGGCACAAAACGGAAACTCCACTGGATCGAAGGCACTCCGTGCTACCAGTTTGAATTTCTGTCCGCTGGTGAGCGCCGGAATTCCACGGGCATTTTCCAGAGTCGAGAAATTCGGCAGAGTCCAAAAAAGACGGTCATTGGTTCCACCAGTCTCGGGATCGAATTTGGGAGCCGAAGCGTCCTGACTCTCTCTTTGTGATTGGTCCGCCGACAGCTGTGACTGTGGTTCGGCAGGCTGCTGTTCTAACTGCTGCGCACTCGAGGGCAGGCCCAAAACACCGCAGGCGAGCCCGACGGTAAAAACAAGAAAAGTGCTGCGAAGCCGATGGATCGACAAGATTGACCCCATTAATGATTTATGGGATTTCTCCCTACCTTGCAGCTAGATCAGTAACAGATTCTATCCCGGATCGTTCAGGTTGTATCAACCCGGGGAGGTCTGAGCGGCGCCATGTGCTCCAAAGGGCCTGGCGCAACCCGCCAGGTTCAATCGTGTCGATTTGATAGTCTGCTTTTTTAGCGCGGGGCGAGATCCGCTCCGGACCGTCGGCCGCCTAGTTACGTTTTTGCTTTCAACGGTCTCCGGAGTGAATTTTTCGGCCCCGCAAAGCTTTCTGCGCGTAAAGTTCCTGGTCGGCAGATTCAAGCAGGTGCTGTACCGATGTGCCATTTGACGGGTGTGTGGCCACACCAATGCTTACCGTGAGTTTCGGTTCTTCCGTGCCGGTCTCCAGATGCTGCTTGATTCTGGAGGCGACGCGCCGCGCGGCGGCCTCGCTGGTTTCCGGCAACAGAAGAGAAAATTCATCGCCGCCGTAACGCGCGGCCGTATCAATGGCGCGGCAGTGCTGGCGAAGAACCTCCGCGACGCGGCAGATGGCCCGGGTTCCGGTTTGGTGGCCGTAGCGGTCGTTGATCTCCTTCAATTTATCCAGGTCCATCAGCAAAACCGAAAACTGACGATTGGTCCTGCCCGATCTTTCCAGTTCGCTTTGCAGTACTTCAATAAAGCGGCGGTAGTTAGCCAGTCCAGTCAAGCTATCGCTGATCGCGCGATGGCGGACCTGCCCGAAGAGCCGAACGTTATCCACCAAGGTGGCTCCCAAAAGAATCATGTAGCTCCCGGAAGTCAGCAGTTGCGCCACCAGCGCCGGTGTATCCAGCAACTGAGCCGATTGCGCGGCCATCAGGTGACAGGCGGCATTCATGCCCGCGACCCAGGGTAGAGCGGCTCCCAGGGCGGAGCTCAGCCGGTAGGGCCCTCGATACAAAAGGACCGTGCCTGCGAGGAACATGCACGCGGGCAGGAGATCCCAAGGGCGCGGTATCAGTTTGGCGCTACGAATCAACGGTCCGTTGCCCAGCCCGAGAAACAGCAGCCCTATCAAGCCGGCGATGGCCCCTACGACGCTCAGCACCGCGAACATTGTTCGCTGGGGCTCTCGCGGCCAAGGCAGCCATTCATCGAGTCCAATAGCGGCCAATAAAAGCGCGCCCAGCAGCGTCCCGCCGGCCATCCAGTAAAGCGGAATGCGCACGGCGGTGGCCGGGGTTAACAAGGCGCCGTGGATTTGCACGATCCCGCTGAGCTGAATCAATCCATCGAGGCCGAATGCCGCGCCCAAAAACAGCGAAAAGCGGTCTCCGGTGCCGTGGTAGCGCACCAGAATATTGGCCGCAATCGTGAAGCCGAGCAGCGCCGCGATGATTTCGGCGCTGGCCCATAGGACGGGATTAAAGGAGAGCCCGAGGTGCCGGAGAAAATGCGCGATGAGCGTCACGCAGGCGGATATGGCCGCGGCGGCCATAAAAATGCGCAGGTTCCGTATTGATCTCGCGTTGATCATGTCCCTCAAATAAGTTCATGGCAAATTCCGTTACAGTTTCATTTTGGGACAATTTCTTCCCGAAGGCACCCTGTACGAAGGGGCAGGAAGCGGACACCTGTACTATGTTTTAAACCGTTTTTTCACATGTTTTTCCACACGAGATAAAGACCAGGAATTGGCCAGCGCTCCATCCGCCTGCCCGGAGCCATAGCGGCGGGCTCATGCAAATTCGGGAAACCATCTCGTTTTGCCTTGCATCTATTTTGGGAGGTACGTGCTCTGGATGTGAATTCTAGGGAAAATCTTCCATTTTTGTTTTGCTTCTTTACAATAAGGGGGGTATCGCGGCATTAGGGAGCATCGCGCGTCGTAATCCGCGCAGGTTTGCCGTCGGAGGTTAGCGTTGATCGAAGTGAAGGATTTGACGAAGAGGTTCGCGGAGCGTACCGCGGTGGATCACGTCTCTTTCGTGGTGAACAAAGGCGAGATTCTGGGATTCCTCGGTCCCAACGGCGCCGGAAAGACCACCACCATGCGCATCCTCACCGGCTTTCTGCCGGCAACCAGCGGGACCGCGCAAGTGGCCGGTTTCGACGTCTTCAACGACTCGCTCGAAGTCCGCAAGCGCATCGGCTACCTGCCGGAAAATCCGCCGCTCTATCTCGATATGAGCGTCACCGCTTATCTCGAATTCGTCGCTCGCATCAAGAATGTGCCCGCGGAGAAACGCCAGGCGCGCGTCTCAGACGCCCTGGAGAAAACGAATCTAGCCGACAAGCGCCACGAATTGATCAAGCGCCTCTCGCGCGGATATAAGCAGCGCGTCGGCCTGGCCCAAGCGCTGGTGCACGATCCGGAGGTGATCATCCTCGATGAGCCCACGGTGGGCCTCGATCCCAAGCAGATCATCGAAGTGCGCCACCTGATCAAGGGGCTCGCCGGGAGCCACACCATTATTCTTTCGACGCACATTCTGCCGGAAGTCAGCATGACCTGCGATCGCGTGGTGATCATCAATCGCGGCCGCATCGCCGCCATCGACACGCCGGCCAATCTCACCACTCAGCTCAAAGGCGGCCAGAACGTGCGCATCGAGGTGCAGGCGGACCAAAACGCCGTGTGCGCGGCCATTCGCGAGCTTCCCGGCGTTCGCAAAGTGAGCGGAGAGCCGGCCGGCGGCAACGGGCGGGTCGCCATTACGGTGGAGGCGTCGCCCGGCCAGGATGTGCGCAGCCAGATTGCCTCGAAGGTCGTGGGCAAAGGCTGGCCGCTATACGAATTGCGGGGCGTGAATTTGAGCCTCGAAGAGATCTTCCTCGAGCTCACCACGGAAGATTCCGAACACGCGGAAGCAAGTCCAAACTGAGGGCGAAGCCATGAGAGGAATGTACGCCGTTTACCGCAAGGAGATGGGGCACTATTTTGTTTCGCCTGTGGCTTACATCATTGTGGCCGTTTTTCTGATCATTACCGCATATTTCTTCACGGAGATTCTGACCGGTTATATGCAGGCATCGTTCCAGGCGAGTATGGAGGAAGCGCAGTTCGGCGGAGGACAGGCCTTCGATGTTCCTTCCCTGGTCATGCGCAGCTTCTTCGGAGTATTGTCCACGATCCTGCTCTTTATCACGCCCATGCTGACCATGAGCGTCTATGCCGAAGAGCGCCGCCGCGGAACCATGGAGTTGCTCATGACTTCGCCGATCACGGACCTCGAGATCGTTCTCGGCAAATTTTTTGCCTCGCTCACTTTGCTGGTGATCATGCTCCTCCCCACCGGAATTGGATTCATTTATATGCTTCGCCATAGCGAACCGGCCGCGCCCTGGCGCGTGCTGGGCAGTGAATATCTGGGAATCCTGCTTCTCGGCGGAGCTCTGCTGGCCCTCGGTTCCTTCTTTTCTTCCGTTACCGAAAGCCAGCTCATCGCCGCGATGCTGAGCTTCGGCGCGATTCTGATGTTGTGGGTGCTCAATTTCGGCTCCGGGGCCACCTCCAGCGCGTGGGCCTCGGGCCTGGAATATCTTGCCGCCTTCCGCCATTACGACGATTTCACGCGCGGCGTCATCGATACGTCCAACGTGATTTTCTATCTGAGTTTTATTTTCCTGGGCATTTTCCTGACGGTCCGCAGCGTGGATTCCATGCGCTGGCGCCGCGCTTGATTTTATGCCGCGAACGATTTGTAAGAGCCATGTATAAGGAGGACGAATGCCGATAATGGACTGGAAACGAGAGCGCCGTTGGCTCGCGTTCTTCGGTCTTGCCTTAGCCGCGGCGGGTTTGGTCCGCTATTCCACGCAGGGCGAACTCACACGGCTGAGCGAAATTCTGGTGATCGGCGGGGGCGTTCTGTTCCTCGCCGGCCTGGTCCTGAGCTATCGCGATTTCGTGACGTACTTCAGCGTCCGCTCTTCGCAGCTAGGCGCCAATGCTGTCACGATCACGCTTCTGGTGCTGGTGGTTCTCGGATTGATCAATTTTCTCGGCTATCGCCATAAAAAGCGCCTCGACGTGACGAGCGAAAAGCTTTATACGCTTTCCGACCAGTCCCGGCGCACCGTGAGCACTCTCAAAAAGGATGTGGACATCATCCGCTTTGCGAAACAGCCGGACACCACCTTCAAAGATTTGGCCACGGAATACACCAATGCCGGCACGCACGTTCACTATCGCGAAGTGGATCCGCAGGAAAAGCCCGAGGTGGCCCGGCAATATAACGTCACGCACATGAACGATATCGTCGTGTCGTCCGGCTCCCACAACGAAACGCTGAGCGGAACCGGAGAGCAGGACATCACCAACGCCCTCATTAAAGTGACACGCGACGCCGTGAAGACGATTTGCTTCGTAGAAGGGCACGGCGAAAAATCCATTGCATCCGGCGAGCAGGATGGTCTGGAGGGCGGCGATAAGGCGCTCAAGAACGAAGGCTATCAAACCAAAACGGTGAATCTGGTGTCCTCTGGCGAGGTGCCCTCTGACTGTGGCGTGCTCGTGGATGCCGGCCCCAAGCAGGCGCTTTTCCCGCAGGAGGCGGGCTTCATCTCCAAGTATCTGGACGGCGGCGGCAGAGCCCTGCTTCTACTCGATCCTGAAATGGACCCCAAAGTGGATAGCGTGCTCGACGCCTGGAACATCGCTGTGGGCAGCAACGTGGTGATCGATGCAAGCGGCGTCGGGCGCCTTTTTGGCACCGGGCCCGCCGTTCCTCTCGTGGTGGATTACGGCGCCAACCCGATCGTTCAAAACTTCGCTGGAACGATGACCTTTTTCAATTTGGCGCGCACGGTTTCCCTGAAAGACAAAGGCAAGAGCGATCCGGAGGCCACCGAACTGCTCAAGACTTCTCCGCGCAGCTTTACGGTGCCTAATCTGAAAACCAACGAAGTCCGCTACGATCCTGCTAAAGACCAAGCCGGGCCGCTCTCTCTGGGCGTGGCCGCGGAACGCCATATCGGCGCTGGCACGGACACGAAGAGCGCGCGGTTGGTGGTCATCGGCAATTCCGCTTTTGCCACCAATCAGTGGGCGGGATTGCAGCGCAACGGCGATCTTTTTGTTAACGCGATCAACTGGCTGGCTCAGGATGAAGATCTCATCTCCGTGCGGCCCAAAAATCCCACGAACCGGCGCGTCATTCTCACGGAAACACAGCAGCGTGAGCTGCTTTTCGCCAGCTTGGTCTTTCTGCCCGGCTTGGTGATGATTTCCGGCGCCGTCATCTGGTTTCGGCGCCGATAAGATCTCGATGAAAACTTCCGCAGAAAACATATGAGGCGAAGCACGGGAATCGTTTTCCTGATGGCTGTGGCGCTGGCGGCTTTTGTTTATTTCTACGAGGTGAAGCACAAGCCCGCGAGCGAAGCTTCCTCGGACAGCGCCAAGCCGGCCTTCTCGCTTACTTCGAGCGACGTCAAACAAATAAAAATCCAGCGCGCCGGCACGGCCATGAGTTTTGAGCGCAGGAGCGACGGCTGGTATATGACCCAGCCGCGTTCGCAGCGGGCAGAAAGCTCCGCGCTCGATAGCCTCGCGAGCACGCTCTCGTTTGTTACCGTCGACCGCACTTTTCCGGCGACGCCGGATAATCTGAACTCCTTCGGCCTAAAAGATCCCAGCGTCACCGTGAATTTCACGCTGAATAATGGCACGAGCCATGATGTGCGCTTCGGCTCCAAGGATTTCTCGGCATCCTCGATCTATGCCCTGATCGATGACGGCAAACAGATTTCGCTCATGCCGGATTCCCTTTACACCAGCGCGGCCAAATCCCCGGATGATTTTCGCGATCATTCGCTGACCACCATGCCGACCGCCGATGCCAATTTCTTTGACTTGGTGAATTCCTCGGGTGAAGTCTCAGGAACCAAAAAGGACGACCAGTGGACTCTCGGCAAGCCCCGTGCCGTCGCCGGAGACCGCAGCAAGATTGACGCGCTGCTCGGCGCCGTGGGCAATGGGCAGATCACCAGATTCATCAGTGACACGAACGCCTCGCTCACGAAATACGGGCTCGATAATCCGGCCATTCGCTTCCAGGCCAGGCTGGCCGATGGCAAGGCCATCCAATTCGAAGTCGGGAAAAAGGAAGGCGCCGCTTATTACGCGCGCGATCTTTCGCGCCCCGGCGTGTTTCAGATCAACGACAATCTATACTCATTTTTGAATGATAAATACATAGACCTGCGCGATAAACAGATCACACACATCATGCCCGACGACGTCACCCGCGCCGAAGTACATAATCTCAACGGCACGTTTGCTTGCGTCAAAGGCTCCGGAAGCGGCCTCGTGCTCGAGCAGCCCGCAGATCAATCCGCCGATAAAAAGAGTGAGCCGCCGTCCTGCCCCGATTTGCTTGGCGAACTCGGCGAAGATCAGGCTGACGAAGTCTACGACACTCCTCCCGCGTCTATTGCCAAGGAACTTGCCAAGCCCGCCGTGCAGATCACGCTCACCGATAAGAAAGGCAAGAAAACACAGCTCGTTTTCTCCGGCATTACCGGCGATTCCATTTACGGCCGCAGCGATTCCGGACCCGCCATCTACAAATTTGCAAAGCGCGTGTTCGACGAAGTCAACTTCCCGCAGCCGAAATAATTCCCGCGTTTGCCGCTCGAATGCCGGCGGACAAACTGGAGACGAACCGCCCAGAGCGCAACAGCCGAAGTGAACCCTGTGCACAGCGCAAGAGGGTGATTGTCTGAGGCCTTCGGCAAGCAGGCCACGAACGCAGGCGAACCGGTCTTCCCAACACGGCGGCTATCTTTAGGTTATTTCCTGGAAGGCAATTGGGGTTTAAGCCCGTAAGCTTCGTTAATAAAAGCATCCTCACAAATTCCTTCCGCAGCTCGGTCATCCGGCGGCCGTCTTAGACGGAAGGTTCGCTGTGTGGCATTCCAAGGTTTCGTAAAAGCGATCGGATCGTCGATGGTCATGTCGAGCAGTAACGTGTCGCCGTCGGTGCGCCGGAACCGCTCGATCAAGTGCAATTGGTTGCTGTGCGGATGGCCCATCCGATCCAGCCAATTGCGGTCGCTGATATTGACGGTGTCCACCACGAACGTATCTCCCTCCCAGCGGCCGACCGAATGTCCCATAATCAAGGGATGCGAATCACCGGGATGCCCGCGCCCGTCCGTATAGATTTGCCGCATGCCGCGCCCAAAGAACATAATCGTGCGGCCCGGAAGCTGAATGATTTGCATCGCGGTTTGCACGGCCGCATAGGCGCGAGGCACGCTGGTGGGAAAGCAACTGTAAGCAGGGTCGTTGGAATCTTCCTGCGGATGGGGGCCGAACGAAGGCCTATTGGCCTTGAACTTCTCCTCTGCCCAAGCCGTCATGGGCGGCTCATCAGCCATGAGGGCGTAGTTATACCAACCGAACCCCGCGCCGCGCGGAGCACGCAGGGCCCAAGTGCCAGATACATCCTGCAGCGGGGCCGGTTTTTGATCCTTTTCCGCTCTCGAGTCTTGCGTGGTTTGAGCAAGGACGAGAACAGACAGCGCGAGGCTGAGTGCTGCCGCCAACGCCAGCGGACGCGCCGAGCGACTTCTCCGCGGAGTCGCAATAGGTCCAAGCTCCATTCAGTTATCGTCCTCACCGCCGAGCGCCGTCAGTTTTCTGCCGTCGGCCATTTCGAGTCTCATGACGCGCATGAATGGAGCGCCGCTCTTGGCCTTATTACCAATCAGAGTGATCTGATCCCCAGGTTTGAACATCTCCTTGGTCCAGCCGCGCCGGTGCAACGCCGCGGGATTGGTGAACTCACCCGTCCATTGGACGACGTCGCCCTTGTCGTTCTTCGCGTCTACACGAAGTTGACAATGGGGATTGACGAACTGAAACTCGGCGATCGTTCCCGTGACGGTCGTCATACCGAGATCGTAAGCCGCCGACCCATGGTGAGCTGACAGCGTACCGCTCGAGAGAAAAACAACTACTGCAAGGCCGAGAAAAATCATGAGATTTCTGATCATCTATGTTCCCTCCTATCGCGGCCCGCGGAACCTTGCGTGCCGTCCCTATTTCACCGGAACGAACTTCTGAATTCGCTCCCCCGTAGTGACTTCTCCAGTGTAGATGTTTCCATGAGAGTCAGCGGTGGCCACATGCAGCGTGCGGAAATCCCCCGGCTCGTGGCCTAAGTGGCCGAACCGGCCCGCCACGCTTCCGTCGTTGCGGTTGAGGATCCAAACCCTGCTATCCATTATCGACGAGACAAACAGATATTTCTGTTGCGGATCTGGGGAGAAATCGATGGAGCCTACCGTCCCGCTTCCGCTGCTATTGGAGACCGGGAATTCCTTCACGAACTTTCCCTGCTTCGTGAAGACCTGAATCCGGTCGCCCCCTCGATCGCAGACGTAGACCAACCCATCCTTGGAGAGGTGCACGCAGTGCACGGGTTGCCGGAACTGCTTGGCTAAGGGATCACCAGGCGTACGGGGCGGCAAAGGTTCATTATCAATTTGGTCCAAAGCCACGCCGTAGGCTCCCCAGCCGCGCTTGAAGGCGCCGGTGTCGAGGTCGTATACGATGACGCGCTTATTCAAATAGCCATCAGCGATGTAAATCTCGTGAGCGTCCTCATCCAACTCCGCCCCGGCGACCCCTCGCAGCAGGAGCGACGTTTGCTGGTTATCTTCTCTCTGCTTTGCAGTCTCTTCCGGCGAGAGTTTCGGCCCCCGATGGCCAAAATCGGAAATGAATTTGCCGTCCGCCGTAAACTTCATCAGGGTATCCCCGGCAGTTGCCCCGGCAATCCACACATTCCCGGCCCGGTCCGTGAATATCGTATGCTCCGAACGTGGCCACCCGGGCACGGAATCGGGCACGCCCCAGGATCGCAGCAGGTTGCCGTCAACATCGAACTCCAGCACCGCAGGCGGTTGTACGCAGCACTCGGCCGTGGGAGGATTCAGCAGCGCGAAGCTTTCACCTTTGTCGAGATCGCGCGGACGATTCAGTACCCAAATGTGGTCGTTCTTATCCACGAACATTCCGGTGATGCCCTGCACCGTCCAATTGGGCGGCAGCCTCTTGGGCCAACTGCCGTCGACCTGATAGCGCACCGTCTCTTTTTCCTTGGTTCCATCCTGCGCTCGCAGCGTTGCATCAGGCACCGCGAGAATGCAACCAAGTCCGATCAACAATACTGAAGCCTTCGCCGCTGCCTTGTGAATACGCATCGAATGTCCTCTTTCTTGGCGTGCTGCGGGTCCCTACTTCGTTCCTTCGGAAGAAACTTCACATAATTCCGCTCTCTACTACCGGGTGAGTCAGGATGTCAAGCAAAATGGCCACGTTCCCACATAGGTCCCATTAGCGAACTCCCTAGCAAGCCCTGCTGCCCGCATCACTGTCCGCCGCGGCAGTGAAGTCTACTGGCGGTCGCGGAGCTTTTCGTCTTCGCAAACTTCTTCCCTGCTAAGCTCCGCGCCGGTTTTCAACTGGAATTTGAGTTGCGCGGTCCACGCCTTCGTGTATGCCTTTGGATCTTCGATGGTAATTTCATCCACGAGCGTTCCGTGATCGGAACGCCGGAAGCGCTCCACGACGTGTAGAGCGTCGCTGTGGGGATGACCAACGCGATCGAGCCAGGTCTTGTCGTTAAAGCCGATCACGTCGACGACGAGCGCATCACCCTCCCACTTGCCAATCGAGTCGCCCATCCATAAGGGCGGGTCTATAAAGTCATCATGCGGCCGTCCGTCCGTGTATATGTGGCGGATGAGGCGATCATACTGGTATGCGATGATCACTTCGTTTGGAAGTTGGAGAATCTCCATGGGTCTGCGTTGGAGGTAAATCCGCGGCAGACCGGGAGGAAAACAGCCGTAGACAGGATCATTCGACTCCTGCGCAGTTTTCTTCTTGGGGCCGAAGACCGGCTTGGCACCGTTGTAAATCTCCTGGGCCCAAGCGGTCATCGGCAGCTCATCCTTGCTGAATTCAAAATTCGAAAATGAGCCGGAGTCGGGAGGCGGGCTCAGCAGCCAGATTCCAGAGAGATCACGAGCCGAGGAGCCGTCTACCCCTCCGGACTGCTTAGTCTGGGCCAGGCTGCCAAAAAACGGAAAAGTGAGAGCGATCAGTCCCAACGCCGCAACCAGCGAGCGATTCCACATCACTGGCGACTCCTATCCACTGACCTGAAGGATGTCCAAGATGTTCCCTCGGTTTCAGGAAAGTTGTTTGATCTTGCGCTTCCTTATGTGAAACGTTTGCGCGCGCCAGATGCTCACCTAACAATATTCCGGCCCAAGCCGATAAGCCAGCAGTGAGTTAGGTCAAGCACAGAGTGGCGAGCATGGAGTTCGGCTTTCGGATATAGGTAGTGACTCAGTTTGCATTTCCGAGGTGGTTTTGGCGACGCAGGCACTCCTGCCTGTGCCATATCCGGCGAATTAAATCCGGGCGCACAGCCAAGAGTGGCTGTGCCACGGGCAAACTGAGTCACTACCCGGATATATTCTCACTTGACTTCCATTCCCGGCGATGCTAAACGCGCCATAGTGTTTAGGATAGAGTCCTTCTGACGGCGGGAGAAAATATGTCAACAAGACTGCTGCTCTCTTTGAGCCTGGTGAGCCTTTTTTGCGTGGTACCTGCGTGGAGCCAAGGGCAAGGTCAAAATCAATCGCCTGCGCAATTGCCCGATGGAAACGGAAAAGAGATTGTGCAGGTTAGTTGTGGCGTCTGCCACTCGCTGACTCAAGTCACAAATTCCGGTCACTCGCGCGAGGACTGGGAAACCGTTCTGCACCAGATGGTCAACGTCGGCGCGCCGGTTGCGCCGGACAAATTCAATACCGTGCTCGACTATTTGGCCAAGAATTTCCCTGCAAAGCCACTGCCGCCGGGAGTGCAGGTCTCCGGTCCAGTGGATGTTTCCATCAAGGAATGGGTGGTACCCACGCCTGGCTCGCGGCCCCATGATCCCATGTTTGCCGCTGATGGGACTGCCTGGTATTCCGGCCATATGGGTAACATCCTGGGGCATTTCGATCCAAAGACCGAACAGTTCACCGAATATCATCCCAAGATGGCCAATTCCGGCCCACATGGCATCATTTCGGACAAAGACGGCAATATCTGGTTCACCGCGAACTTCAAGGGCTACATCGGCAAATTTAATCCCAAGACTGGCGAGACCATCGAATACCACATGCCGGACCCGAATGCCAAGGACCCGCACACCCTGCTGTTTGCTCCCAACGGCAATCTGTATTTCACCGTGCAATCGGCCAACATGGTTGGAAGGCTGAATCCAAAGACCGGTGAGATAAAGTTGGTCACTTCGCCCACTCCCAAGTCCAATCCCTACGGGATGGTCATTACCTCGAAAGGGGTTCCCATCTTCTGCGAGTTCGGGAGCAATAAGATTGCCAGCATTGATCCGGACACGTTGGACATTCACGAATGGGTTTTGCCGCACGAAGATTCGCGGCCTCGGCGAATCGCCATCACCCCGGACGATGCCGTGTGGTACTCGGACTACTCCCGTGGCTTCCTGGGCCGATTGGACACGAAGGCCGGCAAGGTTACCGCAGAGTGGCCGTCGCCCAGCGGACCGAAGTCGCAACCCTACGGCATCACGGCCATCGGAAACATTGTGTGGTACGTAGAATCGAACAGCCAGCCAAATATGCTCGTCCGTTTTGATCCCAAGACTGAAAAATTCGAAAGTTGGCCTATTCCCGGTGGCGGCGGGGTGGTTCGCAACATGGTTCATACGCCGGCCGGCAATCTATGGATGACGGAGAGCGGCGTGAATCGGATCGCCTTCGTCGAGGTCAAGAAAGGCCAAAAGGTCTCACTGAATCGGTAATCAGCGGGCAAGAGCCTTTCGACTTTTCCGGGTCTCCTCAGTTTAGGGGGAGACAACGTCGCCAACCAAAACGCCTTCGCTGTAGTTACGCGTCCAAGCAGCTCAAGTAAAAATGAGGAGGAATGAATGACCAGGGCCTTCTCTCTTATCGCCGTTTTTGGCTTCTTCCTTATAGGCTGTTATCTGGCGCTCGCGCAGCAAACGCCGCCGCAAAACGCGGCGCCACAGCATCCCATGACGTTCTTCGTCACCAGCACTCCAATTGGCCAAGGGGGAAATCTGGGCGGCTTGGCCGGCGCTGATGCTCATTGCCAGGCACTGGCCGCGGCTGTTGGCGCTGGTAACCATACCTGGCACGCGTATCTCAGTATCCAAGCTCAAGGCGAATCCCCCGCCATCAATGCGCGTGATCGGATTGGTCAAGGTCCCTGGTATAACGTCAAGGGAGAGATGATTGCTCGTGACCTGGCGACTCTGCATGGAGACACGCTCGAGCAGGCGCGTCTCGGTAACAACGTCAACAAGCTGACGTCGCTTACGGAAAAGGGGGAGATTGTCCCTGGTCTGAACGACAATCCCGATCCTAAAGATAGAACCTGGGCATATGCCTCTGAACACCCCAACTCCAACCGGCACGAAATGCTAACGGGTTCACAAACAGATGGTCGCGCTTATTCCGACAACAACGATCACACGTGCACGAACTGGACGAGCAGCGCCAACGGCAACGCGCAGGATATCCGCTCCAACACTGGGCCAGCTGCGCAGATCGGTCTTTCTGACCGTAACGGCGGCGGCAATGGATCCTGGAACTCGTCTCACCCGACGCGGGGCTGCAGCCAGGAAGATCTGGCGTTCTCACACGGCGTTGGACTCTTCTACTGCTTCGCCATCAATTGAGAGTTCAAGCGACGATGAGGACACGTCAATTTAAAATGACGAAGACCATATCTGTTATTGCCGCTTTCACAGTATCCATAGTATGGGGTTCGTACCTGGTGCTCGCGCAACAGCAGGGCGCCCAACAAAATCCCGCCCCGCGCCATACCGTGACGTTCTTCGTCACCAGCGCCGGGATCGGTAAAGGAGGCGATCTAGGTGGTTTGGCCGGCGCCGATGCGCACTGTCAGACGCTGGCCACGGCGGTAGGCGCCGGCAATCACACCTGGCATGCTTATCTCAGCACGCAGGCTCGCGGCGATCAGCCGGCTGTTAATGCTCGCGATCGCATCGGGCAGGGTCCCTGGTATAACTCCAGAGGTGCCGCAATCGCTGAGAATCTTGCCGACCTTCATGGCGACACATTGGAACTGGCCCGCCTGGGCAGCAATCTTTTCAAGCAATCGGCGCTCAATGAGAAAGGGCAGGTGGTCAACGGCGCCGGAGACACCCCGAACACTCACGACATGCTGACAGGTTCGCAGCCCGATGGCCGCGCCTACACGGATCCTGCCGATCACACTTGCAATAACTGGACCAGTAGCGGCGCAGGCGCCGCTCAGGTTGGGCATTCCGACCGCGTCGGCGGCGGCAACACGTCGTGGAACTCCTCACACGCGACCAGAGGCTGCAGCCAGCAGGACCTGGCGAGCACTGGCGGCGCCGGACTCTTCTACTGCTTCGCGATGAATTAATTCTCTCTGCCGTTCTTCGTTTTTCGGTTGCAACTCTGCGGCGGACATGCTGAGCTGAGCGAATTTCCACCCACCCATCGCGCTATCGCTTAATGCTTTTCGCAATGCGTGAAAATTGCCCGCTATTCGTGCAGGACCACACTCAAAAGCGAGCTGTGAATCTGGAGCCCGCCGTTGTAGTGAATGAAGCCTAGTTTCTTGAATTTGTTCATGAAGAGGTTAACGCGGGAGCGCGAGGTGCCAATGATTTCCGCCAGCATCTCTTGCGACACTTTGGGAAGCACTCTTTGAGGCTGGTCTTCCTTTCCATAGCGGGCGAGCAGCAGAAGCGTGCGAGCCAGCCGTTTCTCGGTGGAGTTGAAAAGCTGATCGACGAGGTCTTCTTCCACTCGGATGTTCCTGGAAAGCATGTAAGAGATAAAACGGTCGGAGAAGGCGTGTTCTGAGTGGAGGACGCGAATCATCTCATTCTTGTCAATGACGAGCACTGTGGTCGGTGCAATCGCGATAGCCGTGCCGATTCGCTTTGGCTGACCGGCGAGGCAACCTTCACCAAAAAAATCCCCCGGCCCGAGCACCGCCACAACGGCCTCTCTGCCGGCTTCGTTGACGACGCAAAGTTTCACGCCGCCCCGCTGAATGTACAGCACTTCCTCGGCCGGATCACCTTGCGTGAAGATGGATTGTCTTCGCCGATACTCCGCAATCTTCCGCGACACACCAGCCGAATCAAGAAAAGCTTGGGCGTCAAAAGCTCGTTGATGAGATTTCACCCTATTCGAATGTGTCATGCGCCGCCCCGCAATCCTTCGGAGGCCATATTGTACTATCGGAGCAAAGTGCACTGGTGTCTCGAATGAAACAGTAAACATGGCTGAGGTGTCCTGAAACAGCATTCCGTCTCACCTTCATCGGTGAACCGGAGACAACCCTGAGGCATCCTCTTGAAAGGAATCACCATTGCGGAGGTATCGGAGCAAACTGGTCCGCCAGCCCTGATCGGCTTCCAGGAAATGTAAATAGGAATGTGTTCGCAAGAGGACAGATTATTGTCTTCGTTTTGTCCAGAGTATGGGTCGTTGGGGAAGAGTCGATTGATGCCGGGTGTTGCTGGTTCCGGTTCATTTAGCGACACCAGCCCTCAGACAAACAGAGTAATCGCACGGCCTTCCCCAGGGCAGCTCACGTCGGCAGGCCACGAAAGTAACGGGTTCTTGTGTGTCCCAGGAGGAAATGGACATGGAGATTGTAACCAGAGTTCTGATTGTGCTCGCACTCTGGTTGCTTGGCACGCTTTTGGTTCCGAGCGTTCGGGCCGATGAGCGGGACAAAAAGACTTAGTCGAGTGGATATTTTTGAGATCTTCACCGGCATCGAAGGTTTCCTTCTCGTTTGTGCGTAGCTGGAGGCGCGGCGCAGGCCGCACCTCCACGCACCCGCCGGTTTCAGTTTAGCGATCGCCATCCTTTTCTTCTTCGTGATCCTTGTCCCCATCGCGGTCCTTATCGTGATGTTCATCATTATCATCCGCAGTGCAGCTTGCCGCTCCCTGGGCCAGCAGTGCGCAGGAGCCGTGGATATTGGTGCCAGTCAGCGTCACCGCGACGTTCGCCAAGACACGCCCGATCAAGCTTCCGCCGGTAATGGTGATGGCCCCGCCAGTGGCGTTACCCGCGACAATGTTCCCTTGGAACAGCGGCGGCAACGTTGAAGTCGACAGTGTCACAGCGGCGCCGACCGACCAAAACACGTTACACGCCTGTGCGCCGTTGGCCAGGACTACGTGGAATCCACTGCCCGTGAGGGCAGCCCCGACTTTGAAAACCCAGATCCCGTTCGGATTCGTGGACCCGTCAAGCGTCAGTGTTGTGTCTGTGAACGTCACCGCCGCGGGGAAACAGTAGACACCAGGCGTGAGCGGCCCAAGCGCCGGCAGATTGTTCGTGAAGGCAGCAGTGGAGATGGTCTGGCTACATGTCATGCCTCCGAGCGCGTTGTACGCGCTGAGGAAGGCAGTGCGGGCCAGGGCTGCGGCCACGTCGGTCGCAGGGGGCGTCCCGCCCGCAATCGTGCAGCCGGTATTTGTGAACGCGGGGGTGGGGCTGACGCCAACGTCTCCCGTGATAACGGAGTCCGTGCAGGTCACTGCCTGGCCACCTAGGACCGAGAAGCTCGACGCCGCCCCGAGTGATGGAGCGGATTGAGCCAAAGCTGGTGGAAGCGATGGCGCGGAAAGAAGCGTACCGATCGCAAGTAGACACAAGATAACGTACTTGTTCTGATAGTTCATGACGACCCTCCTTTAGTGGGTCCAACCGGTGTACTTCCTGCCTTGGCGCGGGGAACACGCTAGCCAGGAAGGTTCATACCGCTGACCGCAAAGCGGAGCAAAAAGAGCCCGCATCCCAGCCATCGAGCATTTCTCGTCCTCTTTCGTACCGAATAGCTCTGCCTTAACGAGCAGGGCTATAACGACACGCGGACAGCATCAATCAGCGGCGTTCAGGCTGACGGAATAGTTCTTTAACTGCGCCGGCTATTGCTTTTTGGTCGTAGCTTTATTTGTTTCTTCGCCCTGCGTGCTGATCAGGGCTAAAAAGTCGTTCGCGTTGAAGGGGTACTGACGTTGGGACTGTTGCCCCGTAGTACTCAGGACGACGTCTACGCGGCGGTTACTGGCCAGAATAATCGAGTGCATGTTGTTCAGAACCGTTTGCCGATCCTCTGCACTCAGCTCGGGATTCCGCCGAACCGCTCCTTTCACCTCGTCGTCGGTTAGATTTTGTTCGTTGCCAAACGCCTTGACCTCAAGGTTCGCAGCGGGAACACCCCGTCTGATCAGGAAGCGCTTCGTTCGATCTACCCGCCGCTCCGTAAGGATCTGGTTGTATTTGGAAGTGCCGCGAGAGTCGGCATGGCCTTCGAGGGTCAGATGGGCTTCCGGCCTGGTGCCAAGGTATTCTTTGAAATCGCTGGCCAGCGTAGTGAGGATTTGCTGTTGGCTATCGAGCAGGCCGCCGGTGGGATCGCTGAGCGTAGGGCGGGCCGTTTGAAAGTAGATGCTGTGAAGGGCAAGCCTCGCTTCCAGGATAGTGATCCTTTGCGGGGGCGGAGGCAGTGGTAGTGGAGGTGGTGGTGGAGCTTCCACCGTCACAGTCGTCGCCGCGGAAGCCACGAGCGCAGGATTGCGGTCATCGCTTACAGTGCAAGTCACCCTGATCGGGCCCGGCGACGTATCTGCTGTGTTCAGCGTGGCGGCCACATCAGTGCCGTAGATGGTGCCCGCGCTAGCGCTGTAGGTGTAAGTCAGCCTGCGGTTATCAGGGCTATCGGCGTTTGAGCGAATCGTAGCAGTGCCGCCGGTCCTTACGGTTCCCGGTTCCGACGAGCAGGCAATCTCCGGCGGGCGCGGCCGTTTCACATTGAACCTTGCCATGCAGGAGACAACGCCATTCTTGCTGCCATCGCTCAGGTTCGCACTTACCTGGTAAGAGCCGGGCTGCAATCCCGTGGTGTCAATCCGCGTGGAAGCATTGGTACCGGCAACTCTAACCCCGGTTCCACTCCAGTTGTATCGGACAGTGCGCTGGGGATCGAAATTCGATCCAGTGGCAGTCCCCCGGACCGGCTCGCCGGCAAAGACTTCTGCAGGTTCCACCGAGCAAACCGCCGCGGAAGGCGCCGGGAGCGAGCCCATCGAGCCGAAGCGATAGACGATTCCCGCCGAGAGGCGCATGTTGTTCTGCGTTACTCTGTGTGCCGTGTTGGTGGAAGCATCCAGGAACCGGGTCATCAAGTATTCAGCTTGAACGAGGCGGATGGCGAATCGGCGGCTTACCGTGAAGTCCACTCCGCCTCCAGCGGTCATGGCAAAGGCGTCATCGTCAGGGAGGGACGTACAACCAACCGTACAACCGGAGAGCGTCACCTGGCTGGCGTGCGCGCCTCCAAACAGAGCTTGGACGAAGGGAGTGAACCTATCGCGCCGAAAGGATATGCGCGGACCCAAGAGGTAGGAGAAGACGTTCCCACTAGAGGATACTATGCCACCAGTCGGAGTCCCGACAGGCCCGGACCTGGTAACTCGATAGCCGCCAAAATCGACAACGAGGCCCAGCCAATCGTTCAAGTTGTAAGCGACAGACGCGCTGCCGCCATGCGTCCAGGCGATCCGGTTTACAGCGTAAGTCGGCAGGGCTCGCCAATACGAGTAGCCCCCAAACAGCTCAACCCTGGGCGTTTTGCTGCTCCGCCGTCCGATTCTTAGTCGCGGCGCGGGTACCGGCGTGGGAGCAGCCGGTGCAGCCTCGCCTGCGGCCTCGGCGGGTGCCACGGCGGAATTGACAGCCTCATCCTTACTGGCTGTAGCTACCGCTTTTTCCGCGTCGTCCGCACGAAGTGCAGGCACGAGTAAGAACACAACCGCCATTGTGGCCAACAGCCGCCATCCTAATTTCATTGTTGCCTCCTCAATCGTGCCTACTCGCTGAGAAGCGAGGCGAAAGAGTCCCGCTTCTCAACCATCGGGCCCGCTGGTCCTGCTTTTTCACACCGAATCCCCAATTACCGCCTGGCCAAGACCGCCCGCCGGGGCGGTCTCAGCCAAGGTCTTACGGTACTGTGACGCTGCTGGCGTTTATGGTTGCGGAGGCCCCGCCCCCGGCCGCCCCGGCAAACAATCGGCCCTGCACTACGGAGCTGGTATTCACCGTGATTGAAACAGCAGCCAGTATGTTTCCCTTGAAGATTGACGACACACCCAGAATCGCTGAACTGCCGACCTGCCAGAAGACGTTCTTTGCCTGGGCGCCGCCAGCCAGGATCACCTGGCTACTCGTTGCCGTGGTGAGTGTGGTGGACATCTTGAAGATGAAGACCGCATTCGGATTGCCCTGAGCGTCGAGAGTGACATTGTTGTTCGGTCCCGCGCCCGAGATCTGAACCGAGCTCGAGTTCACATAGAGGCCCGGGGTGAAAGTTAGCCCGCCTAGATTTCCGGGCAAAGTTTGAGCGTTTGTGGATCGGCTAACGGCGTCGTTATACGCGGCCAAGAGGTCGGCTTTGGCCTGGGCTTCGATAGGATCGTTAACGTGTATGGTCCCGTTCAC
>Ga0210405_10002186_pt1 | contig 20644 bp, 21 predicted proteins | sample IncBWH11MmetaG_FD_155492 | JGI IMG/M metagenome (GOLD analysis project Ga0210405, IMG submission 155492) | Forest soil microbial communities from Barre Woods Harvard Forest LTER site, Petersham, Massachusetts, United States - Inc-BW-H-11-M | ecosystem: Environmental > Terrestrial > Soil >... | reverse complement strand
GAGGTCAACATTTTTTGGGATTCTACTGGCCCCCGACCGGCGGCGTGCCGTGGGTATGAAACGACTCGATGGTCTTCAGCCCCCACGCCTGCCCTTTCTTGCGCTCCTCTTCGGTCCATACGATCGGCTTCCAGTCCGGCGCCAGAATGAGGCGGGCGCCGGCATTGGCGACCTCGACCCGGTTGCCGCCGGGTTCATAGACGTAGAGGAAGAATGTCTGCTGGATCGCGTGCTTGTGCGGGCCGGTCTCGATGAACACGCCATGCTCCAGGAAGATATCGGCGGCGCGCAATACGTCCTCGCGGCTATCAAGCGCATAGGTGACGTGATGGAAACGGCCCGGCGTATTCGAGTGGTCGCGCGAGTAGGCGAAGTCATAGCTCTTGTTCGACATCGTCATCCACATCGCGGCTTCGGTGCCATCGTTGAGCACAATCTGCTCGGTCAGGCGGCAGCCGAGGTATTTTTCGAAGAAGATGCGATTCGCCTTGATGTCGACCGCCAGGCAATTGAGATGATCGAGCCGTCGAACGTTGACGCCGCGCGCCGGAAAACGCTGCGCCTGGTTTTTCAGAGCGGGCTTGAGTTCGGGGGGCGCCTGGTACCATTCGGTCTCGTAATAAAGTTCGACAATGTGGCCGTCCGGATCGCGGCAGCGGAACGCCGGACCGTGCCCGAGATCGCCCTCGGTCCAGCCAATGTCGAAGCCTGATCCTTTCAATGCCGCGACACGGCGTTCCAGTGCCTGCGGGCTTCGCGCCCGCAGCGCCATGTGCTCCATGCCTGAGGTTTTTGAGGCCGTCAGCTTCAGCGAATAGCGCTCATAATCGTCCCAGCCGCGGAGATAGACCGAATCCCCTTTGCGGCCGCTGATCGTCATCCCCATCACGTCGACGAAAAATTTCAGGCTTTCGTCCGGCTTCGGCGTCAGCAATTCCATATGGCCGAGATGGGCCAGATCGAAAATCGGCTCGGGCGTCATCATATTGTCCCTCTAAACCAGCGCCCGCGTCACGTCGTCGAACAAGTCATCGACCGCGAACGCGCGCGGGATGAGCCCCTGCTGCGCGGAATATCGAATGATCATTTCCAGCGAGCGGCGCATTTCTTTCGCGCTGAACCGGGGCGAGGTGGACGGCGCCAGCGCCGCGCTCTCTTTCAGCAAGCGGGAAACTTCCAGCACCGCTTCCGGATGGTTGCCAGAAAGCTCGTGGCTAACCACCACCATGTGGTTGATTGGCATCACGCCGTGCTTCGCAAACCAGGCCTTCTCTTCCTTGCCGACATCGGGAAATAGCGGCTTAAGGCCGGTATGTTCCGCCTTCTCCCCGAGCACGGCGTCGAGCTCGCCGTCGAGCAACATCCGGATGATCTGCTTGCCCGCCGGCGCCCGCTTGGTCGTATCCCTGAATTCGGCGACATGGGCATCCTCGAAGGTGACCCAATCGATTGAGCTGAGGTCAACACCGTAATCGTTGGCTAGAATGCCGCGCAGCCATGCGCCGGTCGTGGTGGTGAAGGAGCGGATGCCGACGCGCTTATGATTGAGGTCCGCGGGCGTCATCGTTCCCGATTTGGCATTGTAGAGCGCGTAAGCGTGCTGAAACCGCGCCAGCACCACATTCGGCAACAGCACCATCGGCTTGTTGAAGCTTTTCGCCATCAGATAGGTGACGATGGCCATTTCCGAAACATCGAAGGCTCCTTCGCGCACCATCGGCTTGAAGCCCTTGTTGGTTGGCGAATACTCGACGAAATCGAACTCGACCAAATCGGATTTGATCGATCCGTTCTTCAGCGCGGCGGTGCAGGAATAGTTGCCCAGCAATGTGCGCAAGCGCATCGTCACCTCAATCGGACTCCGGCTCATCGACATAGACAAGGCCGGCCTTCGCCAATGGCTCGCGCATGTTATACATGTCAAGCCCGAGCACGCCGGAGGCGAGCTGCCGGCGCTTGCCCTCCTCGTCCGCCTGGCGCTTTTCGCCCTTGGCGGCTACTTCAGAGGCATCCTTCTTCCGCACCACCACCACGCCATCGTCATCGGCGATCACCGCATCGCCGGGATGAACATTGATCCCGGCGCAAACCACGGGCACGTTGACCGCGCCCAGCGTCGCTTTCACCGTGCCCTTGGCAGAGATGGCCCTGGACCACACCGGAAATCCCATTTCCTTGAGAGATTTCACATCGCGGCAACCGGCCTCGATGATCAGGCCGGTGACGCCGCGCGCCATCAGCGAGGTCGCCAGGAGATCGCCGAACATGCCGTCGGTATTATCGGTGGTGCATCCCACCACCAGCACGTCGCCCGGCCGGCATTGTTCGACCGCCACATGGATCATCCAATTGTCGCCGGGCTGCGCCAGCACGGTGACGGCGGTGCCTGCCGCCTCGCCGCCCGCCCACACCGGCCGCATATAGGGTCTCATCAGGCCAAAACGGCCATAGGCCTCGTGCACGGTTGCGACCCCGAGCGCGCCGAGCCGTTTGACGGCATCGGCGTCAGCGCGCGTGATGTTGCGGACAACCACCGTTTTCATGCCAACTCCTCCAACGCGACAGGGAATAGCCGCTGATAGGCCTCGCCATAGGTCATGGCCTTGCCGGAATTGCGCCCGCCCTGCATGCCCCGCTGCAGCGCCACCCGCTCGTAATAGGCCCACAGATGTTTCTGTGCTGCGAGAATCTCAAAGGTCTTGCGCTTGATATCCCAGACCTCGTCGATGTTGAGGATCACCTGCGGCTTGAAGTTGCACATCTCCGGCTGGTGCGGCTCGAACAGAAACACCGGCGGCGCGGCGTAGCTGTAGTCGGCCTGTGGCTTGTGGCCCATCGCCTGCGCCACGATCCGCGCCTCCTGGGCATAGGCGGCGGCCGCGGGATGGTCGACGTTGTAGGGATCCTCCAGCGAATGCGTCAGCACAAAGCTCGGGTTGAGCTCGCGGTAAATGTCGATCAGCCGGTCCATATGCGCTGCCGTCAGGCACAGCGGGTAGTCGCCGGCATCGAAGAACTCGATCTCGGCCCCAAGCGCCGCCGCCGCGCGCTCCGCCTCGTCCTTGCGGCCCGCCTTGACCTTCTCCAGCGTGATGCCCGGTTGTTTCCAGGCGAACTGGGATTCCCCGCGCTCGCCGAACGCCAGGCACACGATCTTGACCCGGTAACCCTTTTTGGCGTGCAGCGCGATGGCGCCGCCTGCCCGCCAGACGAAATCGCCGGGGTGCGCCGAAACCACCAAACCTGTCTTTGCCATGGCCTTCCCTCGAAATATCGCCAACTTCCCCGAGATCGAACCTAGTTGGCCGCGACGCCAAACGCAAAGTCCAATACCCAGGGGAAATCCGATCTGAATCATCCGAAGGCAGCAGACCGGCGGAACCGATCAGCTGGCATTCGCCGGCGCGTGGACGTGCCACAAATCGGCACGCCAGTGTGGAGCGATGCCCAGCATTGGCGCGAGACCTGCGGCTGCATAGAGGATTGCGGTCGCCGCAAATCCGACCTCATCGATCAGCGCACCCGCCGCCGGCGCGCCGGGGGAGTAAGGTCCGCCCGGCGTTTTCAGAAACGGAGCCCTGGGGCCGGCCACCTCCGGAGTTGGTAAACCAAATCTTAAGCAGCATATCGCGTCATTGCCGAGAGCCGGCGAGAAAGGCCCGTTTTCCTGCAGAATCGATCCATCGAGTTTGGCCGAGCGGCCCTGCGGGATGGAACCTTGGCCAGGAAATTGCCGGTTGCCGGATTTGGCTTAACCGTTTGTCCAAGGACTGACGGCATAGTTCGGCAGTGAAGCACAATTCATCATGCCGAGTTCAACCGCTGTGACATCTTTCGGACGCGTGATTTCGGTGCGCGGGTCGCTCGCCCGGGTTGGCCTTATGGCGACGAGCCAGGTGGGCGGCCTCTCCGAGGTCCGGGCTACCGTCGGCCGCTTCATCAGCATTCGTTGCACAAACTCCACCATCGTCGCGATGATTACTGAAGTGTCGTGCGAGAATCTGCCGACCTCCGACAATTACATCGCCAGCGCCTCGGTCGATCTGCTCGGTGAAATCCTCGGCGGACCGGAACGACAGAAGTTTCAGCGTGGCGTCACCCACTATCCGACCATCGGCGATTCTGTCGACCTCATCAACAATCAGGAACTCCGCACGGTCTATGCGCCGAGCGGATCCGACCAGATCAATATTGGTACCCTGCAGCAGGATCCGTCCGTCATCGCCTATGTCGATATTGAAGAAATGCTCTCCAAGCATTTCGCGGTACTTGGGTCTACCGGCGTCGGCAAGTCGACCGGCGTGTCGCTGCTGCTGAACGAGATTCTCAAGTCGCGGCCGAACTTGCGGATTTTCCTGCTCGACGTTCACAACGAATATGGCCGCTGTTTCGGCGACCGCTCGCTTGTCCTCAATCCCCGCAATCTGAAGCTGCCGTTCTGGCTGTTCAACTTCGAAGAGATCGTCGACGTTCTGTTCGGCGGCCGGCCCGGCATCCCGGAGGAACTCGACATTCTCGCAGAAGTCATTCCGGTGGCGAAGGGAATCTATACCCAGTACCAGAACTCCGATCGGGTCGGGTTAAAGCGCGCCGATCCCAAGTCGGTGGGGTATACCCTCGATACGCCGGTGCCCTATCGCCTGGTCGACCTGATTTCGCTGATCGATGAGCGAATGGGCAAGCTCGAGAACCGATCTTCACGCATTATCTATCACAAGCTGATCTCGCGCATCGAGACCGTGCGCAACGACCCGCGCTACGCCTTCATGTTCGACAATGCCAATGTCGGCGGCGACACCATGGCTGAGGTGATCAGTCATCTGTTCCGCCTGCCGGCCAACGGCCGGCCGATGACCGTCATGCAGCTTGCCGGCTTTCCGGCTGAGGTCATCGATTCCGTGGTGTCGGTGCTGTGCCGCATGGCATTCGACTTCGGGCTGTGGAGCGACGGTGTTTCGCCGCTGTTGTTCGTCTGCGAAGAGGCCCACCGCTACGCTTCGGCCGACCGAAACATCGGCTTCGGGCCAACACGCAAAGCCGTCTCGCGCATCGCCAAGGAAGGCCGCAAATACGGCGTATATCTCGGCCTCGTCACGCAACGCCCCGCCGAACTCGATGCCACCATCATTTCACAGTGCAACACGCTGTTTACGATGCGTCTTGCCAACGAGCGCGACCAGGCGCTGTTACGCTCGGCGGTCTCCGATGCCGCGGCGAACCTGTTGTCGTTCGTTCCTTCGCTCGGGACCCGCGAGGTGCTTGCCTTCGGCGAGGGCGTAGCGCTACCGACCAGGCTGCGCTTCAAGGAAGTACCGGCGCATCAACTGCCGCGCAGCGAAGCCACGATCTCGACGGTACCATCGACTACCGCCGGCCACGATATGCATTTCGTCGGCGCCGTGCTCGAGCGCTGGCGCGGAGCGACGTCAAATCGCGACGTTCCCAACGATCCCGGGATCAACGAGCGGCCGGCGGCGCGCATCGTGGAGGCACCCATGCTGCAACCGTCGATGGGGCTCGATCCCGACCGCTTCTCGCTCCTGAAAAAGCCGCTGCGCTAAGCCACGCCGACATCAGGCTCGCGCCGCACGGCCTGTTCCTCGGCATGCTTTGCGCAAACGCTGCCATCGATTATGTTGGATTGCAGCCGCATCGCATGAATGGAGCGGAATCGCCATGTCGCAGCCCGCCAGACGTTTCCCAATACCCGCCATCGCGGAACTGCCGGAAGATATCCGCAGCCGCCTGCTCGCGGTCCAGGAAAAATCCGGCTTCATTCCGAACGTCTTCCTGACGCTTGCCTATCGGCCCGCCGAATTCCGGGCGTTCTTTGCCTATCACGACGCCCTGATGGAAAAGGATAGCGGGCTGACGAAGGCCGAACGCGAGATGATCGTGGTTGCGACCTCCAGCGCCAACCAGTGCCACTATTGTGTGATCGCCCACGGCGCGATCTTGCGAATTCGGGCAAAGAATCCGCAAATCGCCGATCAGATCGCCATCAACTACCGCAAGGCGGATGTCACGCCGCGCCAGCGCGCCATGCTTGATTTCGCGATGAAAGTGAGCGCCGAAGCGCACAGGATTTCGGAAGCTGATTTCGCCGATATCGCAAGTCACGGATTCAGCGACGATGACATCTGGGATATCGCCGCGATCGCCGCATTTTTCGCATTGTCGAATCGGATGGCTAACGTCACGTCCATGCGTCCGAACGACGAATTCTACATGATGGGCCGCCTGCCGAAATAGGCCATGTGCCGCCCGGGTACACGACGCTAATCCGCCGCCGGTCCGCACCAGCCGGGCAAATAGATCGCGTCCTTGGATTTCGCCAGCGCCAGCGCCCTCTCGACCGCCTTCGCGAAATCGCTTTCTACGTTCTTGCGTGACAGTTTGCGGCGCAGGAAATCCGCCCACAGGAATTCACTGAAGGGCGTCGTATCCTTGGCAAAGCCGCCGACCCGCCGCAATTCACCCGCGAGGCTGCGAAATGGATCGTCCTTGAGATCCACAACCGTCTTGGGAATATCCCGATAGTGCTGTCGTTCGCCCTTGGCATCGTAGGGGTAGACCCATCTATGATCGTCAAGTACGACCCAGAATGCATCGCGATCAACCATGGTGAGGTCGGCGACGACGGTGACGAGAACATCATTCACGCCCTCATCGTGAAGTGCCCGCGCCAAATGATGGTGATCGATGACGTAATAGCGCTTGTCCGGCCCATGAACCACGGGGATCATATGCGTGCCGAGAAGCTCGGCCTGCTTCTTCTTTTTTTGCTCCCGCCAGCGCTTGCGCTTTTCCTTGACCTCCCTCATGCCGACGGTCATCTGGGTCGGACGGAGCGAGAGAATCGGAATCGGCTGAAGGATCGGTTCGCGCACGTTCGTCATGACTTGAAATTCCCCTGTCGGTTTGCCAAAAACATCTCTGCAATAGGGGCGATTATGGCATGATGGCGCCGGCGATCAATTACCTTGCCTGGAGCGCAATGAGCAAAGTGGAGGTCCAGCTTTGCGTCCGGTCGCGCCAAATCATTTGAGAGCGCATGAAATTCCGCCAGGCCGCACGCGTTTGGCGGATCATCCGCCAGCCTGTCAAGAGAACCCGAGAGATGTTCAAAAGCCTGAATGAGCGGATGTCGAAGGCGCGTGTCGGCCGATTTGGCGGTCGCGAAATCATCGCGGAGGGTCTTCATCTCAGCTTTTGGGCCGACATCAGCCATCGCTGCATGACGGCCTCCTGGCCCGCCTTTATCGGCGGAGCCGCGCTGGTGTTTATCGCCTTCAACGCGGTTTTCGCGGTGTTCTACTGGATTGGAGATCAGCCGATCTCGAACGTCCCCGGCGGGGACTATATTGATTATCTCTATTTCAGCATCGAGACGCTTTCAACGGCCGGTTACGGCGACATGCACCCGCAAACCCACTACGGACATTTCGTGGCCACGGTGGAGCTCTTCACCGGAATCTTTTCAATGTCGCTGATGACCGGGCTGATCTTTTCCCGGTTCTCGCGGCCAAATGCCCGTCTGCTGTTCGCCGACAATCCGGTAATTTCAAACTACGATGGCCAGCCGACATTGATGGTCCGCTTCGCCAACGAGCGCCACAACATCATTGGCAATGCCACCGCCAAACTGTGGCTGCTGCGGAGTGTCGTGAGCAAGGAAGGCCAGTCGCTGCGCAGATTCTATGAGCTGCCACTGCTACGGAACGAGCACCCCGCGCTCGCGCTCAGCTGGACGCTCTACCACGTCCTCGATGAACAAAGCCCGCTTTATGGACTCGATGAGAACGACTTTAGCGCATTGAGCGTGTCACTGGTGGTGGTAGTGACCGGCTATGACGTTGTTGCGGCGCAAACCATCCATGCCCGAAGGGCCTACGATCATACCGACATTCGTTTTGGTCAGCATTACGTCGACATCCTCGATACTTCCGAGGAAGGTCGGCTTCGAATCGACTACGGCAAGTTCCATGAGACTTTGGACGGATAGATTTTCAGCTCGTGCCCGCCAACATTGTCTGGGAGACGCGTCGCGAGCGTGCTAAACAGGCAGAGAAATTCCCGGAGCTGGCAGCCGTGAAGACCCAGCGGCCCATCATCTCAGCCCCTTCAGAAGAAGAGCACCGTGTGCTCCAATTTCGGCCGCGCACCGTGGTGCCGGGCCAGAGAAACTCGAACGAACCGGGTCGGCAATTCGAGGCGGCAAACGATTTATCGCGCTACGAGCGCGAGCGCGAAGATACGGACGATTTTCGGCATCGCATGCTGGCGAATGTGGCGGCCTTCGCATTTACCGTCGCACTGTTGGCGATCGGAATATGGCTTGCCATGAGTATTGCCGATCTGCGCAGAACCCAGGACTGCGTCCTGATGGGACGCCGCGACTGCGTGCGGATTTCAACGCCGCATAGTTAGCGTTTCGGCGCCCATTGGCTTGTTTTTTCCCGAAATCCTGCGCGAACGATGTGGACCCTCCATTGAACTGGAGGCGGCGCTCCGATATACGGGCACTCGACTCCGGGCGGTGGATCGGGCATTCCGGGGCGCTGCGGCCGCCTCCCCCACAGTTACGGAATTTATCTTCAATATATCAAAGGTTTAGTGATGTCCTCTACATTCGATCAGGTCGCAACGATTATCGCTGAAACCTGCGACATACCGCGCGACACGATCACGCCGGAAAGTCACGCGATCGACGATCTGGGGATCGACAGCCTCGATTTTCTCGACATCGCGTTTGCGATCGACAAGGCGTTCGGGATCAAATTGCCGCTGGAAAAATGGACCCAGGAAGTCAACGACGGCAAGGCGACCACAGAGCAGTACTTTGTCCTGAAAAACCTCAGCGCTCGCATCGACGAATTGGTCGCGGCCAAGGGCGCGTAACCGCCCGCCATGCATCTCGAGTCTTTCCAGCTGATTGACCGCATCGTCGACCTTAACGTCGGCAAACGCACTATTACGGTTGAGGCGCAGGTCCCCCAGCATAACTCCATCTTCGAAGGTCACTTTCCGGGCTATCCGATCATGCCGGGCGTGCTGCTGATCGAGGCGATGGCGCAGACCTCCGGCTGGCTGCTGATCGCGCTGATGAAATTCGAGCGCATGCCGTTCCTGGCGGCGGTCAAGGAAGCCAAGATGCGGAGCTTCGTTTCCCCCGGCCAGACGCTGAAAGTAGACGCCGGCATCGTCCACGAAGGTTCGGGTTTTGCCATTACCGCGGCCAAGGTCCATGTCGGCCGCGAACTGAGGTGCAACGCCACGATTACGTTCAGTCACGTCCCTTTCCCCAATCCGGATTTGCGCGGGCACATGGAAGCCATGGCCAAGCGGATCGGCTTTCCTCACCAGGCTATCGTCCATGACTGAAACGAAGGCCTCGAAGGCGGGATCAGCGGAAGTGTGGATCACCGGCATTGGTCTCGCTACTTCGCTGGGCGAGGGCCTGGACGCGCACTGGGACGCGCTCAATGCGCGTCAAATCAATGTCGATGAAAAGAACTACGCGCCCTACATCGTACATCCCTGGGCGGCGGTAAACCTCGACAGCCAGATCCCGAAAAAGGGCGATCAGCGTCAGATGGAAGCCTGGCAGCGGATCGGTACCTATGCCGCCGGACTGGCGCTGGAGTCGGCCGGCATCAAGGGCAACACGGAAATCCTGGCGCGGATGGACATGGTTGTCGCTGCCGGTGGCGGCGAGCGCGATCTCGCCGTCGATTCCAACATCCTGAATATGGAAGCAAAGGGCAATTCAGCCCCCGGCTTTCTCAACGAAAGGCTGATGAACGATTTGCGTCCGACGCTGTTCCTGGCCCAGCTCTCGAACTTGTTGGCAGGCAACATTGCCATCGTCCACGGCGTAACCGGATCGTCCCGCACCTTCATGGGAGAGGAAGCCGCGGGCGTTGATGCGGCAAGGATCGCTCTCGCGCGCATCGCAGCCGGCCAAAGCGACATCGCACTGATCGGCGGCTCGCAAAATGGCGAGCGCAAGGATCTGCTGGTTCTCTACGAGTTCGGGGGGTTCAATCTCAAGGATAAGTTCGTTCCGGTTTGGGCGCGCGGTAAACAGGACGGCTTTGCGCTCGGATCGGGCGGCGCGTTTCTTGTCATCGAGTCCAGGGCACATGCGGAGGCGCGCGGCGCAAAGCCGTTCGCGCGCCTGGCCAATGTCGTCGCTGATCTGGCGCGCCGCAAGGGCCCTGGCGAGGTCACCTCGACCCTGGAAAAGCTGTGGTCGAAGCTCGGCAAGCTTGCAGACAAGGTAGCCATCTTCACCGGCGCGACCGGCGCCGAACCCGCCACCTCCGAAGAGCGCGCATTCCTCAGCGCGCATCCGCACGTTCCGGTGCGGGCCACCGGAACGATGTTCGGCCATACGATGGAGACACAATTTCCGCTGGGCTTGGCCCTTGCGGCGCTTTCGCTTTCACGCGGCGCTTTGTTTCCGGCCAATGACCCCTCGGGACTCGAGGTTGAAATGTCCACTCGGCCGACCCAGATTGTCGTGATTGGGACGGGTCATTGGCGGGGCGAAGGCATGGCGCTGGTCGAAGCGATCGAGTGAATGCCACTGAACTTACGGGGAAAAAACATGGCAGCTACGCGCGATAAGTTCGGCCGGCCAATCGTCGTCGTCACCGGCATGGGTGTTGTGACATCGCTAGGGGCCGGCAAGGCTGACAACTGGAAGAAACTCATCGCAGGCGAATCCGGTATCCGCACCATTACGCGCTTTCCCACCGACGGTTTGAAGACGACGATGGCCGGAACGGTGGATTTCATCCCGGTCGAGCCGTTCTCGTCCACCGACCTTTCCGAGCGGCTCGGCGAGCTCGTCGCTGAGGAAGCCGTCGCCCAGGCCGACATCGGGACCAAGGGCGATTTTCCCGGCCCGCTGTTTCTCGCGGTCGCGCCTGTTGAAGTCGAGTGGCCGCAGCGCCAGGAACTCGGGCGCGCGATCGGAGCCAGTACGGAAGTGAATTATGATGCCATGCTGCGGGTCAGCGGCGGCGGACGATATACGCAATACCACCGGCGATTCCTGTTCGGATCGGTCGCCGATCATCTCGCCGAGACGCTCGGCACCAAGGGTTCGCCGATTTCGCTTTCCACCGCATGCGCCTCCGGCGCCAGCGCCATCCAGCTCGGCGTCGAGGCCATTCGCCGCGGCGAGGCCGACGCTGCCCTTTGCGTTGCGACCGACGGGTCGGTCAATCCGGAAGCGCTGGTACGGTTCTCTCTGCTGTCGGCATTGTCGACCCATAACGATCCGCCACAGGCAGCGGCCCGGCCGTTTTCGAAGAACCGCGACGGTTTCGTGATGGCCGAGGGTGCGGGCGCGCTGGTATTGGAAAGCTATGAGGCCGCGAGCGCGCGCGGTGCCACGATCCTCGGCATCGTCGCCGGCTGCGGCGAGCTGGCGGACTCTTTCCATCGTACCCGGTCAAGTCCCGACGGCAAGCCGATCATTGGCTGCGTGCGCAATGCATTGTCCGACGCCGGCATTGCCTCCGACCAGATCGACTACATCAACGCGCACGGCACCGGGACGCCCGAGAACGACAAGATGGAATATCTCGGTATCTCGTCGGTTTTCGGCGAGCGCGCCCAGCAAATCCCGGTGTCGTCGAACAAATCGATGGTCGGCCACACCCTCTCCGCCGCCGGCGCTGTTGAGGCCGTGTTTTCGCTTTTGACCCTCGAACACCAGCGCATTCCGCCGACCATCAATTACGACATCCCGGATCCCGCCATTCCCTTCGATGTCGTCCCCAACAAGGCCCGTGACGCCCGTGTCACCGCCGTGATGTCGAACTCGTTCGGCTTCGGCGGCCAGAATGCCTCGCTCGTTCTGACGCGTGAACCGGTTTAACCGGCAAAAGCCCGTGCCAAGCCGCATGGAGACCCGGAAAACGCTCGGCAAACTCGTCGCTGGTTTCTGATGCATCCGCTGCTGCTTCGCACCAAAGCCCGATTTCGCGACGCGACCAAGCCGATCGGCGAAGCCGCGGTGGGCGCGCTTACGATCGCGCTCCTGCGCGCCACCCGTTATTTCGATCCGATCAAGACCGCGAACCTGTTCGGCAGGATCGCCGGCCTGATCGCACCTTTGACGCGCGAGCAGCGGATTGGCCGCGCCAATCTGACCGCCGCATTCCCGGAAAAATCCCGCGGGGAAATCGAAACCGTCCTGGCAGGTGTCTGGGACAATCTCGGCCGCCTCGGCGCCGAATTTGCCCATCTCGATCATATCTGGGAGCACGATCCCGCGTTCCCCGAACAGAGCCGGTTTGAGATTGGGCCGCGTACCCACGAATTGTTTGCGCAACTTCGGCTCGATGGCAAGCCGGCGCTGATCTTTGCAGGCCACCTTGGCAATTGGGAGCTCCCCGCCGTGGCCGCGGTGGCGCACGGGCTGGATGCCGCCATCCTGTTTCGCCGGCCCAACAGCGCTTCCGCCAACCGGATCATCGAAGAGCTGCGCGCGGTGAAAATGGGAACACTGATCCCGGCCGGCCGCGACGCGCCGCTCAGGATGGCAGAAGCCCTGCGCAACGGCCAGCATGTGGCGATACTGGTCGACCAGTACTTTACCAACGGCGTCGAGGTAACGTTTTTCGGCCGCAAGACCAAGGCCAATCCGACGCTGGCCCGTCTGCTGCGGCAGATCGAATGTCCGGTACATGGCGTGCGCATCATCCGCCTGCCCGATCATCGTTTCCGCGCCGAGCTTTCGGAGGAGATCAAGCCGGTGCGCGATGCCTCCGGGCAAATCGATGTTCAGGGGACGATGCAGGCGATCACGTCGGTGGTCGAGGGCTGGATCCGCGAATATCCGGATCAGTGGCTGTGGCTGCATCGCCGCTGGCGGTAGCCTCCCGAGGAGTCATTCCGGGGCGATTCAGCGCATCGAACCCGGAATCTCGAGATTCCGGGTCTGCGTTTCGCGCATCCCGCAATGACGGCGAAGCTATCGCCCCGTCTTCACTTTCGTCCATAGCCTGTTGATGACACGTTGCGTCGCAGGATCGCGCGCGGTGATCACGAACAGTTTTGCAAGCATTGCTTCGTCCGGGTAGATGTTCCTGTCATTGAGAATCCGGGGATCGAGGAGCTTCTGGCTCGCCAGATTGCCATTGGCGTAGGACAGGAAATTGGAATTCTTCGCGGCCACTTCGGGCCGGCAGAGATAATTGATCAACTCGTAAGCTTCATTCACATTTCTGGCGTCGGCGGGAATCGCGAGGTTGTCGAAGAACATCTGCGCGCCCTCCTTCGGAATCGCATAGCCGATGGCGATGTCATTTTTTGCTTCCGCCGCGCGGCTTCGCGCCTGCATGATGTCACCCGACCAGCCCACCACAAGGCAGATCTCCCCGGTGGCCAACGCGCTCAGGTACTCCGAGGAGTGAAACTTGCGGACATAAGGCCGGATCTTGATGACGAGATCGGCGGCTCTCTCCAGATCCTCGGGTTTGGTCGAATTTGGATCGAGCCCGAGATAGCCCAACGCCGCTGGAAAAATATCGTCGGCGGAATCCAGCATGTGAACGCCGCAATCCCTGAATTTTGCCAGGTTCTCCGGCTTGAACACGACGTCCCAACTGTCGATCCTGGCGTCCGCGCCGAGGATTTTCTGCACCATCCTGACGTTGTAGCCGATGCCCGTCGTGCCCCACATGTAGTTGACGGCGAATTGATTGCCGGGATCGTAGATAGCGAGCCGTTGCGTCACCGCCGGCCAGGCATTGGCGAGATTAGGCAACTTTGACTTGTCGAGTTTCTGGAAAACATTGGCCTTGATCTGGCGCTGCAGGAAATACGCCGTGGGAACGACAACATCGTAGCCCGATTTTCCCGCAAGCAACCGTGTTTCCAGCGTCTCATTGGCGTCGAATGTGTCGTAGACGACCTTGATCCCGGTTTCCCTGGTGAAGTCTTCAAGCACCCCTGGCGCGACATAGTTTGACCAATTGTAGAAGTTGACCGTGCGCTCCTGCGCATTTGCAGGTAACGCGAGCAGCGCGCCGATCGCCACGGCCCATCGGATGCGAATGCAGGTCGGACCGCGCGCCATCTGTCCTATTTCCTGCGGTGCACCGCGTCAGACAAGCGATCCAGCGCGGTGTCGAGGGTCGTATCCTTCTTGGCAAAACAGAACCGCACCACCGACGTGACGGCATCCTTTTCATAGAAGGCCGATACCGGGATAGCCGCGACCTTGTAGTCGGTCACGATCCGCTTGCAGAACGCCTCGTCGGTCTCGTTAAGCCCAAGCGGCGAAAGGTCGACGGTCAGGAAGTAGGTGCCTTGCGAGCGAAGCACGGGGAAACCTATGCTCTCCAACCCCTTGGTCAGGCGGTCGCGGCTGCGCGCCAGATCCTTGCGCATCTGATGAAAATAATCCGCAGACTTGCCGAGGCCGTAGGCAACGGCAACCTGAAGATTGGGCGCGGTCGTGAAAGTGAGAAACTGATGCACCTTCGCAGCAACGCGCAACAGCGGCGGGGCGGCGCAGACAAAGCCGATCTTCCAGCCCGTCAGGGAAAAGATCTTGCCCGCGGAACCGACCTTGATCGTTCGATCGCGCATTCCGGGAATCGTAATCAGCGGAATGTGCTCGCGGCCGTCGAAGATCACGTGCTCCCAGACTTCGTCGCAGATTGCGACGGTGTCGAATTCCTGACAGAACCGCCCCAGCAATTCCAGGTCTTCACGGGGATAGACCACCGCGGCCGGATTGAGCGGATTGTTGAACAGGACGGCTTTGGTCCTGTGGTTGAATACGCTTCGCAGCGCCTCCTCGGTCAACCGCCAGTGTGGCGGTTCGAGGCGGACCAGCCGCGGGATGCCGCCGGCCTGGCGGATGATCGGCAGATAGGAATCGTACACCGGCTGGAACACGACCACTTCGTCGCCGGGCTCGACCATGGCAAGAATGGCTGATGTCAGCGCCTCGGTGCCGCCTGACGTCACCATGACCTCGCTCATCGGATCGAGGACCAGGCCATGCCAGCGCTCGTAATGAGCGGAGATCGCCTGGCGCAATTCCGGGATCCCCATCATCGACGGGTATTGGTTGTAGCCGTTCATCACCGCGTCCGCCGCGGCGCGCCGGATATCCTCGGGCCCGGGGTCGTCAGGAAAGCCTTGGCCGAGATTGATCGCGTCGTTGTCGCGCGCGAGCTGCGACATCGCCTCGAAGATCGTGACGGGTAGATCCCCGAATACCTTGTTCATGGAAGTCATCGGAACCGTCAGCCGCCGGACCCGGTCGGCAAACCCGCGGCCTTCCAGGCCAGCATGCCGCCGGCCAGATGCTTGTCATAGGCAAGGCCGTCCTGTTGCGCCGCCAGCGAAGCCGTCACCGATCGCTTGCCCGAGCGGCAGGCGAACACCACATCCTTGCCTTTCGGATCGGGGATGGCTTGCGGGTCGAAACTCGACAGCGGCACCACCACCGCGCCGGGATAGGCGTCCACTGCCACTTCGTTGAGCTCGCGGACGTCGACCAGCAGATAGCGCCCGTCGGCCATTCCCTGCGATACTTCTTCCGGCGTCAAATCGTGAACCCGATGACCCTGATCCGCCACTCAATCCTCCTTACGGCCACTTGTCCAACTGGCGCATATTCCGACCGCAGACCCGGTGGCCCAGTGCGGATTACGAGCAAATTCCGCCAGCACTGACGCCGACGGACTGCCTTTCCGCGCCAACGTCGCCTCTCACGGCACGAAAATCAAGCACCGGACGTCGGATCGAGAAGCAACCCAAAGGCCTAGATGGTTACCTGCGTTCCCACCTCGACCACCCGTCCGCTCGGAATCTGGAAATAGTCGGTCGCATCATTGGCGGTGCGGCTGAGCGCGATGAAGAGATGATCCTGCCAGCGCGGCATTCCCGAATGCGCGGCCGGCTTCAGCGCGCGCCGCGAGAGAAAGAACGACGTCGACATGATATCGAATTGCCAACCGAGCTTTCGCGCAATCGCCAGCGCCTTGGGCACGTTTGGCGATTCCATAAATCCAAACCGCAACGTTACCTTGGTGAAGGTGGCACCGACTTGCTCCAGCCTCACCCGCTCCGCCGGGTTGATCCGCGGAGTCTGGGCGGTTTCGATGGTGAGAATGACATTCTTCTCATGCAGCACCTTATAGTGCTTCAGACTGTGCATCAGAGCCGTCGGCGCGCTGGCCGGATCGCTGGTGAGAAAGACGGCGGTGCCGGAAACCCGCTGGGGCGGCCGTTTTTCCAGCATCGCCACCAGATCGGCCAGCGGAAACTCGAGCTTGCGCGATTTCTCGAACAGCAGCCGACTGCCACGCCGCCAGGTGTACATCAGCAGCATCACCACGGCTCCGAGCGCCAGCGGCACCCAGCCGCCCTCCAGCACCTTCAAAAGGTTCGCCGCAAGGAACGTCAGATCGAGAAACAGAAATGGCGCGATAAGCGCCCCGGCCGCGAACGGCGACCATCTCCATACGCGCCAGATCACGACAAAACCCATCATCCCCGTGACCACCATGGTGCCGGTCACCGCGATGCCGTAGGCCGACGCCAGCGCGCTCGACGAACGGAACATCAGCACCAGTAGCATGACCGCAATGAGCAGCAGCATGTTGATGCGCGGGATATAGATCTGGCCGGAATGGGCTTCCGAGGTGTGGCGGATTTCAAATCTCGGCAGCAGGCCCAGTTGAATGGCCTGACGCGTCAGGGAATAAGCGCCGGTGATCACTGCCTGGCTCGCGATCACGGTGGCGACCGTGGCAAGCGCGACCATCGGAATTAGCGCCCAATCCGGAAACATCAGGAAGAACGGGTTCTCGATCGCCTTCGGGTCGGCGATGACAAGAGCGCCCTGTCCCAGGTAGTTCAGCGCCAGCGACGGCAGCACGATGAAGAGCCACGCGGTCTGGATCGGCCGCTTGCCAAAATGCCCGAGGTCGGCATAGAGCGCCTCGGCGCCGGTTACCGCCAGAAACACGGCGCCCAGCGTAACAAAGCCGATCATGCCGTGATGAAGCATGAACTTGACCGCCAACAGCGGATTCAGCGCCATCAGCACTTCGGGATGTTGCATGATCGGAGTAATCGCGCCGATCGCGATGACGCCGAACCAGATGCACATCACCGGTCCGAATAACGCCGCCACGCGCGCGGTGCCGCGCGACTGGGCCGCGAACAGTACCAGCAAAATAAGCAAAGTGAGCGGCACCACATAAGGTTCGAACGCCTCGGTGACGAGCTTGATGCCTTCGATCGCCGAAAGCACCGACAGCGCCGGCGTGATCACCGCGTCACCATAAAATAGCGCGCCGCTGATGATCCCGAGCAGGACAATGGCGGCGGCCCGGTGGCTGACGGCGCGTTGCGCAAGCGCCATCAGGGCCAGAGTTCCGCCCTCACCGTGGTTGTCCGCGCGAAGCAGGATCAGCACATATTTCAGGGTCACGACGATGATCAGCGCCCACAGGATCAGCGAGACCACCCCGAGCACCGCCTGCGGATCGACGACGCCAGAGGGTCCGCTGGCAGCGACCACCGCTTCGCGTAACGCGTATAGCGGGCTGGTGCCGATGTCGCCGTAGACGACCCCGATACTGCCGATCAGCAGGCCTTTGAAGCCGGCGGTGGAATGGGCCCCGCCATGCCCATTGACCGCCATCGTTTCCGGGGCGGGCGCTACAACTTCACTGGTCATGGGGACAGGAGCCTCAACGTGCTTCACTGCACAAAGTAAAGCGAGGCGGCTTATAGCCCTGCGCTTGGAGCATAGCCTAGCCTGATTTTGGGCCGGCGCCATGCAAAAATTGCAATTGCTAACGAACGTAGCCCATACGTCCGTGAAGGTATTATGGTAGCGTATATCAGGGCTTCAGATCAGGCGGGAGTGGCGGATCTTCACGCATCAACGTAATGGTGACGCGGCGGTTCGCCGACAATGAGGGATCGTCGGGAAACAGCGGCTGGGTGTCAGCCTTGCCGGAGACTGCAAAGATGTGCGCCGGCGGCAATCCCTCCCTTTCGAGTATCTGACGCACCGCGTTCGCCCGATCCGCCGACAAATCGAACGCCCCGTAATCGCTTTTCGACGACACGAAGCCCGCGGCGGTGTGACCGACGATCGATACTCGCAGCGGTGTCGCCTTGAGAGGGGCCGCGAGCTTCTGAATCAGCCGGCGCGTGCGCTCATACGGCACCTTCGAGCCATCAGCGAACATCGAGCGGCCATCCTGATCGACGATTTCCAGATTGAGACCTGTCTTGGTCTCTTCAAACATGATGTGCTTGGAAATTTCGGTGAGTTCCGGCATGTCCTGCAATGCCTGCCGCAGCGAGGCCGAGGCAAGGGCGAATTCGCGATCGATTTTCAGCCGGGCGCCAGCCGTGCGGCTCCGTTCCTGTTCATCCGGGGTCGGCGTATTCGACGATTCCTCAGGCGAAATATGCGCGACGTTCTTCAGCTTCGGCCTGGTCGGCAGACCATCGGATTCGATGATACCGGAATAACGCACTTCGGTCTGCACGCCGAACGCCTCGCGCATCGAACCGGCAACAATCTTGAGCTTGTTGTTGTCCATGGTGGAGAACGCGACGAGCATCACAAAGAAGCTCATCATCAGACCCATGAGGTCGGCGAAGGACACGTACCAGCCGTGCCCCCCACCATGCGCGCCGCCACGTTTTTTCTTGGCCATTGTCGATTTTCCGGGCCGAGGTCCGCCGCCTTAGGCCGGGACCGGTTCGCCATCTTCCTGGCGGTGTTTTTCCGGCAAGTAGGCCAGCAGCATTTCGCGCACCAGTGTCGGGCTCTTGGAATCCCGGATCATCAGGATGCCGTCAATGATCAGCGTGCGATTGGTCTCCTCGTCGAGCAGCTTGCCGTGCAGCTTGTCGGCTATCGGCAGGCAGAAGAGGTTGGCGACCACCGCGCCGTAAAGCGTCGCGAGCAGCGCCGTCGCCATGAACGGACCGAGCTTCGAAGGATCGGTCATGTTGGCGAACATCTGCACCATGCCGATCAGCGTGCCGACCATGCCGAATGCCGGCGTGCAGTCGCCGATGGCGCGGTAGATTTTCCCGCCTTCGTCCAGATGCATCAGAAAGTTGTCACGGTCCCGTTCGAGATTGTCGCGGATGAATTCGAGATCGTAGCCGTCGGCAACGTAGCGAATTCCCTTGGCTAGAAATGGCTCGTCAGTCTCGACTTTTTCGAGCCCAACCGGCCCTTGCTTGCGCGAGATTTCCGCGATACGGGCGAGTTCGTCGACCAGATCGCGCGCCGACAGCCGGCTCATCGTGAACGCGAATTTCGCTCCGAGCGGAACGCCGTGCAGGATAGCGCTGAGCGGAAACCTGATCATGGTGGCGGCGATCGATCCGCCGATGACGATGATGACAGCATGTTCGCTGATGAACATGTGAATATCGCCGCCCATGAACATTATCGTCGCAACGACGATGGTGCCGAACACGAGCCCAACGCTCGTCATGATATCCATTGGGAGACTCCAACGCGTACGCGAACTACCGACCGTCCTGGACGGTGACACGACCCATCCTGGGCCGCGCAACACGAACCCTACGTCCCCCGCCATTAAAGACGCGTAAAGGTTAAGCCGCTTTCGGAGGCTACCGCAGCAAACAGCCGGCCGACTTTGTCGTAAGCTTAAAGTTGAACCCGAAAATACAACCAATTAGACGTAGTGCCCTGACACAGCAGCAACATTCTGCTAACCATATTCATCGCTCATTATCGCGTCTGTATCCGCATCTCATGGCACCCCGCGCCACCATTCCGATCGTCGCCTGTACCTTGTTGCTTGCAGCCTGCAGCGGCAGCGACCGACTTGGCATGAACAGCGGTGCCTCCGCCGGCTCGGCAACTCCGGCTGCGCCCGCCAGCCCTCCGGCTGTCCCACCTCCGGTAAGCCTTGCCGGCCGATGGACGCTTTCGTCCACCGGCACCGGGTCGTGCGCGATGACATTCGGAGCCGGCCAGCAGGAGGCGACCGAAGGCACCATCGCTCCCGGAGGAGGCTGCCCGTTCAATTTCTTCACCAGCCGGAAGTGGACCTATACCGACGCCGGCCTGACCATACGCGACCACAACGCCCAGGCCCTCGCACAACTGACGCCCGCAGGGTCCAATCGTTTTGAGGGCAAGACTGGCTCGGGCCAGGACGTGGCCCTATCCCGCTAGAAACGCATTTCCTCGGCTTTCAAACCGAGGAAGCGCTTCGTGTCGAACCGGCTTTCAGTGAATTTCGGCTGAGCGCTTCAGCGCCTCTCTCAGCTTGTCGAGGCTAAAGTCCTTGCTGCGCGCGATTTCCAGGATCGGCGTCTCGCGGCGGCCGCAGAGCTCGGCGGCATCCGGAATTTTCGCGGCGATGTCGGTCGGAATAACGATTGCGCCATGCTGATCGGCATGGATCAGATCGTCCGAACGTACCGTCATCCCGGCGACGCGCACCTCGCCGCCAAAGCTTTCCGCATGAACCCAGGCGTGGGACGGGCCGATCGATCCGGCAAGCGCCTGGAAGCCCGGGGCCCATTGCGGGATGTCACGAATAGAGCCGTCGGTGATGACACCGAGACAGCCGAGGGCCTTGTGGCCGTG
>Ga0210405_10002185_pt1 | contig 20649 bp, 14 predicted proteins | sample IncBWH11MmetaG_FD_155492 | JGI IMG/M metagenome (GOLD analysis project Ga0210405, IMG submission 155492) | Forest soil microbial communities from Barre Woods Harvard Forest LTER site, Petersham, Massachusetts, United States - Inc-BW-H-11-M | ecosystem: Environmental > Terrestrial > Soil >... | reverse complement strand
TTCGGCAAGACCGTCACATGCGTGAACGCGCACGGAAAAGTTATCGAAGCCTCAAAAATTAGAAAAGATTCAAAGGTTCACGTTCACTACGTGCGACATGGCGACGACATGGTGATTGATAAAGTTATCCTCACGCCGGACAGGCATTAAGTTCCGGTACGAGTTGCTTGGCTAATTTTTAGCCCAAGCTAGCAATTCCAGCGCCTGGCGGATCGAGCTAATGCCTCGCCGCCAGGCGTTTTGCGTACCGCGTTAATCAATCGGCATCCCAATGCTCGGCGATCATGCCGTCCTGCACCCGGAACATGTCGAACCCGAGCGCCTGATGGTGCTGGCCGTCCTTTCCAGTCCATGTCTGGCGGACATAAACAACGACCATGTCGTTGTCGCCGATCACATTTAGCAATTCGCGTTTGTAATCCGGTGGCAGTTTCTGGGCGAAGCGTTCGCGAAACGCGTCCATGAAGCCTTTCAGTCCGGTCGGCACCTGCGGATTGTGCTGAATGTAGTCAGGTTTCAAAAACTTCGGTGCTGCATCGACATTGCGACCGACCAATACGGTCGTGTAAAAATTCCGAACGACATCCTTATTGCGTGCCGTTAACTCCTCATTGGCACAAGCTGGCTGTGTAAACGCGGCCAACGTAAATGTGAAGATCCATACACCGAACAACCGTCTTAGAATTCCAATAGACATGTGCACCTCCGGTCCTTGCTCATGTCTTATTGACCGCATAACGGCGTAACTGTTCAGAAGATTTTGGCTGAGCGGAGATTGCTTCGAATGCGGTCGCGATTACGTATAAGTTAGCGAGTGACTGAAATCGTGATCGCGGGTGGCGGCGCCGCTGGGTTTTTTTCTGCGATCGCCGCGGCGCGCGCCAATGAAAACTGCAGAGTTTCGGTTTTCGAGCGCAGCTCGCAATTTCTTTCCAAGGTGCGCATTTCAGGTGGCGGACGTTGCAACGTAACCCACGCTTTGTTCGATCCGCGAATGTTCACGACACGTTATCCGCGTGGCGAGCGGGAGCTAATTTCACCGTTTCACCGATTTTCAGCGGATGACACAATCGCCTGGTTTGAAGCGCGCGGTGTCCGCCTCAAACGTGAAGAAGACGGGCGAATCTTTCCGGTGACAGATTCATCGGAAACCGTCATCGATTGTTTGATTAAAGAAGCGACGGCAGCAGGGGTGCGACTATTCACTCGTAAAGGCATCGAAGGCGTACGCGTCCGAGTTCAAGGCGGGTTCGAATTGAAATTCAGGGACGGTAAATCGTTGGCGTGCGATCGACTGCTTCTTGCGACCGGAGGTTGCCGAAGCACTGGCGGCGCCCAGCTCGCGTGTTCGCTCGGTCACACGATCGAACCGCCGGTGCCGTCGCTCTTTTCGCTCCATGTTCCAGCGCTCTGGCTGCGCTCGTTACCTGGGATCTCGGTGAGCGACGCACTGTTGTCTGTTGAACAATTGCGCGAGCGCGGGGCGCTGCTTATCACACACCACGGAATCAGCGGGCCAGCCGTGCTTCGGCTTTCTGCGTGGGGCGCGCGCATCTTGCACGAGAAGAGCTATCGCTTCTCACTTCGGGTGAACTGGGTTCCTCACTTGAACGACCCCGATCTCCGAAACGAGTTTCAATCGCGGAGAGAAAAGGAGCCCTCTCGGCGCGTAAACAATTCGCCCATCGGCGCAATTCCGGCGCGGCTCTGGGAAAACCTGGTTTCAAACGCCGGCATTTCTCCGAAAACGATTTGGACCACACTCACGCGCGCCGGAATGAACGAACTGATTCGGCAGCTGCGGACGACGGAACTCGAGGTCGATGGGAAGTCGCTGAACAAAGAGGAATTTGTCACTTGCGGTGGCGTGCGATTACGCGAGATCAATTTCAAAACCATGGAAAGCCGGGTCACGCCAAATCTCTATTTTGCCGGGGAGCTGCTCGACATTGACGGCATCACAGGCGGTTTCAATTTCCAGGCCGCTTGGACTACCGGGTGGATTGCGGGACACGCTATGGCTGGAGTCGAACCGGGCAGACCATGAACTATCAAGATGTTCTTCCGGGAAAATTGCGGATCGGACTGGCGGAAGTGCGACAAGTTTATGTCGATCTTGCGCAAAAGCCGATCCAGCGGAACTGCGTGCGCAAAACCGAATGCTGTCATTTCAAACTGACCGGGCGCACTCCATATCTGACGAAAGGCGAGGCATTGGTCGCGGCAAAAGCGCTTCGTGCCACCGGCCGAAAATCTCTACCGGAAAATGCTGATGGGTCGTGCCCAATGCTTCAACAAGAAACGGGCAACTGCCTGATCTACGAAGATCGGCCATTCGGTTGCCGCACTCACTTTTGCGCCGCTGCCGGTGGACCAATCGCGCGTCGTGAAGTCCTCGACCTGATCCGACGTCTCGAAGACGTCGATCTGGCGCTAAACGGAGACGGTCCGCACCCTTTACAGAATGCGGTAGCCGACGCGCTCGACGAAATGCGATAAAGCGCCAAGAATCCCCAGAATTACTTCTTCTTCGAGTCTTTCTTTGGCTTGGACTCTTTCGACTCTTTGGCCGGCTTCGCTTCTTTCGAAGCGGTGGCAGCCTTCTTGGATTCGCCTGGCCGATATTCTTCCTGCTCGGCGGCGGCGAAAGCTTTCTCCAAACCGACCATGTCTTCGCCGGGTCGAAGGGTCTCGAAAGTCTCCGCTTCCTTGCGAAGTTGTTCTTCGGTGTAGTTCGCGGCTTTGATCGACAACCCGATACGACGCTCGACTTTGTCGACCTTGATGACGCGCGCTTCGACTTCCTGGCCGACTTTGAGCACGTCTTTCACTTTTGCGACGTGGTCCTCGCTCAATTGCGAGATGTGCACGAGACCATCGATGTCGTCCTGCAATTCCACGAACGCACCGAAGCTGGCGAGCTTGCTGACTTTGCCTTTCACCAAATCGCCGATCTTGTACTTCTGATCGATTATTTTCCACGGATCATCGCTCAGTTGTTTAATGCCGAGACTGATCCGCTGATTGGTTTTGTCGATGTCGATGACTTCGGCTTCGACTTCGTCGCCTTTCTTAAACATTTCGCTCGGATGATTGATCTTCCGGGTCCAGCTCAAGTCTGAGACGTGGATCATTCCATCGATTCCTTCTTCAAGCTCCACGAACGCGCCGTAGGCGGTCATGTTGCGAATCGTTCCCTTCACCCGGCTGCCGATCGTGAATTTCTTCTCGATCTCATCCCACGGATTGGGTTCGAGCTGACGCAGACCCAACGAAATCTTCTGCTCTTCTTTATTCACGCCGAGCACGACGGCTTCGACTTCCTGGCCAACCGTCAAGATATCGGACGGCCGCATGATTCGTTTCGTCCAGGAAAGTTCGGAAACGTGAATAAGACCCTCGACGCCTTCTTCGAGTTCCACGAACGCGCCATAAGGGACGAGGTTCGTGATCTTGCCTTTGACCTTTTGGCCAGCCGGAAAGCGCTCTTCAATCTGGTCCCACGGATTTTTCAGCAGCTGTTTCAGGCCTAACGAAACGCGCTCTTTCTCTTTGTTAATGTCGAGGACCTGGACTTCGAGCTGTTGACCAACCTTGACCAGCTCACTCGGATGTCCGAGCCGGCCCCAACTCATGTCGGTGATGTGGAGCAAACCGTCCATGCCGTCGAGGTCAATGAACGCACCGAAGTCGGTAAGATTCTTCACGGTGCCATTGACGTGGTCGCCGACTTTCACGCTGTCCATGAACTGTTGGCGCTTCTCGCTGCGCTCCTGCTCGATTAATTCGCGGCGACTTAGCACCACGTTGCGGCGGTCGTCATTGATTTTAACGATTTTGAAATCGTAGGTGTTGCCAACGAACTGCTGGAGATCTTTTGGCGGCACTATGTCGATCTGCGATGCGGGCAGAAACGCTTCCACGCCGATGTTCACCATAAGCCCGCCTTTGACGACGGATTTCACTTTGCCTTTGATCAGACCGTCTTCCTGAAACACGCTAGCGATCTTGTTCCAGTTTTGGCGATAGGCCGCTTTCTCCTTGGAAAGCACCACCATGCCTTCGTCGTTTTCGAGTCGCTCGAGCAATACGTCGACTTCGTCGCCAACTTCGAGATTTTCGACATCGTCAAACTCCGACAACGAAATGACGCCTTCCGATTTATAACCGATATCGACCAGCACCTCGCGCGGTCGCACTTCTAAAATTCGTCCTTTGACAATCGAGCCCTCCCGGAAATCCGGCATCGGCTTCGACATCACATCCTGCATTTGCACCATATATAAATAAGGCTCCTTGGGCCTTTAACTCTGTCACGGCGATCCAGGATCACCGAAATCCCGCGAAAAGCGGAGCGCCACAGTAGGCGTTTTCGGCGGAACGGTCAAATCCAAGCGCACGGCGATATCTGACGCAGAAAGACTTTGCCGCCGCTCGGGCGAAGCTCGATCTTTTGACTATAGCGACACGGTGTCGCTGAGACGATCACACTTAGAATGCCGGGCTCAATCGTAACCCAATAGAGACTTTGAAGGTCATTGCTTTGGAGAGATTCAAAGCATCGAGGCCGGCTGTGGAAACCAATGTCCAAACGAACACTTTTAGTAATCGCTGGGGTTGTGCTTCTTCTGATCGCATGGTGGAGCTGTCACCACGGCGGCGCCTCTGCTAATCAGCGATCGGGTGGAAATTTCGGAGGTGGTGGGCGTGGTTCGATGAGCGGCGGCGGAGCGGTCCCAGTTGTGGCTGGGAAGGTCGAGCAGAAAGACATGCCGATTTACCTTGATGGGTTGGGCACTGTTCAGGCGTTTAACACGGTGACCGTACACCCGCGAGTGGACGGCGCGCTGGTCCAAATCAATTTTTCGGAAGGGCAGGATGTGAAAACGGGCGACTTGCTAGTCGTTGTCGATCCAAAACCGTACCAAGCCGCGTTCGATCAGGCAAAAGCGCAAGCCGCGTTGGATCAGGTTACGCTGAAGAGGCAGGTCGACTTGCGCGCGAGAAACGTAATAGATGCGCAGGATTATGATACTGCTGTGGCGAACGCGCAAAAATCGCAAGCCGCCGCCGAAGCTGCTCAGGTCAACCTCGATTATTGCTCCATCAAGTCGCCGATCGACGGCCGCACCGGCGTACGACTTGTCGACATTGGCAACGTCGTCCACGCGGCGGACCAAAATGGAATTGTGATCATCACGCAGATGCATCCAATTTCGGTTGTGTTCACTCTGCCGGAACAGAATTTGCAATCGATTCTGAGCGCTGGCGGGGCAAAAGGAGGACTGAAGGTCACTGCCCTGGATCGCGGCAATACCGCGACACTCGATGAAGGATCGCTCGCCGTTGTCGACAACGAGATCGATCAAACCACGGGCACCATGAAATTAAAGGCGACGTTTCCGAACAACGATCTGAAATTGTGGCCGGGAAAATTCGTGAACGCGCGTCTTGTTTTGACTACGCGCAAAGGCGCAACGGTTATTCCCTCAGCCGTAGTGCAGCGCGGCCCCCAGGGTACGTATGCATACGTGATTAAGCCAGACAAGACCGCGGAGATGCGGCCGATCAAAGTTGGGCAAACCGAAGCGAACGTCGCGATCGTCGAAGATGGATTGAACCCGGGCGAGGACGTTGTCGTTGACGGTCAGTATAAATTGCAGCCCGGCGCGAAGGTTCAAATCACAACGCCGCAACAGCAGGCACCAGCAAGTCCCGGAGGTTCGGCGAAACCGTCCGGTAGTCCGGGCAAGTGGAAAAAGCCGGCCAAATCGTGAGCATTTCAGAACCATTCATTCGCCGGCCGGTTGCGACGTCGCTGATGATGGCAGGCGTGGTTTTACTCGGCGTGCTCGGTTACAAACTGCTCCCGATTTCCGCGCTACCGACTGTCGATTTTCCAACGATCGAAGTCACAACGTATTACCCCGGCGCGAGCGCGGACGTGATGGTCTCATCGATCACGACTCCGCTCGAACGGCAGTTCGGCCAAATCAGCGGACTCGCGTCGATGAATTCCACCAGCTCGTTCGGCGTATCGACAATCACTTTGCAATTCGTGCTCGATCGGCCTATCGACGTCGCCGCGCAGGATGTTCAGGCCGCGATCAACGTCGCGGGCGGATTTCTGCCAACGAATCTGCCGAACCCGCCGAAGTACAACAAGGTTAATCCGGCCGACACGCCGATCCTAACGCTCTCAATTACGTCGGACAGTTTGCCGTTAGATAAGGTGAACGATTTTGCCGACACGTTGCTCGCGCAAAAGTTGAGCGAAGTCACCGGCGTCGGTCTTGTGACGATCGAGGGAAATCAAAAGCCGGCGGTGCGCGTGCAAGTTAATCCGGCGGCAATTTCCAATCTCGGGCTCAGTCTCGAAGACGTTCGCACAATTCTCGGGCAGGCCAACGTCAACGCGCCGAAAGGAAGTTTTGAAGGTCCGCGTCAGGCCTTCACGATCGGATCGAACGATCAAATTTTTTCCGCCGATGCTTACAAACCAATCATCGTTGCCTACAAAAACGGCGCGCCGATTCGCCTCGGCGACGTCGCCAATGTGATCGACAGCGTCGAGAACGATCAACTCGGCGCGTGGGTCAGCAATAAAAGCGGCGAGCAACCCGCAGTGTTGCTCGACATCCAACGGCAGCCCGGCGCGAACATTATTCAAACGGTCGATCGCGTGAAACAATTGCTGCCGAAATTGACGGCCTCGATTCCGCCGTCGGTGCATGTCGATGTTCTGGCCGACCGAACGGAAACAATTCGCGCGTCCGTTCACGACGTGCAATTCACGTTGCTGCTTACCGTCGCGCTCGTCGTGTTGGTGATGTTTTTGTTCCTGCGAAAACTTTGGACAACTGTCATCACCAGCATCGCATTGCCACTGTCGTTGATTGGCACGTTCGGCATCATGTATCTCGCCGGATTCAGCCTCGACAATCTTTCGTTGATGGCGCTGACGATCTCGACCGGGTTCGTGGTCGATGATGCGATCGTGATGATCGAGAACATCGTGCGCTTCATCGAAGCGGGCGATCCGCCATTTGAAGCCGCGCTGAAAGGGGCGAAACAAATTGGATTCACCGTGATTTCGTTGAGTGTCTCGCTCGTCGCGGTGTTTATTCCGCTTTTGTTCATGACCGGAATCGTCGGTCGACTGTTTCGCGAATTCGCAATCACGCTCAGTGTCGCGGTCGGAGTGTCGGCGTTCGTTTCGTTAACGCTGACGCCGATGATGTGCGCGAAATTGTTGGAGCCTGAAAGCGAGGACGAAGAACAACATCGGGGCGAATTTTATCGGCGCACCGAAGAATATTGGACGCGCTTTCGAAATTGGTACGAACGCGGATTGCGTTGGGTGCTCGCACATCAGCGTTTCGTTCTCAATGTCGCAATTGTGACCTTGGTCGCGACGATTCTGCTCTACATCCTCGTTCCGAAAGGACTTCTTCCGCAGCAAGACGCAGGAGTGATCATCGGCGTGACTGACGCCGCCGAAAATATTTCGTTTAAAGCGATGATGGAACGCGTGCACGCCGTTTCCGACATCATTCGACGCGATCCGGACGTTGCGAGCGTGTCGGCTTCAGTCGGCGCTGGAACCGTGAACGCCACGATCAACACCGCGCGACTTTTTATTGTTCTCAAACCTCACAACGAGCGGGCCAACTCGGAAGAAATCATCGAACGGTTGCGCAACGCGACTCGCAACGTCGAAGGCGTTTCGCTTTTCATGCAATCGGCGCAGGATTTGCAAATAGATGCGCGAGTCAGTCGGACGCAGTTCCAATACATCTTGCAAGACGCCGATGCCGTCGAGCTTGGGCAATGGACGCCGAAACTTGTCCAGAAGCTCGGGCAATTGCCGCAGCTCACCGACGTGGCGAGTGATCAGCAGGTCAACGGCTTGCAGCTGAATGTCGATGTCGATCGCGAAAAAGCGTCCCGGCTCAATGTTTTGACCCAGGCGATCGACGACACGCTCTACGACGCGTTCGGACAACGCCAGGTATCGATCATTTTCACGCAACTCAACCAGTTTCGTGTGATCCTCGAAGTCGAGCCGCAGTTCCGCGAGTCGCCGGACTTGCTCGACAAAATTTACGTGAAATCGAGCAGCGGTCAGCCGGTGCCATTGAGCGCGTTCGCGATCATGCGCGTGAGCAACACGCCGTTGTCGATCCCGCACCAGGGGCAATTTCCCGCCGCGACGATTTCGTTCAATCTGCGCAGCGGCAGCTCGCTTAGTCACGCCATTCCGGCGATCGAAAAAGCCGAGCGCGAGATTGGTTTGCCAAATACGATCGCAACTTCGTTCACCGGCGCCGCGGCCGAGTTTCGAAATTCCCTGACAAGTGAGCCGCTGTTGATTCTGGCGGCAGTCATCGTGATCTACATCGTGCTCGGCGTTCTTTACGAAAGTTACATTCATCCGATCACGATTCTTTCGACGCTGCCGTCTGCCGGCGTGGGCGCGTTGCTGGCGCTGCAGATTTGCCGAACGGATTTTTCGTTGGTCGCGCTGATCGGAGTTATTTTGCTGATCGGCATCGTAAAAAAGAACGCGATCATGATGATCGATTTCGCGCTCGAAGCCGAACGCAAAGAGGGGATGTCTCCGGAAGAATCGATTTATCAGGCGTGCTTGCTCCGATTTCGTCCGATCATGATGACGACGGCCGCCGCGTTGCTCGGCGCGGTCCCGCTCGCCATCGAGCGCGGAGCCGGCAGTGAACTGCGCCGTCCGATGGGAATCGCGATCGTCGGTGGTTTATTGCTCTCACAATTTCTCACGCTCTACACGACGCCAGTAATTTATCTTTATCTCGATCGTTTCGGTCGCTGGCTCGAAGAACGGCGCAATCGCGGGCGCGCTGAGCAAGGCGAGCTCCCGTTAAGATCGACAACTGAAAGATCGACGGCTGAAGCGGAGCGGCCGCCGGAATTCGCATCGGTAAACGGCGAGAACGATCGACTCGGATTCTAACATGAATATCTCCGAGCCATTTATTCGCCGACCAGTCGGAACTTCGTTGCTGGCGGCGGGAGTTTTGTTGTTAGGCGCCGTTGCTTATCATTTCCTGCCGGTCGCGCCGTTGCCGAAAGTTGATTTTCCAACGATTTCGGTGAGCGCGCAGGAACCAGGAGTTGATCCGGCGACTGCGGCATCGTCACTCGCCGCGCCGCTGGAACGGCGCTTTGCGCAAATCGCTGGCGTGAACGAAATCACTTCGGTCAGTTCGTTAGGCGGATCGAACATCACCATTCAATTTGATCTCAGTCGCGACATCAACGGCGCCGCACGCGACGTCGAAGCCGCGATCAACGCCGCTTCCGGTGAATTACCGACTGGTCTTCCGCAGCCGCCCTCGTATCGCAAAGCCAATCCGTCCGACGCGCCGATCATGGTGCTCGCGATGACTTCGGACTCGGTCCCGCTGTCCGAAGTTTACAATTTGGCGGACCAAATCATCGGCCAGCGAATCAGTCAGGTCGAAGGCGTGAGTCAGGTGACAATCGGCGGCGGTGCGAAGTCGGCTGTGCGCGTGCAAATGAATCCGGTCGCGCTCGCATCGATGGGGCTCAGTCTTGAAGACATTCGAGCGAGGCTTTCGCAAGTGAACGTGCTTTCACCAAAAGGTGCGCTCGATGGAACGCAGCAACGATTCGTCGTTTCAAGCAACGACCAGTTGACCAAAGCCGATCAGTATCAACCGATCATTGTTGCGCAACACAATGGCGCGGCAGTGCCGTTGCGTGATGTGGGCAAAGCGATCGACGCGCAGGAAAATCGCGATCAGGCGGGTCTGTTCAACAACAAGCGCGCGGTGTTGCTCGTCATCTTCAAACAACCGGACGCGAACGTCGTTCACACGACCGACCAGATTCGCGCGATTATGCCGCAACTGCGCACCTGGTTGCCGCCGAGTGTTTCGCTCGACGTCATGAGCGACCGCACGACAACGATCCGTTCGTCAGTGCGCGATGTGCAAATCACGCTCGTCTTCACAATGGCGCTTGTCGTTATGGTGATGTTTTTGTTTTTGCGGCGGTTCTGGCCGACTTTTATTTCAGGAATCACGATGCCGCTAGCGCTTGCGGGCACATTCGGCGTGATGTGGCTTTGCGGTTATAGCCTCGACAATCTCTCGCTCATGGCGCTGACGGTTTCGACCGGTTTCGTTGTCGATGATGCGATTGTCGTCATCGAAAACATTGTTCGGTTCATCGAAGCAGGCGATTCGCCAATGCAAGCGGCGCTCAAAGGCGCTCGGCAAATCGGTTTCACTATAATTTCGATCAGCATTTCGTTGATCGCGGTTTTCATTCCGTTGTTGTTCATGGGCGGATTAATCGGCCGTTTGTTTCACGAGTTTTCTGTCACGCTGAGCGCGGCGATTCTCGTGTCGATGGTCGTTTCGTTGACGTTAACGCCGATGCTTTGTGGCCGATTTTTGAAACGTGAAGAAGAACACCGTCCGTCCGGTCGCCTAACAAATTGGAGCGAACGCGGATTCGACGCGATGCATCGATTTTATGAGCGCACTTTGAGATGGGTCCTGAAGCGCGAGTATCTGATGCTCGTCGTCACCGGCCTGGTCATAGTCGCGAACCTTTTTCTCTATGTCGTCGTGCCGAAGGGATTTTTTCCGCAACAAGACACTGGCCAGATGATGGGAACGACCGAAGCCGCGCAGGACATTTCGTTCGAGGCGATGAAAGAGAAACAGGAGGAAGTCGTGAAGATCGTCATGTCCGATCCCGCGGTGCAGGCGGTCGGATCCTTCTTCGGCGGTGGATTCGGTTCGGCGATGAACAACGCGCGCATGTTCATTTCACTGAAACCGAAAGGCTGGGGTAAAGATCATCGGAGAGACGATCCGCTGACGATCATGGGCCGCTTGCGCGGAAGGCTTTCGAAGATTCCTGGCGTTCAGCTTTTCATCACGCCCGGTCAAGACATTCGCGTCGGCGGACGAATGTCGAAAGCAACTTATCAATACGCGTTGACCGATCAAAACGTTGACGAACTGAACTCCTGGGCGCCGAAACTCGTTGAGAAGCTGAAGCAGTATCAGCAAATCAAAGATGCAACCAGCGACCAGCAATTTCGTGGATTACAAGAAACGGTTGTGGTCGATCGCGACGCGGCGGCGCGTCTCGGAATTCAGCCGCAAGCTGTCGACAGCACGCTCTACAGCGCGTTTGGGCAACGGCAGGTCTCGATTATTTACACGCAGCAAAATCAATTTCATGTGGTCCTTGAAGTTGATCCCGAATTTCAGCTCGATCCAACTTCGCTCGACAAAATTTACGTGAAATCGAGTTCGGGAGGCCAAGTCCCGTTGAGCACGATTGCGCACTTCCAGCTCGATAACACGCCGTTGTCGATCAATCATCAGGGCCAATTCCCCTGCGTGACGATTTCATTCAACCTCGCGCCGGGAGTTTCGTTAGGCCAAGCAACGACTCTCATCGAAAAGGCCGCGAGCGAGATCGCCATGCCGTCAACGGTCCGTGGAAATTTCGCCGGTTACGCGCAGGTCTTTCAGGCGTCACTCTCGACCGAGCCGCTCCTGATTCTCACAGCGCTCCTCGCCGTCTACATCGTGCTCGGCATGCTTTACGAAAGCCTCATTCATCCGATCACAATTCTCTCGACGCTGCCATCGGCTGGCCTTGGCGCGTTGCTCGCGATGGAGGTCATGACATTTCTCAATCAACATTTCGGAATCGCCAGTGCGGATGATGGCCAGCTTTCGCTTGTCTCTGTCATCGGAATTATTTTGCTTATTGGCATCGTGAAAAAGAACGCAATCATGATGGTCGATTTCGCGCTCGAGGCGGAACGGCACGAAGGCCTCAGCCCAGAAGAATCGATTTACAAAGCGTGCCTCGTCCGTTTCCGGCCGATTATGATGACCACGTTCGCTGCGTTGTTCGGTGCGTTGCCACTCGCGATTGGCATGGGGGTTGGAAGTGAGCTGCGCAAACCGCTGGGCATTGCAATTGTCGGGGGTCTGATCGTCTCCCAGGCTCTCACTCTATATAGTACGCCGGTGATTTATCTTTGGCTCGACCGGCTTCGGCAACCTCGCAAAGAGCGCAAAAAGGCCAGCTATCCGATCAGCCCGCCCGCGGCAGCTCCGGCGTAATCGAGATTGGGCCGAGCGTTGGACGTTGAGCGGGAAGCTTTTCTTTCCATATTTGAATCACGATGTCGATCTTGCGGATACTGATAGCCTTCGCTGTCCTGAACATTTTGCTCTCTGCCCAAGCTCAGGACGACCTCGACAGGGCGCTTGTGCCAAAGCCGCAGGCGGAGCGAACCGTGCTCGACGCCATCCAAGCGCCGAACATGACTGTCGTTCATTTGTGGGCCCCGTGGTGTTCGAATTGCCAGGCGGAGCTCAAAAGCGGCGGCTGGCTGAAAATGGTGAAAGCCAATCCGCAGGTGAAGTTTTATTTCGTGTCCGTTTGGAACGATGGCGGCGACGGCAAATCGCTGTTGCAAAGATTTCAGATTGCCGATCAACCGAACGTTACAATTCTTGCTGATCACGGCCCACGTCGAGGCGACAACAAGATTAAACGATTTGCCGGCATGCCCGTTTCCTGGATTCCGACGACCTGGGTCTACAAAGAAGGTGACCTTCGCTACGCGCTGAACTACGGCGAGGTTCGTTTCGACGTGCTTCAACAATTTCTTGAGGACAGCAAATCGGAGTGGTCGCACAAGGGTGAACCTGAATTGCCCGAATGACCGCCGCGACGCTTTCGCTCAACAGTTCGAAGATTGGCTTTCGTCTCGCTGGCGGCGCGCAGCCGCTGATTCTTCTCCCGGTCCAGGTAAACGATCGTGGGCCGTTTGATTTCATTCTTGATACCGGCGCGGGGACTTCACTGCTCTCGACCGAGGTGGCGAAAAAGCTCGACATAAAAGTTATCGGCTCAAAGGAAGGACAGAGCGCCGGCGGAAACGTTTCGGTGTCGCTGGCGAAAGTTGATTCGCTCACAGTCGCTGAAACGAAGGTGGAGGATGTGGATGTTGGCATTGTCGATCTCAGTCATATTGCCAAGACGATCGGCGCAAAAATCGACGGCGATCTCGGCTACAATTTCCTGAAGCACTTTCGAGTTACGATCGATTATCGGGATTCACTGCTCCGACTCGACGATCCAAAACGTGTCGACAGTTTCGCGCACGGCGCGATGACGGAAATTCCAATTCGCCTCGCGAATCCGGCGAAGCCACTCATTCTCGTTGAAATTCACGCGAACGGTCGCGGGCCGTTTCAGTTTGCGATCGATACCGGGACGTCGACCACAGCGATTGCGCCGGAACTTGCCCAAGTGCTGGGCGTTCAAACATCCCCAGTCGGCGCGGGCACTACGGGCGGGGCGCCCGTCGATTTCTTCGCCGGATCGTTGCAGTCATTTCAGCTCGGCCGTGCTAGAATCGACAACATGGCCGTGGTGGTGGCAGATTTCTTCACCATGCTGAACTCAGCGATTGGCGCGAAGCTGGACGGTATCGTTGGTTACAATTTTCTTCGGAATTACAAAGTCGTGATCGACTATCCGGGCGAAACCCTCACATTGCTTTAAACATGCTCGAAGTTCCAACGGCGCCCACCTCAACCAAGAAACCGCCAGCGATTCTATCGATGATCGGGGAGACGCCCCTGATTGAGATCACCCAGTTCGATACCGGGCCATGTCATCTTTTCTTGAAGCTGGAAAATCAGAATCCGACCGGCTCGATCAAAGATCGAATCGCGCTGTCGATGATCGAAGCTGCGGAAGAAGATGGCAAACTCGAGCCCGGCGGAACGGTGATTGAGGCGACTGCCGGAAATACCGGACTCGGATTGGCGCTTGTTGCCGCGGCCAAAGGGTATCGCGTCGTCCTCGTGATTCCGGACAAGATGTCGCAGGAAAAAATTTCGCATGTCAGGGCGCTTGGCGCCGAAGTTGTCCTGACGCGCTCCGACGTCACGCGCGGACATCCCGAATATTATCAAGATGTGGCCGCGCGCTTGGCCGAAGAAATGCCGGGCGCATTTTACGTGAACCAGTTCGGCAATCCGGCAAATCCGCTGGCGCACGAACGCACCACCGGTCCTGAAATTTGGGAACAAATGCGGCACGACGTCGATGCCATCGTCTGCGGCGTTGGTTCCGGCGGAACGCTGACGGGACTCGGACGGTTTTTCAATCGAGTGAAACCGCGTCGCGGAATTGAAATGGTCCTGGCCGATCCGAAAGGCTCTGTTCTTTGTGAGTACGTAAAGACGGGCAAGGTCAAAGAGGCCGGCAGCTGGGCCGTAGAAGGTATCGGTGAAGATTTTATTCCCGAAATCCTCGACATGTCGCTCGTGACCGACGCTTACGAAATCGACGATGAAGAAAGTTTTGATGTTGCGCGCGAACTTTTACGGAAAGAAGGAATTTTCGGCGGCTCGTCTACGGGGACGCTCGTCGCCGGCGCGCTGCGGTATTGCCGCGAACAGGAAAAACCGAAACGCGTCGTGAGTTTTGTTCCTGACACTGGAAACAAATATCTCTCGAAAATGTACAATGACTTCTGGATGGCCGAGCAGGGCTTCCTCCATCGGGCGCCGCATGGCGACCTAAGCGATTTGATTTCACATCGCTACGAAGCCGGCGAAGTGATCACGGTCGGCCCAACCGACACTTTGCTGACGGCTTTCAAACGAATGCGCGGCGCGGACATTTCGCAGTTGCCGGTTGTTGATCAAGCCCGGCGCGCGGTCGGTATCGTTGATGAATCCGACATTCTGGTGAAGGTTCATCGCGACTCAAGTCACTTCAACGATCTGGTCCAGAACGCGATGACCGACAAGCTCGAAACCCTGCCACTGACCGCGAAAATCAGCGACCTGCTCGAAGTCTTCGATCGCGGCCGTGTCGCGATCGTGATGGACGGCGACAAATTTCTCGGCCTGATCACCCGCACCGATTTACTCTCATACCTGCGGTTGAAGATGCCGAAGTAAACGACCGCTTCACGAACGCGATTTCAGTCAAGGTGGATCGAGCTCTCCGAGCTCGATTCTGAGTAAGATCTGCGCTCTTTGATAACGCGCTCGGAGATCGCGTTCCACCGTATTTGCATCTACATTAGAGGTGCATGAAACGACAGCACGAATTTGCCACCCGCGCGATTCACGCCGGCCAGGAACCAGACCCGACGACTGGGGCGGTGATGACGCCAATTTACGCTACCTCGACCTACGTCCAGGAGAGCCCGGGTAAGCACAAAGGCTTCGATTACGCGCGCTCGATTAATCCTACCCGGCTTGCTTACGAAAAATGCATAGCCGACTTGGAAGGTGGCACGCGCGGCTTTGCTTTTGCATCCGGACTCGCTGCGATGTCGACGGTTCTCGAACTACTCGACAGCGGTTCGCATATTGTCGTCAGCGATGATCTGTACGGAGGCACGTTTCGTTTGTTCGACAAAGTTCGAAAACAATCGGCCGGGCTCGAATTTACCTACGTCGATCTCACAGACGCGTCGCGTCTCGAAAAAGCGATCAAAGACAACACGCGGATGGTTTGGATCGAAACGCCGAGCAATCCGCTTTTGAAAATCATCGATCTCGAGGCGATCGCGAAGATTGCGCGCGAGCACAAGATTCTTTCGGTCTCGGACAACACATTTGCGACGCCGTGGATCCAGCGCCCGATCGAGTTTGGCTTCGACATCGTCGTTCATTCGGCGACGAAATATCTGAATGGACATTCTGACCTTGTAAGCGGTGTCGCGGTTGTCAGCGACAAGGAGCTCGGTGACCGAATGTGGTTCCTGCAAAACTCAGTCGGCGCCATCGCCGGTGCGTTCGACAGCTTTCTCGTCCTGCGAAGTTTGAAGACGCTCGCCTTACGAATGGAACGTCATTGCGCTAATGCACTCGAGCTCGCGCGCTGGCTGGAGGAACAACCGCAGGTCGAAAAAGTGATGTATCCCGGGCTGAAGTCACATCCACAACACGACCTTGCCCGGACTCAGATGCGCGGCTTTGGCGGAATGATCTCGATCGTTTTGAAAACGGATCTCGCCGGCACGAAACGCTTCCTTGAAAATACAACTCTGTTCGCGCTCGCGGAAAGTTTGGGCGGCGTTGAAAGCCTGATCAATCATCCCGCGCTCATGACTCATGCGTCGGTGCCGAAAGAGAAACGCGACAAGCTTGGCGTCGGCGATTCGCTCGTTCGGCTGTCAGTCGGCGTCGAGGATCTCCGCGATCTCATCGACGATCTCCAATTCGCTTTCGAAGCAATCTGAGTTTGCGCTGATTCATGGCCAACACTTTTGGACAGCTTTTTCGCGTGACGACGTTCGGGGAATCGCACGGCGGCGGCATCGGCGTTGTTATCGACGGTTGTCCGCCGAAGATTGAAATTTCCGAAGCAGAGATTCAGTGCGAACTGGATCGACGTCGTCCCGGCCAAAGCAAAATCACAACGCAACGAAAAGAGGAAGATCGCTGCGAGATTCTCTCGGGCGTTTTTGAGGGCAGAACACTCGGCACCCCGATCGGAATCCTCGTTCGTAACAAAGACGCTAGGCCGGAGGACTACGCCGCGATCGCGAAGACATTTCGGCCGTCGCACGCTGATTTCACTTATGAAGCGAAGTACGGGATCCGAAACTGGCAGGGCGGTGGACGTGCGTCTGCGCGGGAAACGATCGGCCGCGTGGCTGCCGCCGCGGTGGCGCGCAGAGTTCTGCGAACTCTTTGTCCCAAGATCGAGATTGTCGCCTACGTAGCGCAGATCCACGAGCTCCCGGCGAAGATCGACCGGTCGAAGGTGAATCTGGGCGATGTCGATGCAAACATCGTTCGCTGCCCTGACAAAGCGGCGGCGAAGAAAATGATTTCGTTGATCGAAAAAACACGCGCTGACGGTGATTCGTTGGGTGGGGTGATCGAATGCGTCGTTCGAAACGCGCCCGTCGGGTTAGGCGAGCCGGTTTTTGACAAACTGGAAGCCGATCTGGCCAAGGGAATGTTGAGTTTGCCGGCAACGAAAGGGTTTGAAATCGGTTCAGGTTTTTCGGCGACTCGGATGCGCGGCTCGGAGCACAACGATCCGTTCGAAATGCGCGGCGGAAAAGTTCGAACGGCCACAAATTATTCCGGCGGTATTCAGGGCGGAATTTCGAACGGCGAAGACATTTATTTTCGAGTCGGGTTCAAACCAACCGCGACGATCGCGCGCGAACAAAATACCGTGACCGCCTCGCGCGAACAGACAAAGCTTGCCGCTCGCGGCCGGCACGACCCTTGCGTATTGCCCCGCGCAGTGCCACTGGTAGAGGCGATGGCTGCGCTGGTCCTGTGCGATCATGCATTACGGCAGCGGGCGATTAATTTTAGGGAAAAATGATGTCGCAATTTCAAGCCGCGGCGGGTTCGCCGCTTTGGCAGATCGTTTTTGTTTCGTTCGCCGCTGTTTTGGTTTTGTTTGAAATCCTTCGCGGCTGGCGACGGGGTTTGCCGCGGCAGGTCGCGCGACTCGGCGCGCTGATAGCCGCTTACTTCGCCGGTTGGTTCGCGAGCAAATTTTTCGGACCACTTCTTGGGATGTTCGTAAGATTGCCGGATGCGCTCCTGTCGATCCTCGCCGGCGCGATTTTTGCAGTCGTTATTTACGCGATCGTCAGCGGTATTGGTTCAGCGCTGTTCCGGCGAACGGACCAACATGAATCGCTGGTCGTTCGATTACTCTATGGATCCAGCGGCGCTGTTCTCGGCGCGTTCTTCGGTTTGTTCCTGGTATGGATGATCGTGGTCGGGATTCGGTCCGTTGGGTCGGTGGCGAATGCGGAAGTTAGGGAGCAAGCAAACGATTCGACTGTGGTCCATGCCGTCGACATGCGGCGGCGAATTTTCGCCGAGCCGGGTGAGGACGAAACGCCGCTGACGACATCGCTCGCTCGGCTCAAGAACTCACTCGAGATGGGCGTCATCGGCAACATGGTTAAGAAGGCAGACATCGTTCCACCAACAACCTACGACCTGATCGAGAAAATCGGGACGGTCGCGGCCAATCCGCAATACGCTGAGCGTTTTTTGGAATATCCCGGCGCGAAAGAGTTGAGCGAGCATCCGAAAATCGTTGCCTTGCGGAACGACCAGGAAATCTCCCAGATGCTCGCGCAGGGTCAGCTGCTGGAGTTGATCCAGGACCATCGCATCATCGACGCGGCAAACGACCCGGAATTGCGGGCGCGCCTGAAGAAATTCGACGTGGTCGCAGCGTTGAATTACGCGACCCAAAAGTAATTTCGAGAAATCGACAGGATTAACAGGATTTGTAGGATTACTTCCCTTTGAATCGAGTTAATCGAGTAAATCCTGTCTAGAAATCCATGAACTACCTAGCAACAATCGGGCTCGAAGTTCATGTCCAGTTAAAGACGCGTTCGAAGATGTTCTGCGCGTGCCGGGTGGAATTCGGTGCGCCGCCTAACACGCATACGTGTCCGATTTGTCTCGGATTGCCGGGCGCTTTGCCGGCGATGAATCACGAAGCATTGCGGATGACAGTGCTCACCGGATTGATGCTCGACTGCGACATCGCCCCAGTCTGCAAGTTCGATCGCAAAAACTATTTCTATCCGGACATGCCGAAGAATTATCAGATTTCGCAGTACGACATGCCGCTTTGCGAAAATGGCGCGGTGCCGCTGCACGATCTGGCATATCCGAAAGACGCGCAGAAGAACATCGCGACACCGGACAAGGAAGTGCATCTGGTCCGGATTCATCTCGAAGAAGACGTGGCGAAGAGTTTTCATTTCGAGACCAACACCGGAATCGATTTCAACCGGGCCGGCACGCCTTTGATGGAAATCGTCACTCAGCCGGAACTTAATTCGCCCGAGGAAGCGTTCGCGTTTCTGACGTCGCTCAAACAAATCTTAATTTACGGTAACGTGAGCGACGCCGACATGGAAAAGGGACAGTTGCGTTGTGATTGCAACGTTTCGGTACGGCCTGAATCGCAGTCCGAGCTGGGCGCAAAGATCGAGATCAAGAACATGAACTCGATCAGCGGTGTTCGCCGCGCGCTGGCCTTTGAAATTCAGCGACAGACCGAGGGGCTGAAGCGCGGAGAGAAACTTCAACAGGAAACCCGGGGTTGGGATGATGCTGCAGGCGAGACGTTTCTGATGCGGACTAAGGAATCGGCACATGATTACCGCTATTTTCCGGATCCGGATTTGGTGCCGGTGAAAACCGAAGTCCTGTTGCCCGAAGCCCGAGCTCGAGTTCCCGAATTGCCGAAGCAGAAACGCGCGCGTTTCGTCGAGCAGTATCAAGTTACGCCCTACGACGCAGGTGTTTTGGCGGACGACGTCGATCTTGCCCGATATGTAGAGGATGCAGTGGTTCTCGTGAAAGGCGTTGAAGCGAAAGGCGATGTAGGCCTTGCAAAAGTCATCACAAATTGGGCGTTGAACGATCTGCAGAGTGCGCTCAGAGAGTCCGGTAAAACGATCCGTGATCGGCCAATCTCTCCCGAGGCTCTGGGTGAACTGGCGATAATGATCGACAGCGGGAAGATCAGCAGCAAACAGGCTAAGGACGTTTTTGACGAAATGTTCGCGACCGGGAAAGGCGCGGCCGCGATTGTGAAAGAGAAAGGTATCGAGCAGGTGAGTGACCCGGGCGCGATTGAAAGAGTCGTGGACGACGTGATCGCGGCGAATCCAAAGCCGGCAGCAGATTTCAAGGCCGGCAACGCGGCATCTCTCAATTTTCTCAAGGGCCAGGTCATGAAATTGTCGAAGGGAAAAGCCAATCCGCAACTGGCCGGTGAAATCTTGGAGCGAAAGCTGAAATCGTAACGCGTGCGCATCTTAATCGCGCCCGACAAATTTAAAGGCACGCTCAGCGCGCGCGAAGTCGGTGAGGCAATTGCCACAGGTTTGCGCAAAGTTTTGCCGGACGCAAAGATCGACATCGTGCCGATGGCCGATGGCGGCGAGGGAACCGCCGAAGTGATTTCACAAGCGCTCGGCGCTTCGTGGATTGCATGTACAGCGCACGATCCGCTGAGCCGCGAAGTCGAGGCCCGCTATGGCTGGATCGAAAAACCGAAATCCGCGATAATGGAAATGAGTGAAGCGGCCGGCATGCGACGGTTGCGGCCTAACGAATTAAATCCGGAGATGGCCACGACCTTTGGCGTGGGCGAGATGATTTTGGATGCGATGAAACGCGGCGCGACCGAAATCATCATCGGCCTTGGCGGCAGTGCCACAAACGATGGCGGTTTCGGGATGGCGCGCGCGTTAGGCTTTCGTTTTGAATTGGAGAAAGAGCAAGATGGAGAGCGAGTGTTTGATTTGGCCAACCTCAAAAAGATTGAGAAGCCGCCCGATTTGAAGTTGCCGCAAATTGTCGCTGCGGTTGATGTGAGGAACCCGTTGCTTGGAGAAGACGGCGCGACGCGAGTGTTTGGTCCGCAAAAAGGCGTGACACCGGACGAGATCGGGAAGTTCGAAAATGCGCTAACCAGACTCGCCGATGTTGTGACGGCCCAGCTCGGTTGTGATTATCGAAGCGAACCGGGAGCGGGGGCGGCAGGTGGGCTCGGGTTTGGGTT
>Ga0210405_10002184_pt1 | contig 20652 bp, 11 predicted proteins | sample IncBWH11MmetaG_FD_155492 | JGI IMG/M metagenome (GOLD analysis project Ga0210405, IMG submission 155492) | Forest soil microbial communities from Barre Woods Harvard Forest LTER site, Petersham, Massachusetts, United States - Inc-BW-H-11-M | ecosystem: Environmental > Terrestrial > Soil >... | reverse complement strand
ATTGTTGCATGGGCCGGTGTCGGGAAGTCCACGCTCGTTAACCATTGGCTCCGACGGATGGCTACTAACCAATATCGTTCTGCGGAGCTTGTTTTTGGTTGGTCCTTCTACAGACAGGGCAGCAGTGGGGAGACTTCGTCCGCAGATGAATTTCTTGACGCGGCTCTCACTTGGTTTGGAGATCCAGATACGCGACTCGGAACGGCCTGGGAGAAAGGCGAAAGATTGGCGAGGCTCGTGGCGCATCGTCAAACACTATTGGTTCTGGATGGCCTGGAGCCGCTCCAAAATCCTCCTGGTCCGCAAGAAGGACGCGTACGTGAGCCTTCACTCCAGGCACTGCTGCGCGAACTCGCTGCATTCAATATGGGGCTTTGCGTGATTACCACGCGGTTGGCGGTCGCTGATATTGCAGATCACGAGCGCACCTCGGCCCTGCGCCGTGACCTAGAACAATTATCCAGCGTTGCCGGTGCGAAGCTGCTCCGAGGGCTGGGCGTTAAAGGGTATGAGCAGGAATTGAGAAGTGCCAGCGACGAGTTAAGCGGCCACTGTCTTGCTCTGACGCTTTTGGGCAGCTATCTGACGGACGCTTACAATGGAGACATTGGTTGTCGCAAAGAGGTGTCCGAACGTCTTGTTTACGATGTGCGACAGGGAGCCCGCGCTCGAAAAGTCATGGAATCTTACCAAACCTGGTTTGGAGAAGGTCCTGAGCTGTCAGTTCTCCGCATGTTGGGTCTATTCGATCGACCCGCTGACGAAAAGGCGCTTGGAGCTTTGCTGAAATCGCCTGCGATTCCTGGCCTTACAGAGTCACTAACGAATTTGAGCCCAACCGAGTGGCGCACGATTCTTGCCAGATTAAGGAGAGCGAGACTACTCGCAGGAGAAGACCCGCATAATCCTGGGCAACTGGATGCGCATCCTCTCGTTCGTGAATACTTTGGCGAACAGCTCCGGAGTCAACGAAGCGCGGCTTGGAAGGAATGCAATAAGCGGCTCTTTCACTATTATCGAACGCTTGCACCCCCCCTACCGAACAGCTTCAGGGAGATGGAGCCGTTGTTTTTAGCCGTGATCTGCGGCTGCAATGCCGATTTATTTCATGAAGCACTGCGTGAGGTCTACATTTCGCGGATTCAACGTGGAAATGCCTACTTTGCGGCAAACGTTCTTGGAGCGAGAGGGCCTTTGCTCTCTGTTTTAGTTCATTTCTTCGAACACGGACGCTGGGGATTACTCGTTGAAACGGCTATCGAAGGGCAGAATCTCACCGCGGAAGATCAGCTTTTCATCCTCATGCAGGCGGGGCTCTACCTAACGACTACGCGAGGAGTGAGAGCACCCGAGGCCCGAATCTGTTACGAGCGCGCCGAGCCCTTATGTCACTCGCTAAATGATCCCCGGCTTCTGTACGTGGCGCTGATGGGTCAGTTCCGCTATACACTGATGACGGACAAGCTCTCTGCTGCAATGCAGCTTGCCGAACGAGTTTACGCGCTGACGCAGCAACAGAACGACGCTACGCTCACGATTGGAGCCTATCGAGCTTTGGCATGCACGCACTACTATTTGGGTAATTTCGGGTCCGCGCGAGAATACGCGATGGGTGCCGTTCAGATCTGGCGCTCGGGATACGTCCAGTCTTATGCGGAAGAGCACCATACCCCAGTCGTCAACTGTCTGTTTTATGGGGCCATGTGCGAGTGGCATCTCGGAGAGATCGCCTCTTGCCACGCGATGATGGAGGAAGCGATCTCACTAGCAAAGGAACTGAATGATATGAACTCACTAGCCCTAGCACTAGAATTTTCAGCGATTATTGCTCGCTACAATCCTGCTGAAGTGGAACGCTTGGCGTCGGAATTAATTGAACTGTCGACGCGTCACAATTTTTCCTATTGGCTAACGGTAGGAACCATGCTCCGCGGTTGGGCGCGCAGCGCTTCCGGTGACACAGTCGAAGGTATCCCGTGGATCGAGCACGGAATAAGAGACTTTAGGGCAAGCGGCACGGTCTTCGGTCTGCCATTTTGGCTAGCAGTCAAGGCTGAAGCTTTGTACCTCGCGGATCGTACCTCTGAAGCTCTTGAGGCAATAAACGAGGCGGAATCAGTAGCTGAAAGATTTGAGCACGGCGACATGTTTTCCCAACTGCACCGCCTCCGCGCGGTGTTTCTGACGGCTACTGGTGCTGAGGAGACCCAAATTGAGGCTTCGTTTTGCGCAGCCATCAGAACCGCAAAGGAGCAGAAGTCGATTTCACTGGCGACACGCGCAGAAGCAACCTACGCGGAATACCGTCGCCAAAAAGCGAGCGGGTCAGGAGGACGTGGATTTCGACTACCACTTTGCTAACTCGTCCCTCCCTACCTTCCTTAAGCGGTAACCACAGTGTTACTGTCCACTTTCCATATTCCCTTCAAGGATGTCCCTTAGTCGGTTGAAACCGGGATGTGGCAATCCATGCTCAAAGAGTATTTTATCGAAGTCCTTCAACGGCTGGAACACGGAGGGTTCTGAAAACTCCCAGACACCGGACTTAGGAGCACTGGAACCCGAAGCCGAGAGAATCCCGTTTGTAGCGCGCCGAGCCGCCTCGTTTGCACTTTCCATGGTCGCGAGGTCAGTGTTCGTGCGAACGTAGTCCGAGGCCAGGAACAAATTGGGAATCTCTGTCGTGGCCTCGGGGCGGTTTGCCCAGGAGCCAATAATGTTTACCAAAAGCGGCTGAGTGTTTGTGACTACTGGCTGGAAGACGATGGATGGATCAAGGAACCAGTCATCGCGATCACTGTCACGGACCGGATCGAGGGTAGCGGCAAGATGAGCAGCAAGCTGTCCCCAGACCTCATTGGCGATTTCGTCCGCGGTGCATTGTTGAGCAGACTTTTTGGTAGTCTTGTCGCCCGGCGTTACCCAATCCGATATAATGGCCGAGATTAACCCGCGCACATTCCCATCGCCGAATTGCGACAGATTGATGTTGCTCCAGAATTGCGGTTGAGAAATGCTCGTAATCGCCCACGGAGAGTCTGCATAAATCACATGTCCTTGGCAACACCGAACGTCACGTGTCAAATAGAATTGGATGCCATTCATCCATTCCGTTTTGAGGTTTGACAGATTGGAGATTGAAGGCGCCGCCACCTTCATTGCCGGCGTAAAAAGAAGTTTGGCAACTTCGAGTGGGAACGCGGCGATATAGTAGTCGCCCTGGACCTCAATTGTCGCGCCATCTTCCTCCAAAGTGACGCCAGCTATCGAGGTTCCGTCAAAATCGAAGCTCTGAAGCGTAGCGTTATTGCGGAACTGAACGCCCTTCGAGTCGAGATACTCGACCCACGGTGTTATCCATACGTCGCTAGTCGGCCCATTCAGCACCCGGTCCATGGTGCCGGATTGCGAGGTCAGACCCATCAACATCTGAACCAATATTGACGCTACAGTTCGAGTGCAGGCTTCCTCCGCTCGCATTGCGACAAGAGAACGCGTAAGGCCTTTAGCTAGCAACTTTCGGTAAGCGATTGATCGATTGGCCGCATCGATGTAGTCCCACCACCGCTCAAGCTCGAGATCGGCAAAGCGCCGCTCGGTACACATCGACATGAAATCAAGCATTTTGTAGATGAAAAATGTTGATTCGCCAGTTTGCAGGTTGAGTTCCGATCGGCCAAACCAATCTTGCAGTACAAAGACCCAATCCCCGAGTGTGCTCGGCTGATGAGTAAGAAAGGTGTAAAGCGGCCGCATCTCCTGCGCGATAGCCGATTGTGGGGCGAGCAGTAAATTGTCAAACACCCCATTCGCGTTTGTTGAGTATGGAATTCGGCGCATACTATCGGGAATGTGCTGATAGAACCCGGGGAATAATCGGAAGCCGTGCTCGCCCGGAAGATCGTTTCGCCCGCCAGTGCCGGATCCAAGTTTGGTACTACTCTGTGCCTTGCCACCGCACTCCCCGTCCTTTTCGTAAACCTCTACGTCGAACCCGCGCTCTATTAGCTCGTGGGCAGCGGTAAGTCCGGCAACACCGCCGCCGAGAATGATGACCTTCTTCGTCGCCATGTTGTGTCCTCTGTTTGATGTGCTTGAACCTCGCCTCGACGCCCGTCGCCAGAGCGCAGCAATGTCGTCGCTCAAACGAATGCTGGCAATGTACGCCTCCCGACTAAACGGAAAACCTGGACTGAGTGACTGATCCCCTTAAACTGCTGAGGGCCCATATCTGCCAATTCGAATTCTGGCCCTAGCCGAGCCGCCGTAGCGTCGCTGACCAGAATTGCACCGCCTGTCGCCGAGGCTCCGATGCGCGCTGCGAGATTCGCGGCATAGCCGGTAGCGGTGTAGACCCACCGGATTTCCCTGTTACTTTCAATCTTGTTGGCACCAAGCAGCGCGAGGCCCGAGTGTATCCCAATGTTGATTAATACTGACGGCCATTTGCCCACCGCCTCCGCGTTCAACTTCGATGTCTTTTCCCGCACAGCAACGGCCGTTCGTGCTGCCGATCTTGCATGCTGGTTTTGATCGGGACTCTGAAAGATGATCATCAGGCCGTCTCCAGCGACTTCGTTGATCTCCCCGTGATTGCAATGTATATCGTCGAGAAAACTCGAAAAGTAGGTTTCAACCAACGTGTTTAATTCTTCAGTCCTGAACTTCTCGCTCATTTTTGTATAGCCGGCGATGTCGAGGAACAGTATCGAGACATCCTCATTGTGTGTGCCGAAATCGGGATTCTGAGGGCTGGCCTCGATTAGCCTGTGAAGCGATTGCGGCACGAATTTCGCAAGGTGGCCCTTTACATGCTCAAGCAACTCGATTTTACTCAGCGCCAGCTGCAGGTTCGTGCTTTTTTCTTTCAGATTTCGAGATAGCCGCGAGTTTTCAATCACCGCGGCAATCTGCTGTGATAGCAGGGTCATGGGCTTCAGCCGATCGGCAGTAAAGGCGCCTGACGCGAGATTGTTCTCAACGTAAACGGCGCCAACGATTTCGCCCTTATTGGTGAGTGGGATACACAGTACTGAGCGAGTGCGACGCGTCTTTAGGTAGGCGCACGTAACGAAACGCGGGTCCGTCTGGGCATCGTCAAGAACGAGGCGATGACCGGTGCGCAGGACATACTTGACGATAGCAGGGGAGAAGTAGAGGTCGCCTTCGGCAAAAGCTTCGTGATGGATGCCGACGTGGCCAGCGTCGGCTAAACTCGTCGCTTCAATACACAACAGGCCCTGCTCTTCTTTGACAACAAAGCCTCGTTCACCGCCCGCACTCTCGAGAATTAGGCGCATGAGCTTGGCTAAGAGGCGATTGGACTCTCTTTCCACTGAGATTTCAGTCGTCGCGCGTATCATCGTGTCCAAATCGATAAGCTCACGAATCCTATTCGATGTTTCGGCAGCACTAATCGTGGTACCACGCTCGCGCTCCAAACCTTCTTCACTGAGCAGCTGTTCGTGGGCTTGAGATAGCTGTTGTACCTTCGCAACAGCCCCCCAGCGCGAGTAGGCCTTTCGTGCCTGTACCAAATAGGCCTTCGCCATTTGCCTACGCTCGCTTGCGAGGCAGCTCTCTGCCGCCAATTCACTGGCGAGAGCCTCGAGGTGATGGAAACGTTGATGTCGCGCCGCCTCGATCGATGATTCGTAGTAGTGCTCCGCAAGGTTCTCACGACCCATCAGAGAGGCGTGCACCGCCTCGAGCAGGAGGTGATGCTGAAGGAAATTCTCGGGACAATTGTGTGCCCACTTCCGTAGCCTCGCACGGCAATATCGGAGAATTCTCCATAGTGCGTGGGCGGCTGGATGCCGGCGCCGGATAAGCGCGGCGCCTATAAGGCCACGATAGAAATAATGCTCCGCGACTACGACTTGATTGATGACCGCCTTGATTTGCGCCTCCGAGGCCTCGGCGTGGCAGTGAGCTTGATCGTACTCGCCAAAAAGATACTCGAGCTGCATCTTCACGATGAGATAGTACGAGAGGGTTGTGAGATTGCCGGCCGCGCGGAAGGAAGCCAGGGCAGCATCTTCGTCGTACTTCTCGTCGCTCAGGCGCGTCCCACTCTCGGTCTTATTTCTGAGTGCCAATATGAACTGGCATCGGACGTCGTAGCTCGCAATGGCAAACCAGTCCTTGGTCTGCCTAATGAACGGTTCATGGCGGGCACATTCAGCATACACATTTTCGAGCTCGGCACCTCGCGCAAGGCTCAAGAAGATGATTTGGAGAATGGAGTAATTGGCGTACTGGACGTCTCCAGCATCGCCCGCGAGCTTCAACGCCGAGCGGAGCACTTCAATACTGGAGTCGATCGGCTGGCGCCAGTAGCTTATAAAGCCGCCGAAGATCATTACGATCTTGCACCGCTGAATTATTGTTTCGTCGTGCTCGGCTAGTTTGACCGCAAGTTGCCCGAACTCGTGGCCAAGCTTGTAGCACCCGAAAAGTGCTCCTTGGATCAAGCCGTAAAGCACATAGCCGAATGAAGAGGCAGTGGCGTTCCCGTAACAGAGCGACATTCCCATAATCTTGAGCGCCGCCAACGACATAAGGTCAGGGTTACGGAAATATGCGGCAGGACAAATACTCATGAGAAGCCCGATCGACGTTTTGCGGCCGTCGTCCGTCATTGGCGGCAGCTTGAGCAGAGTGTCCGCACGACGGCCGCGCAAAAGAAAGCTAATGTAAGCGAGCTCTCGGAGAAGCTGAAACTTTGTTGGCGTCTGCGGCAGCTTTTGGTCGAAAAGCCGCAGCGCCGCGATACCCAGGCTGACAGCCTCGTCACTATGATCCAAGCCGCTGCTGAGCAGGATTTTTGTGTAGTATGCCTTGGATTTGTCGATGCTCGTCCGCCCGTTGCTGAGGATTTGGTCGAAAAGCGCATGAGCTTCCGTAGCGAGGCCCGTCACGTAAGCGCATTCGAAGCGCCCTAGGTACAGATCCAAGGTCAGCTCATATTGGGCTTGCCAGGCATTGGGCGCAAGTAGCTGCGTACCGCTCCTGAAATAGCCGAGCGCGGCATCATATGCGGCAGTTTCCCGAGCGCGGCGACCGGCGACCAGATTGAGCTTAGCCACCGAACCTCGCTCCGCCGAGTCCGAAATGAGGTCCGCGCCCTCGTTCAGATTGTCGAGAACAGCGAACGGAATCGCGTCTCGCTCCTCATTCGACAAAGAGGCAAGCAGCTTCCGACCGATCTTAAGACGCATTTCTCGGCGAACCTCTGACGGGATGAGTTCATATGCCGCTTGCTGGACGCGGTCGTGAAGGAACTGGAACCCGAATTTCAGGAGAGAGTCGACCATTTTCGGGTGTTCGTTGGCGTCGCGCAACCCGTCCCCGCTGTCCGTGGAGAGGACTAGCCCCTCCCGCTCGGCGGCATGGATCGCGGCCAACAGCTTTGGCGGCTCCTCTTGCATAATGAGCGCAAGTTGCGTTACGTCGAAACGGTTCCCCAGGCACGCGGCCGCCTTTAGAGCTTCCTTCGTTAGGGTTGGAAGCTTTTCGAGCTTGCGCGTCATGAGTTCAATGATGTTATCTGTGACGCCTCGCACGGCGATGCGCCGAAGATCCCAAATCCAGCAACTGTTTGTGAAATCGAACTCAATCAGACTGTTATTGTGGAGGAACCGAAGAAACTCGTTAACAAAGAGCGGATTTCCGTCGGTCTTTTGAAGAACGAGCCGAGCAAACTCGAGCGCTTCGCCCGTCGAGCAACGGAACGTATCTCTTAGAAGCTCCCCAATGTGGTGCGATTGTAGGCACGACAGGCGGATATGGTCGGCCGCGATTTTGTCAATCCGCAAGTCATCGAGAGTGCGAGCGAGATCGCTGGATTCATCCATCCTATCGTCGCGATAGGCGCCGATTACTAGGAAATGGGTCATGTCGGGATCGCTGAGCAGCGTCTTTAGCATCGTGAGAGAAGCGCGATCCGCCCACTGAAGATCATCAAGGAACATATAGAGCGGGCGGTCTGCGCGCGCGAACACGCGTACGAAGCTGCGGAACACACTATTGAAACGATTGCGTTCTTCAGCCGGGGGTAGCCGCTGCACTGGCGGCTGCGGCCCTATGATCAGTTCGACTTCTGGTATAACTTCGACGATAATCCGGGCATTGACGCCCAGGGCAGCAGCTAGACGCTCCCGCCAAATTCGGAGCGTTTCTTCAGTATCAGCAAGCAGCTGACGGATCAAATCCGTGAATCCCTGGACGATGAAAACGTAGGGTTCATTTTGCCTGAACTGGTCGAATTTTGCGGCGATGAAAAGACCGGTGACACGCGCTTCCGGCTCAACAGTCTTGACAAGGGCTGACTTGCCGACACCGGGCACGCCACACAAAAGGACAAGTCCCCTGGCTCCGCGCGCGGCTCGCTCCATCGCCGACCGCAGCGCCGTAAGCTCCGTTTCGCGGCCGTACATCGTCTGCGATATCCTAAATGAAGCGGCGGCATCTCGAGCTCCCACAGCGAGACTTCCGATCGTTCCGTGCGCGCGCCACTGCGCGAGACATTCGCTCAAATCGGATTGCAGGCCCCATGCGCTCTGGTACCGTTCCTCTGCCGACTTCGAGAGTAGCTTCGTGATAATCTGGGAAACCGGTTCTGGGATTTGTCGGTCGAGGACGTGGGGCGCTATTGGTACGTGTGCGATGTGCGCGTGGACCATGTCGATTGCGTTGCTTTCGTCGAATGGGGGTCTGCCGGTAACGAGTTGATAGAGGAGGACGCCAACGGCATAAAGATCTGTACGGCAGTCTACTGGCTGGTTTACGCGCCCCGTTTGCTCAGGCGCGACATAGAGAATATCAGTCTGGCTGCGCCAAGCACTTGAAATCGCCAGCTCGGCACCGAGCGAAGCCATCGAGAAATCGGTGACCTTGGTGTTCAGGGATCGCAAGTCGAACCAGACGCTATAGGGATTGAGATTTCTGTGGACGACTTGGGCGCGGTGCAGCTCATCCAGGATCTTGGCAAACCGCACCGCAAACTCAAGGCAAGCGACTAGGCTAAACGAATTCTCGAGCAGCAGCTCGCCGATCGGCCGCGTTCCGTCGTCTTCAAGGATCAGAATTTCACCGGTATCGTTGGCTAAGTAGGCCAGCGGCTTCAGGATGCAGGCACCTCCAATTGCCTTAGCGAGGTCATAGTCATGCTTCAACTCGCCCGCATCACGCGCCCTCATTCGATGCGCCTTTGACATCTTGATGAAGACCGGTGCACCGGTTGGAAGGTGCTCTCCCCCAAACGTTATGGCCCGGGCATCGTCCCAGCATCGGCCAAGCACTTTATATCCTGGCAAAGCAATAGCCGGCGTCGGTCCGCGGTAATTGAACGAGGCTACCATGGTTTGGTGGCCGAAAGGATGCCGTAGAACCAGAGTCCCTGTCGGAGTGCCTGATATTGTCGCAGCGCCGCTACGACGTTTCCGTGTTGCGTTTTCGAGCGAAACCCGAACGCGTACAGCGTCCAATCGACCGCCCACGCTATGCGGGCTAGTTTGTACAGCCGGCGCAGGGATCGATCGGCCTTTGCCGTGTTGTCTATAAGCCGCACCTCGGCGAAGCCTGCGCGATCGGCTGCCCCTATGTGCTCATCGGGCGTGTCGAGATCTGGGATGGCCCAACCGTCCAACCATTGGCGCATTAGGGCTTCTCCTTGAGCGTTAACATCGCGAGAGGTGCGAATGTATTCGGCCACGACGAGACGGCCGCCCGGCCGCAAGAGCCGCGCCGATTCACGGTAGAATGCTGCTTTTTCGACGGCGTGACAGAGGCTTTCGAGCGCCCACACGACGTCGAACGACCCGTCCGGGAAGGCCGTTCGGCTGTAATCCGCCCGCTCGAACCGGACTCGGTCGCCCAGGGAGCGGGAAGCAGCGATCGTGCGGGCCTTCGTCACTTGATGCATCACGGGTGTGATGCCGACAACATCAGCAGATCGATGCTCGGCCAGCCAGAGGCAACTGCCACCCAGGCCGCAACCGGCATCGAGGACGCGTTCGCCTGGACGGATCCTGGCGACTTCGGAAAGCACGCGATTGGTGTTCGCTAGAGCTTGTGCATGATCGTCGATCCGCTCACCGTAATAGCCAAAATGGAACGCAAGATTCTCGCTATCGAGCCAAACAGCTCGGTAGTCGAATTGCGTCTGGTTATAGTACTCAATAACTGGTACTAGCCAGCGAAATTGCGCGGTAGCTCCCTTTGCCCAATTTTCGGCGCACATTCTTAGCTCCGTTTAAATGTCGATCGGCTGGGGGTTCAATTCAATCCATTGTTCCGCCCCAGAGCCAATCCTGTGGCCGCAACCGATAGCTCAGTATGTATCATGATATAGATCAATTTACACCACACTTTTTTGGTGCGGCGCGCAAGGTCCATAGCGACCAGCCCAGATAAACATTGCCAAACTCCCGAATCGTTCCACTCGCAGGGCCGCGCAAATCCACCTGGGCCCATTGCGGCGCAGAACTTAACTCTCGGCTACCAGGTTCAAAAAACTCTGTTTGCCCAGCCTCCCGTCCCTCCACTAACCATTCGATTTCCTCCCAGCCCCGCTGCTACTCTTGTCCGACGAGGTAATTTGCCCAGTGTCGCGACCACTCGCTGACGGGGACCCCGAGCCATTCGCATGCATTCTACCAACGTCCCATACTCATAAAGCTCGCCGCGATGCTGCCTCCGGTTGCGTCGCAAGAATATACCGCGATCTTGCCCGGTTCGCGTCGGCCAGACAATAGCCTTGGCTCACGAACAGTTATTGGAGTTCGGCCGGTACAATGGTCTTACTTAACAGTCGTTCAAATTACTTAATAGCGCCAGTTGAGTCCAATTTGGGCTATTTCCTCGCTCAGTCTGGATCTGATTGTGGTCGTTTTGCCAACGAGGTTAGGTCCGGTTTCCGAAATGGACTTTGAAAATGCGTGGGTGTATCCGAGGTTTATTGAGAAGCGGTCGTTAAACCCATAGCCAATGCCAACGGCTATGTGATTTTCTGAAATCGCAGGAACACCCAGGATTCGAGAGGATTCATAGTAATAGTTAGGGATTGCATTGCCCTGCACCATGGTTGTCCCCGTAGGATTCCAGTGACTATCTGTCTTAATCGGGTTGTTGCCATAGTTATAGCCAACTCGGAGAAATAGCTTCTTTGGAATGATAGAATATTGGGCACCCACTCCAACAACCCACTGATCTTTCCAGCCGAAATCCTTGTAACCATCCGCGTTACCCCAGTCTATCCATTTCCAATCCGTTTCCAGGAGGATGCGGTGACTGCACAATTCCCAAGAAGCACCGAGAACAACCTCTTGAGGAGTTTCCACCGTTAAGTTATCCAGAGTTCCATTGCCGGTAAAGTCGCTGACCCGCCGGAAAGTAACCGGTTGCGGCGAGGTATAAGTCAAACCAATCGAAAGGTTTTCCCGCGGCCGGAAAATGATGCCAGGCTGAACGCCCGCGCTGAATCCGTTCGTTGAGCCGCTTCCCAGATCCAAGGTGGCATAATCGATATGAACGCCTAATCCGACGGACCATTGGGATGAAATTCTGTACGACAGCGATGGCGCAAATCTCAGGTTCGAGTAATAGGTGTATATACCGGATGCCAATGGAAAAACGTGGCCAGGGCCGAAGTTGTAAAAACGTGAGTTGTCCAAAGCGGTGCTCCGGTAATCGACTCCAAACCCAGCTGATCCATATACTTCCAGGCCAAATCGCCATGCGCGGTCGTAAGTAAGCGGTACCGATATCGCGAATTCAGGAATGAGAAATACGGATGCCTGGTTATTCGCCTTCACGCCATTGATCTCGGCAGTGATATTAGGGAAGACAACGGTAACGGCAAGGTCGACTTCAAGACCGTGATCCACTCTCAGCGATGATTGTGGCGGCGCGGCTTTTCCTTCCTCATAGGGGATAAGCGACTGCCCTGTTTGACTGGGAGCGAGCCCATTGCCGTCTCCGAGGAAGCTCAAACCAGCTGGATTAAGCGCGATTGCGGTGATCGAATCTTGCGGGTAGGCAACCCCCGTTCCGCCTAGGGAACCGGAAATGGGTCCTGAGCCAATAAGCTCGGCTCCATTGATAGCGAAGGCCTTTGATGCGAACGCGGAGAGCACAAGTAACAAAGCTAAAACGGCTTTCATTAATTACCTCGAATTGCCACAAGCGGTTTCGATGAGTTGAACTGCGGGTGTTTTCCAGGTGATTGCAGCGTGGTTGAAATAAGAGTCACTAGTTGCCGTGGATCCACCCCGCTCGAGCTGAGGACCTGGAAAAGCACTACAGCAAAACCTGTAGTTACACAGGCGACTTTTTTCCGGGTTGTTCTATATACTTCTGGAAGCCCGATTTCAGCGTAGTCTACCACTACTTCAAATGCTACTTCTATAGCCGAAAAATAGACAAGAAAAAAATGGAGTATTGAGGCACTCCGTTTGTTGAAAATCGCACGTTTGAGTTCTTGAAATATGGAATTTGAGGTGCGTAGGCGCCTATGATCCGTTCATGAAATCCAAGAACTCCCGGCGCCGGCGGCCTTTGTAATGGTCAGCCTTAACCAAGCCAGAAGCGGTTTTTCAAGAGCCGCGAAGAGTGTCATTGTGCCACGCCTTTCGTATTCATGAGCAAAGCCCGAAACGGCCCGCCCGTTGGGTAACCGGGTGTAACCTTGAGTCCGCTCCGGAGCTTGAATGCTAGGCTTTTCATCTACGCTTAAGACGATGGCATTTTCCGGTGGGCTAAGATAGAGACCAGCAATTTCGCTTCCCTTACGGGAAAGCTCCGGGTCGGTATTCACACACCAACGCTGGCCCCGATCTGAATGCAAGTCGTGCTTGCGCATGACCCGCCAATCGCCTATGCATCACGGCTGCTTAGGAAAGTAATCACTAGTTTAGCGCCTTTCTTGGATCTCGGTGTACGTTTCTTAGTTAGGCTGAGACCTTCTAATTTCATGGAATCAGGAGGTCTGACCTTGTTTCTGCAACTCCCGGCGCAAACCTACCGCGGATCACTGCCAAAGGTGAGCGCGTTTGAGGAGTCTCCTAAGCTGCTTGAGCCAGCCGAAACCGATATGCGGCAGTCCAAGCTTAAAGAACACCCGATCGAGATCTTTCAACGGCTGGAACACGACTGGTTCCGGAAATTCCCAAACGCCGCATGGGGTCGCACTGGAGCCCGAAGCCGAGAGGATCGCATTCGTGGCGCGCCTTGCCGCCTCGTTCGCGCCTTCCATAGTCGCGAGGTCAGTGTACGTTTGGACGTAGTCCGAGGCTAGGAACAGATTGGGGATTTCCGTTGCCGCTTTGGGGCGGTTTGCCCACGAGCCGACAATGTTGACCAACAGCGGCTGGGTGTTGGTGACTACAGGGAAAACGATGGACGGATCAAGAAACCAGTCGTCGCGGTCCCCATCAGAGGCCGGATCGCTGGTGGCGGCAAGATGAGCAACAATCTGCGCCCAGACCTCATTCGCGATTTCGTCCGGGCTGGCGCAATGCTGAGCAGCCTTTGTGGTCGTCTTGACGCCCGGCGTCGTCCAATCGGAGATGTCGACCGAGACGAGCCCCTGCACCTTCCCGTTACCGAATTGCGACAAATCGGTGTTGCTCCAGAATTGGGGCTGCGAAACGCTCGTAATCGCCCATGGCGAGTCCGCGTAAATCACATGTCCCTGGCAACACTTGATATCGCGTGCCAAATAGAATTGGATGCCATTCATCCACTCCGTCTTCAGGTTTGACAGATTGGAGATTGAAGGTGCCGCCTTCCTCATTTCCTCAGTAAAAAGACTGCATGCAACTTCGACTGGGAACGCCGCAACATAATAGTCACCCTGGACCTTAGTTTTCGTGCCGCCTTGCATTAATGTGACGCCAGCTACCGAGGTCCCGTTAAAATCGAAGCTATCAAGCCTAGCGTTATTACGAAACTGAACGCCCTTCGACTCGAGATACTTCACCCACGGAGTTATCCATACGTCGCTCGTCGGCCCGTTCAGCACCCGGTCCATGGTGCCAGATTGTGAGGTCAGACTCATCAACATCTGAATCAGTATTGACCCTACAGTCCGAGTGCAGGCTTCCTCCGCTCGCATTGCGACAAGACAACGCGTCAAGCCGCGAGCTAGCAACTTCTGGTACTGCAGTGACCGGCGAGCCGCGCCGATGTAGTCCCACCACTTTTTGAACTCGAGACGGGCAAAGCGCCGCTCGGTGCACATCGACATTATGTCAAGCATTCTGTAGATGAAGAATGTTGACTCGCCGGGTTGCAGGTTGAGTTCCGATCGGCCAAACCAATCTTTAAACACGAGGAACCAATCATCAAGCGAGCTTGGTTGATGGGTCAGAAAAGTGTAAAGCGGCTTCGTTTCCTGCGCGATAGCCGATTCCGAGGCGCGCACCAAATTGTCAAACACCCCGTTCGTGTTTGTCGAGTACGGAATCCTCCGCATGGTATCGGGAATGTGCTGATAGAACCCGGGAAAGAATCGGAAGCCGTGCTCGCCGGGAAGGTCCTTTCGGCCGGAAGTGCCCGATTTATCTTTAGTGATGCTTCGCGCCTTCCCACCACATTGCTCTTGCCTTTCGTAGACCTCTACGTTGAACCCCCGCTCTATTAGCTCGTGGGCGGCGGTAAGTCCTGCTACGCCGCCGCCGAGAACGATGACCTTCTTCGTCGCCATATCTATGTCTCTTTCTGCTGATGTGCCTGATCCTCGCCTCGCCGCCCGTCTCCAGAGAGCAGCAATATAGGGCTCAAACGGAATCCCGGCATTTAGGTCTCCCGACTAAATGGAAAACATTGACTGAGTGACTGATTCCCTTAAGCTCCTGCGAGCCTGTCAAGCAATAAAATAATCACGTAAATTAGTAAATAAATAGGCATTTTCGGCTCCAAATCCTTGGTTTACGGCCTTGAAGCGGCATCCGTATGCAATTAGATCGGAATAGCGGCGATTCGTTGGTCGGCTATTGTTTACAAATGATTTTTGGAGACCCAGTTTCAGAAATTCGATCTATAATGAGTAGCACGGGCCACTAGCTCTATTCGGACGTACGTGGAATTCGGCGAGGTCGGTCTATTTTATTCCTGCGGGCCAAAGCTTCGAATATACTTCCGGGCCGCGGTTAGCTCATCCCATTGGCTTGTCATCCCAAGGTCCTGGATAATCTTATGCCAATCTTCAAGATTCTCGTCACGAATCGTTTCAGGGCTGAGATTTCGAGCAAATAACAACAGATCTCTTGCCTCCTGTGTCGCATCGATAGACCGGTCAACGCGGGCAAGAAACTTTGCCTTATTCAACAAACCACTTCGGAGCAAAGATCTGAGGAAGGGATTCACTGGATCCACTTTCATTAAGTTTATGCAAGTCTCTATCCGGGCATCCAGGAATTTGCGCGCCTGACCTTCTGAGACAGCATCGCTTTTATCGATGGCGGCAAGTGACCAGTATGATTCCGCGAGATTAGCCTCAGCAAGGCCCAACGCCGCTTGATCAGCCTGAAAATCCTCTCCAAGTTTAATTGCAGCATCTCTTTTTTCGATCGAAGCATTATAATGAGTGATTGCTTCTCCAATTACCTTCTTTCCTTGAGTATCGTCGATGTAGCTCTTCTCGTAAGGATCTTTCAAAAAATTGCCCATTTTGTTTTCCCCGGTAGCTTTGGCCCGCAGCGCGCCAAGATCCTCTGGATTCCTGGAAAGAAACTCGTCAATCCTCTCGAGCGCATTTTTCAATTCGGCGACCGCTTTACCATTTAACTCCAAAAACCTATCCGGTCCGCTTCGACGAGCGATGGATTCATCCACTTGGGCAATTCGGATTTCCATGAGTCCGTGAAGCTCTTCATTGGCACGGTCAAGTTTCGCTGCCTCCTCGTAAGACTTTTTTGCGCTGTCCCAAAACAAATTCCACTTGTTCGTTTCTTTCTCAGGAATTCTGGCAGCATCCTGGTCGAAAATATCGCCGCGCAAAGCGAATAAAGAAGCGGAGAGGCCCAAATCCTGACCTTCTACAATAGCAGCCGGCGGAAGGCTCCGCTCGCATTCTCGCAGCGCAGATCGCTGGTCGCCGGCCAGCAAATTGACGATTACACGACATCGCTGGAGCTTTAGCCTAGCGTGAGAAGCGTCCTTTCCGGAGCCAATCAGTTCGTCGACTGAATCGACATATTTGAGGATCGATTGCTTGAGTAAAGGTGAGATGAGGTTTGCCCCACTAGTATATTGGTATTCGAGCGCGATTGCCAATAACCCATCTAGATAGTCCGAAATTCCAGTGGCTGCGTCAATTGCCTTCTTCTTCTGCTCGTAAAGTTGAACCTGCTGTTTTGTCAATTTCGCGTTCAATCGGCGATACTTAAAAAGGCCGATTCCGGCCGCGCAAGCAAGCGCTAAGCAAGTCAAAGCGATTCCGCCCAAGACGAATTTCTGTCTGCGGGCAAGTCTCTTTTTCCGGGCTTCCTCTAAACGCTCTTTGGTTTGCCGTTCCTGCCGACTGCTGAGGACAACTTCCACTAGAATGTCGTGTGTCAGTTCAAGCCAGGTAGCCTCGCCGCTTTTTTCATACGTGAGCAGCCGCCGCTCGATTAGCGTGTCGAAAACTTCCCGCGTTGTGTTAGCGTTGCTGATAGCGGCTTGCAGTTCTTCGCGTTTGCGAAATCCGCCAGATGGACCGGAGGCGCTTACCAACTCGTCTTCAACGAACCTTCGAACAGCAAAAGAAATCCCTTCGTAGCAACGCTCATAGAATCCCTGCAAGATACGGTCCCGATTCTCTTGCACCAGGTCGGCGGTGATTTTCGATACCCCGCGGGTGTGAATTCTGCGTTCGTTCAGCTCGGTGCAGAGCAGGCTGAGCAAGGCAGGGTTTACCTCGCGCCGCCACAAAGCTCCCTTGTCAGGAGTTTGGGCTCCCGGCTCCCACTTAGACGACGACACGGCATTCAAAATCACCAGAGCCGTCGGTTCGTCAACCAAATCAGCACTCGGTTGCAGGATCACGTCCCAGGCGTTTTCTCCGTCAAGGGGCTCCAACCGAATTCGATTGTAGAAAATCTTCGGGATTCGTGGCCGAAAGCGCTCGAGAAGGGGCAAGAAATCTTCGCGAAGACTCAAGACCATTTTACAACCGCCAGAATCAAAATCGTAGGTCTCCATACGCTTCGGATCGTCGCGGAACCTTTCCTTCAACACGGCGGGCAAACGGTTTTCGGCCAGGCTCTCGATGGTATCGACAACCGTTTCTGACAGCGGAAAAGCTCCATTGCCTCCTGATATGAAGAGTTCCTCGAACTGGTCGAACACTAAAACCGGACAGAGCGACCGGCCCTCCTTGCTTTCGATCTCGAAATCGTTGGAATGAAAAATTTCCCAAGGGACAACCACCGAATCGGGCAGGGTGATCGAACAACCAGCAGACTGGCAAGCGTCCAGGAGAGCCTGTTGAAGTTGGTCCCGCACTTTACGAGCTTCGCGAGAATAGTCGAGCCGGAGGTAAATGGGAAGATATCCGTTTTTTCGCAGAAGTGGAAACAGTCCAGCCTTCAAAAGGGATGATTTTCCGAGGCCAGTCTTTCCGAAGAGCAGAGTGATTGTCTCCTGCTGGACTCGCCGGAAAAGCTCGTCCGTCTCGCGCCGCCGGCCGAGAAAGAACGAGGCAACATTCTCGCCGTAGGAAGCGAGTCCTGGCCAGGGTCGTTGAGGACTCAGTCTCTCATCTGTTGCCATTGGGCCCTTTTCGCAAGGAGCGGACTACGTTCACCTCGTTCTCAATGTCGTCGCAAATCTCGTCTGTAAGCATCCCATCGGGCGCATGCTTGATGTCTCTGCTACGAAACTCTCTCGGTATTTGCAGCGTCTCCCGAGGCGTGTCGTCGATCAGAACCGGAATGATGAACGCACGGCTTGTTCCGAAAAAGTCAAGCATCCGCTCCGTGGCCCATGACCATTCCTTCCTGAAATAGCGATCCTCAACCGAGACCATAATCGACGAGATGAGCGGAACGAACACGCCGCATTGGTTAATGCGATCTCTGATCTGCTGATCATATTCGGCACCCGCAGAAAGCCGATGAGCAGTTCCTTTCGCTTGGTCTAGCCAAACCGTGAGATCGCGGGCTTCCAGCCTTGTCTTCGCGTTTAAGACTGCGGCGCGGTCTTCGTTCGCATAAGACAACAAGACGTCCGGTGCCGCGCCAGACTGTTTCTTTTCGGCCCCACCGCCGTCGGTGTATCCAGATTCCATCCAGCGCCTGTGCAATTCGTCAACAAAAGTACACGGGTCACCCTGCGAATAGATAGTAAGATCGGTACCAAAGTTTTGCAAGAATGCTGAAAGACGGGCGTTACTTGACACGTGACGGTCAACCACATACTGCGTGAAATTGCTTCCTTTTCTGAGCCGGTCGCTCCGAGTAGCCCGGAGGAAAAAGCACGACATCCAGTCTGGCAGAGCCGTACCCAGGAGCAGAAGGTTATGACCCTGGATATAGTTGAAAAGCTTTTCCGGTCGATATGCTCGTTCGGGAAGCCAGTGCATGAATTCCAGCATATCTTCTTCCGTGAGAGCGTAGTCGCCCCAATGAGCGAACCTACCGAAAAGCCGATACACCACCGGTCTGCCGGACTTCAGTTGCTCCTCAGTTATATCCGGAGTGCCCTTTCGCTCGTTGTCGATACGTACTGGAGGTTGGCCGCGAGCAGACTCCAAGGCTTGATGCAACAGGTCGTCGCAGGTAAGACTCAAGAAAAAGCTAAACCGCGGAATCTCTGCTAACTTTTGAAGTGCGCAAGGTACGGGAAAATTTGGGTTCTTCTTGATTTTCGTTTCGTAAACTGATGCGACCTTCGAATAGATGGCTTGGGCGTTTTTGACCAGCTTAGCGCAAAGCTCCGGCTTACTGCAGATGACGTCTGCTAGGTCGGGTGAGAACGGCAGTTCTTCCGGAGTAAATCCAAAAGCCCGCGCGAGCTCTCCTGCCAAGTACGAATCTACTTTCATCGCCCTACCAAGCATTTCGATTTGAAGAAGGTCCTTACCCACGACAGGAATCACGGAGCCGAGCTGAATAGCGGCGATTAGTTGATCCCAATCGAAGTCGGTCTGGGGTAGCGACGAAAAGTTAGTAGGCGAACCGTTCCAATCCCGTTGATTCTCGGATGGCTTCTTTAGCTTCTCAGGATCGGAATCCTTTTTCGAAGGCGGTTCAACTAATAACATCTCGGAGCTTTCCTTTAATTTTGAAACTGCTTATTCAGAAAACATGACGACCATCGCGCTGAGCGCCATGAATTCAATCGAACTGCTGCGCTGAGAGCCAGCGTCTGCGGCGCCCAGCATGAGGAGTTCGGAAAGTATTGGGCTTCTAAATATTTGCTTCTATTCTGCTTTGCTCCGCTGCGCAATTACCCGAACGGGTGAGCGATTGCTGCCCTATTCCAAACCGACGACCGGTTCCTCTTGGCTCGACCCCTTTAAGCACGAGCGTCAGATCCACCTCGAGACGATCCTGACGTATGTGGACGAGATCCATCGCCACGGCGGGCGGGCCTGGGCCTTCACCGAAAAATTCGCTCTGCTTGAGGCCATGATCGGCGAAAGATTCGCTACGCTGATCGACGCCCGAAATGGCGGCACCTGTGAAGCAAGTTTAAGGCAGTTGATTCTGAGGTGTCCCGTCACTAGCGTTCGCAAATACCTGCGCATTTGTGAGTCGAGAAGTCAAGAAGTCAGGAGTTCAGGAGTTGCAGAGTAGTGGCTAGTGGCTGGGAGCTAGAGACTAGTGATACGGCTCCACGGCGTTGCGCGAAGATTGAAACGTCAGCCCGGCTGCAAGGTTTGCAACCAAGGCTTTGCCATGGGGAACCTACTGTGACTCGGTCTAGCCACCAGTCACCAGCCACTATCCGCTACTTCAGGCCGGAAAGCCGGCCTCCCATTCTGCAACTCCTTGAACTCCTGCAACTTCTGAGTTCTTGAGACGTAGGTTAGGCTTTTTTGTTTCAGCCTACATTTGACATTACACAACATTGAATAACCATGTTGTACCTTGTCAGATCTAGCGTCAACCGCACTATTGTCATTCCGCCAGCGGGCACCGTTTGCCGGGCTGTTCATTGCAGCTTCGCTCGGAGTTCTTGCGTCGGACCAGCAACCTGAATGCTGGCCAGGTTGGATGGTGGGATTCCTTTGCACAGCTCTCATCGTTTTCAAGGTCCGTTCCACATTCCTGGCCTGTACCGTAACCTTCTTCATTTTCGCGTTCTGGCACGGAAACCAGGTCGCAACAGATCCCGGCTACCAGCGAGGTCGAGACCAGCCGTTTGATGCAAATGAACACACCGTGACACTGCTGGTGAAGAGTGAGCCGAAGATCGATCAACTTCGTTCCACTCAGCGTTTCGTCGCGCTGGTTAGCTGCATCGACAATCGACCGGCGAAGTTCCAAGTATTCGCGGAATCCTCTGGCGAGCCGTTTTCATACGGCGACCGGATCATCAGCCAGGGAAAGTTCTCTCTTCCATCCCTCCCGATGAACCCTGGAGAGTTCGATTTCAGTGCCTATCTTCGGCGCCAGAACATTTATCTGAACTTTCGCGCCCTCCGTAATGTACCAGCCATGG
>Ga0210405_10002183_pt1 | contig 20671 bp, 12 predicted proteins | sample IncBWH11MmetaG_FD_155492 | JGI IMG/M metagenome (GOLD analysis project Ga0210405, IMG submission 155492) | Forest soil microbial communities from Barre Woods Harvard Forest LTER site, Petersham, Massachusetts, United States - Inc-BW-H-11-M | ecosystem: Environmental > Terrestrial > Soil >... | reverse complement strand
GATCCGCCTGGATGCCGGCGATCAATCCGAAAGTGGCGATGTAGCCCAGCGCGCCGCTAACGAGCAGGATACCGGCGCGGCGGGAATGCGCCGCCTGGTTCAATTCCGGCTGCATCGGAATGTCGACTCCGCGGGCAATAGCAGCGAGCCGCTCTTCGCTGCGCAGCTTGCGAACCCGGTAGTAGGTATACAGCGCGCCGAGGGGGACTCCCATTCCCAAAATTACGGCCACTAAGCCAATCAATTCTCCGCCCATGGTGTGCTCCTTCTTTCTCTGAGGCCCCCGCCGCGGCGGGGGCATTTTGTTGGGGGAACCGCCTTCAATAAGAGGTACGCGGAGCGGGCCGGAAAAGTTCCCGGAAATCAAGAAGAAGCCTTTCGACCCCTTCCGCTCGCGGGTGATGACCGTGCTCGTCGCGTAGTCAGTCGATTTCGTGGAGATCCAGGGATTCGTCGATGGAGAAATTGGGATAGCGGATGAGGGAGCCGGCGGGGGCGGGACGGTGGCGCGCCATCGCTGTGAAACCGGTGCTGGAACATTGAACGGCGTAGGAATAGCCGTCGCGCTCGGTGTTCGTCATGGAAACGGAGTTCGTGGAAATGAGTTCGTCGAGCGAAGCGCAATGGCCGTTGGTGGCGATGAAGCCGTGTTCCGCGTCGGCAATCTGCAGCAGGTCCATTCGAACCCCCGTCAGGCTGATGGCCTGCGTGGCGGCGGTGCCATCATCGGTGGACGGCATCCTTTTCAAATAGAAGTGATACGCGACAAAAAAAATGGCGGCACCGACGAGAACCCCGAAAAGGAAGCGCATCGAAAAATTGTGACGCGGTCCGTGGCGCGCTGCAAGCGGAACGCGTTGTAAGTTGCACTTGGAAACAACACGCCCCATTTTCACCCGCATGGTCGCCACTCTGTTAGAATTTTGTGAGCCGCCGCATTTCCCTCTTCGGCGTAACGCTCCCCGTTCGGACCAACGAATGAACACGACCGCGCCGCCATACGAACTGCAGGCCATCGAAAAACTCCGGGAAGAAGAGCTCGAAGAAGCTCGCGCGATCCAGAGCATGATGATGCCGTCGGAGGCACTGCGCGCCGGGGCGGTGACCATCTCGCACGAATTCCAGCCCGTCACCGCCGTGGGTGGCGATTATCTGGATTATTTCAAACTGACGGACGGCACCATTGGCCTGTACCTGGGCGATGTTTCCGGCAAGGGCCTGCCTGCCGCGTTGTATGCGGCATTGGCCGTGGGAACCTTGCGCGGCGTGCACAAGACGGGGACCTTGCCGCACGTTGTGCTGGCGACTTTGAACCGGCGGCTGATGATTCGCGGCATGCCCCGACGGCACTCGGCCATCCAATATGGGGTCTTCGATCCAGGCAGCCACGAAATGCACATTGCCAGCGCCGGGATGCCCGGACCTTTTTACCTTTGCGCCAGCGGCTGCCGCATGCTGGAGCTCACCGGGATACCCGCGGGCCTCTTCGCCGCGTCGAGCTATGAAACGCTAACTCTGCGATTGGAGCCGGGCGATTCCGTGCTTTTCTGCACGGACGGGATGACGGATGCATTCGATCAAAAAGGGAATCAATTCGGAATCGAACGGCTGCAAGAAGTTTGCGAGGCCCACCAGCGCGCGGCGCCCAAGGAGTTCTTGCGCAAGATCTTCGCCGCTGTCGAAAGGTTTGCTTGCGAACGGGAGCAGCATGACGACATGGCGGCGGCGCTGTTTCACCTTGCTCTTGAGTGACGCCGGGGGCGTGTGCCCACAAAAGCATATAGAGAGTGGGCAAAGGCTCCCCGTTTGGCGTTGACAGGCCTGGTGCTCCGGTCCCTACGATAGATACAGACTGTAAATCCAGGAGAGTCCTCGATGAAGACGAAGTCCCCGTATGCCTTCGGGCTGGCGTTATTGCTTTCGTTCCTGATTGCGATCCCGGGCGAAGTTTGGGCCGCGCCGCAGGGCGCGGGACAGCGCGCCGGCGAAGTCTCCCGCGTGATTCCGGCCGTGAGCATTGCGCGGGGCGGGAAAACCATCAGCGCGGCGGCCAAGACCGCGGTCGATTGGCAAGACCTCGTAAATACCCAGGTGAATGCGCGCGCGCGCATCGCGTTGGATGACGGTTCGGTGCTGAACGTGGGCTCGGAATCGTCCATGAAGGTGGTCAAGCACGACGCGGGAGCGCAACAGACCGAGCTGGAGCTGACCTACGGAAAGCTGCGGACGCAAGCGCAAAAAATCGCCAAGCCGGACGGAAAATTCGAGGTGCGCACGCCGGCGGGAGTGGCCGGAGTGGTGGGAACGGATTTTTTTGTGGCGTACGACAACAGCACGAACACGATGAACGTGATTGCCTTCGAAGGGTTGGTGAAGGTCTGTAACTTGGCAGGAGTTTGCGTGCTGGTCAAGGCCGGGCAGATGACCAGCGTGCGCAGCGGCGATAATTCCGGGCCGCTGCCGCCACAGCAGGCGACGCTCGATCTGCTGGTGGCTTCCGGCAAGGAGACGGATCCTGGAGCGTCGGCCACCGTGGCTGGAGCCGGTGGGCACCTGGGCGTCTGGGGGACGATCGGAATCGTCACCGGAGCTGTGGGAGTCGGTTTGGGTATTGGGTTGACGCGCGGCGGGGGAACTAAAGTAGTGGTAGGAAAGTGCCCGCCGACGCAGGTCTGCAGCTGATTGCCGCAGTAGCTCGCCGTAATTACGTTTTCATAGGCCCCGGCAACTGGCTCCGCTGGAGCCGTTCGTTTGCGCGTGCGTGCAACGGTCTGAGCTTTCTAGCCGTCTAAGAAGTGTTGTTCGAACCGCGACTCCCCAACGTGCCGCGCTTTGTGCGCCGCTGTGCGGTGGCGTACACTGAATGTTTCGCGGTCCCGTCTAATTCCGAGTGAGGCACCCTTGACCATATCGATTCGAAGTCGCGTAATTCCTTTCTTTTGCGCGCTGGCGCTGCTTTGCAGCGCGGCGCAGACGGCGCTGGCGGATTCGCAGGCCGCCAAGCGCTCTCCGCTGCTCGCGGCGCTCCAAGCCGAGTTGGAACGCTCCATGAAATCGTTTAGCGCGATGGATCCTCCGGCCTACTACATGGGCTATACGGTCACGGAGACGCAGCGCGTGGAGGTGTCCGGTTCGAACGGGGCGCTGCTCAACAGCAACGAAGCGCGCAACCGCTGGCTGGAGGTTGCGGTTCGAACGGGCGGCTACAACCTGGACAATTCGCACAAGGTCGGCGAGCGGCAGATGCCCAGCGGCGGACCGGGCGCGCCCGTGCCGATCGACGATGACGCCGAAGTGCTGCGCCGCACCATTTGGCTGGAGACTGACAAGCAGTACCGCGCCGCCTCCGAAGCGCTGATTAAGATCAAGACGGGCAAGGAAGTAAAAGTGGAAACGGCGGAAGGGCGCGCGCCGGATTTTTCGCGCGAAGAACCGCACGTCTCGATCGAGCCGCAGGTTTCCATCTCCGTGGACCGCAAGCCCTGGGAAGATAAAGTTCGCGCCTATACCAAGTCTTTCCGCGAATCGGCGGCGATCATCAATTCCATTGTGACCTTTTCGGCGCAAGCGCAAAACGCCTTTCAGGTGACCAGCGAAGGCACGCAATTGCAATTCGGCCAGATTCGCTACCGGCTGGAATTGTTCATCCAGGGCAAAGCGCCTGACGGCATGGACATCGACCGTTACTACAATTTTGATTGGGTCGACGGCAAAGACGCACCGGACGACAAAGCCGTCTACGTAGCGGAAGCTACGATGCGCAGGGAATTGGAAGGGCTGGTGGCAGCGCCCATCAACGATCCGACCGTCGGGCCGGCCTTGCTGACGGGACGCGCCGCGGCCGTATTTTTCCACGAAGTCTTTGGCCATCGCGCCGAAGGCCATCGCCAGAAAGACGTAACCGAGGGGCAAACGTTTTCGAAAAAAGTCGGCGAGCAGATCCTGCCGGAGTTCCTGAGCATCACCGACGACACCACCATGAAGAAGCTGGGCAAGCAGGACCTGCTGGGCTACTACCAGTTCGACGATGAAGGCGTGTCCGCGCAGCGCGTCGCGCTGGTGGATCATGGCGTGCTCAAAAATTTTGAGATGTCGCGTTCGCCGCTGGTGGGATTCCCCCGTTCGAACGGCCACGGCAGGCGGCAGCTCGGCGCAACGCCGGTTTCACGGCAGGGCAACCTGATCGTACAAAGCAGCAAGACTGTGACCAACGCGCAGCTCCGCGCCTTGTTGATTGAAAAAATCAAGGAGCAGGGCAAACCGTTTGGATTGTTGATCGATGACATCGCCGGAGGATTCACGTTCACCGGACGCGGGCAGCCGCAGGCCTTCCAGGTGCTGCCGCTGGTGGTCTACAAAGTTTACGCCGATGGGCGGCCGGACGAATTGGTCCGCGGAGTGGACATTGTTGGCACGCCGCTGGCGGCCTTGACGAAGATTGTCGCCACCGGCGACACCACCGAAGTTTTCAACGGCTACTGCGGCGCGGAATCGGGGTCTGTCCCCGTCTCCGCCGCCTCCCCCGCGATTCTGACTTCGGAGTTGGAAGTGCAAAAGAAAGAAAGTTCCACGGACCGGCCGCCGATCCTGCCGCCGCCCGCGCATGACGTGATCAAAACGGGAGGCCAGCAGTGAGGCGCGCAGAAAGAATTGCAGGACTGATTTTGCTTTTGTTATCGATGTGCTCCGGGGCGGCTGCCGGGGCGCAGGCTCCGCAGGATAACGATCACACTTTGCAGGCCATGCGCGATGAGATGGAGCGCGCGAAGACCCGCCTGGAATTGAAAATTCCGAACATCGACCAGCCCGTTCGCCCGTACTACGTTGAATACCGTTTGCTCGATCTCGAAGTGCGCGAAGTCGTCGCGGAATTCGGCACCATTCTTTCGAGCACGCAAACCCGGAACCGCTTTATGAATGTGGTAGCGCGTGTCGGCAGCTACAAACTGGATAGCTCTAACTTCGTGAGCGATGACGGCTTCCGTGGTTTCATCGGACCGAGCGGCGCCGTGGGCATCGATCGTGATTACGATTCGCTGCGCCAGGATTTGTGGATTGCCACCGATCAGGCCTTTAAGGAAGCAGTGGAGACGTATTCGAGGAAGCAGGCATATCTCAGCAGCCTGGCGCGCCAATCGGACATCGACGATTTTTCGAAAGCCGAACCGGTGCAGCTCGTCGAGCCGCTAGAGACGCCGGATTGGAGCAGCCGCAACTGGGACCAGGAAGCGCGCGCGACCTCGGCAACGATGCGCGCGTTTTCCGAGATTCACGAATCGCGAGTGACCTATTACCTCGCTTACGCAACGGAATACCTGCTCACCAGCGAAGGAACGGAAATCCGCCAGAATCGTCATTTTGCAGGGATCGAAGCCGGGCTGGGCACATTTGCCGGCGACGGTGTTCCGCTGAACCATTTTTATGCCGCGTACGCGGCGCGCCCGGCCGGCTTGCCCAACGTAGAGACGGTGCGCAAAGCATTAAACGTCGCCGGGACCGAACTCATGGCTTTGCGTGCCGCCCCTGCCGCGCAGGATTATACCGGCCCCGTGCTGTTCGAAGCGCGCGCGGCGGCGCCACTGTTGGCGCAAGTGCTCGGGCCCGCCGTGAACGGCGCGCGGCCTCCGATTTCCTTCAGTCCCGTGATGGAACAGATGCTCGGCAACCTGGGTGGCAAGAGCGATTGGGTGGGAAGGCTGGGCGCGCGGGTTCTGCCGGCCGGCGTGACCGTGGTGGATGATCCGGGCGCAAAGGAATTCAATGGCATGCCGTTGATCGGCGGGTACGGCGTGGACGATGAAGGCGTGCGCGCGCAGAAAGTCACGCTCGTGGAGAGCGGCAACCTGAAGAACGAGCTGATGTCCCGGCGGCCCGGGCCGGATTCGAATCAGTCCAACGGACACGGTCGCACCGCGTTCTTCGACGCCAAGCCCACGATGAGCAACCTGTTCTTTTCCTCGGCGGAAACTCTTTCCGCGGCGGACCTGAAAAAGAAATTTCTGGATGCCTGCCGCGCGGAAAAACTGGCCTTCTGCCTCGTCGTGCGTGAAATGGACAATCCCGCGCTGAGCCTGCTGCACCAGGAGGATTTCTCCGAACTTCTGGCCAGCTACGGCGGTGGCGCCGGGACCGGCGATCGCCTGCCGTTGGTCGTTTACCGCATCTATCCAGAAACCGGCCGGGAAGAAATAATTCGCGGCGCGCGCATCATCGGATTGAATTCGCGCGCGCTGCGCAACCTCTCCGGAATCGGCAGCGATAGTTTCGTTTTCAACTACATGCAGAGCCAGAACAACGGATTTGCCGGCACCGCGCTGGGCGCGTTTGGCTCGGCGCAAAGCGGCTTGCCCGCCACGGTGGTGGCTCCATCGCTGCTGTTCGAGGAGCTGGAAGTGCGCGGGGCGCGAGGAGAAGCTAAGCGGCTGCCGCTCTTGCCGCCGCCACCGATGAGTCCGGCGAAGTAAATCCTGCTCAGGAATTGCCGCTATGAATGAAATCACGCGACGCGGATTGATCTTTGGCGCGGCCACGGCTGCGGCGTGCGGCTTGCTGGTGGGCGTGGAGCGCATTTCCATTTGGGCTTTCGCGGATAACACTGAGCCGGAAGACGATCCAGGGTCAGTCAAGATCGTGAAATTCGCGGATGATGGCGAGAAGCTGGGAATATTTACGCTAGCAAAAGTGCGGAAGAATAAATCCGAATGGAAGAAGCAACTCACGCCGCTGCAGTACGATGTAACACGGCGCGCGAGCACCGAGTTCCCCTTTTCCGGTGCGCTCTATAATCAGGAAGCAGCGGGGCTCTACCGCTGCGTCGACTGCGACAACGCGCTGTTTGATTCGAAAGCGAAGTTCGACTCCGGCACCGGCTGGCCGAGTTTCTGGGAACCCATCGCCGCGGAAAATGTGCGAGAGAAAAAAGATTTCAGCCTTGGCGTGCTGCGATCGGAAGTGCAATGCACGCTATGCGACGCGCATCTTGGCCACGTCTTCACCGATGGTCCCAAGCCCACCGGACTTCGCTACTGCATGAATTCTGCGGCGCTGCGCTTCATCTCCAGGCAAATTAGCGCTTCAGAACAATCCTGACGATTCGGTGCTGGAAAAATCAGGATCGGTGCCGACGCTTGTCTCTCCGGTACTCCTTACTGCTTTACGTCAGCCAACATATCTTCAAAGTCGTTGATCGAGACGCGATCGATTCTTGCCGCCAAGGTGACGTCGAGCGGCTCGCTGGAGTGCGTGGAAGCAAGGCTACCGAGGCGGACCGTTTTGTCGCCCATGTGCGCATACAGTGGTATGGCGTCCTTCCACGTCTCCGGCACGCCGGAACGAGTGAGCTCTCCCTTGATGTGGGTCTTGCCGTCGGGAGTGGCTTCGACCGAAGCATGAAAGCTGTACTGCGGAATTCCCGTCCCATACACATATTGATTGAAGAACCAGTCCATTTTGTGGTTGCCGTCGAGGTCCATATTCCGCGTCATGTGCTTTTCGACCATGGCTTTGAAGTCTTCGGTGGAGGCCGCCTTGTTGTCGAACGTCTTGCAATAGTCCTGCATCAAGCCTTTGAAAAGGTGATCGGGATCTTGGTTGTGGGAGTCCACCAGCTGCATATGAAGCATGTGCAAAACATAGGCGCCTTTGGAGTAAATCAAATCCTGATACGATCCCGGCCCGGTTTGGGAAGATCGGATCCGCCGGCCCATCCAAATGGGCCCCAGCGACTCAACCGTGTGCCCGTTGAGATCTTTGTTGTGCAGCAGTTCTTTTTCTTTGCGCCATCGTGCAAGCGCTTCCTTCATATTCTGGCGGTACTGCACGTAGAGGATTCCGGAGAAGTCGGCAAACCCTTCCGAAAGCCACTGATCGTGGTAGCTTTTCCACCCGACACGGTGGCCCCACCACTGGTGCGAGCTTTCGTGCGCGCGGAAAAAATCGGTGAGTTGCACGCCGTCCGGAAGACCAATCTCGTGCCGCTGAGTGGCATCCAGAAAAGAACCGGACCACAAATAAATCAGGCCGGGCCAACCCTGGCCGTAGGAATAGCTGATTGGGAGACTGGTGACCGAAAGATGCTTGTAGGGGTAAGGTCCGTAGTAGGCGGAGAACAGCCGGATGGTATTGGCCATCTCCTGGCCCATGGTCTTGGCCATGGCGGAAGGCGTGAGAGTGCCGACGGCGCCTTGAACAGCTCCGGACTCAAAAACCCGTTGTACTTGAGCCATTAAATCGTCGGCTTCCCGGTTGGCGTAAATATCCACTGCGACTTCGCCGGCCTTGTCATTGACAACTTTATAGTCGCCGTAAGCGAAACCCGCTACCGCGAGCGGAATCTCGCTCTTCCAAGTGGTGACGCGGGTGTTTCCCTCCACGGTTTCGCTGGTTTTTTCTCCCGTGGCCACCAACGCGGAATTCTTCGGGCTGTGAAACGTCATATCAAAATCCGCGCGCGCCGAAAAACTGTTCGGACGCTCGGGATACCAGCCGGAGCTCTCGCAAAAATAATTGCCGCTGCCGGCCTTGCGAATAGCGCGTTTGCCCGCGTAGTGAAATTCAAGCGACTGTAGCTCGCCTGGCTGGAGAGGTTGCGCGAGCACCACGGCGACATAGTTGCCGTAGGACTGGTTGCGGTCCTTGTTTTCGCGAGACTGGTAAAAGGTCAGGGCATTTCCCTTGGAGTCCTTCAGGGAATCAAGCCGGAGGTTGGAATCCAAACCGAAAATGAGCACGCCCTGGCCGGGGAGGCGCGGCTCGATGTCGACCCGAGTCGTGGCGCTCAACTCGGCGCCCGAAGTGACCGCGGCGTTAATGTGGTAGGCGCGAATGGAAAAATCTTCCTTGGCCTGGGGATCCTTCCATGCGTCAGCGCTTGACTTAGGGCCCGCGGGAAAACTCATCCAAGCGTCAAAGGTTTTGAAAGGCCCGACGTCCACCCAGCGGCCAACGCTAATCTCTTCCGGGTCCAGGGCGTCCTCATGAAATTCCACCCAATCCTTGCCCGCAACCTTCAAATCTCCAAGAAAGTAAGCGGTTCGAACGCGATCCGCGGACAAAACTGCCTGCAACAAGCGCGGCACCGCGGATTCGCCGAGATCTTCGCGGTCCTTCTGGCGCTTGGCGTAGAAATCGTCATTCGCGGCGCCGGAGGTTTGCCACTTCACCTGCTTCGCCACCTCTTCCGCGAAGGCGTCCGTAAAGCTGAACGTGGCATCGGTGAACGGCAGATCCAGCTTGTCTTGCTTGATGAACAGCTTCAGTTGCTGCGCCTCAATGGGGTTCGGCGGCTCTACTTGCACTCTCCCTTTCCCATGAAAGGCGGCTCCGAAAGTCACGCCGTTGACCGGCTGGGCCAATTGAATCGTGCCGTCGAGCAGCGTGATGTGAATGCGATCGCGCAGAATCTCGACGTTCTCTGTGTGCGCGGACTTTGCGGGATCCATTGCTGGATTTGACAGGGCGTTCCATACACTGGCTGCTGCCGGCGGGGCGGGAGCTTGCGCGTGACTGCAGGCCGCGAAAAGTGTTGCAAGAACGATCCAGAGGGAAACACGGCGGGTCATATGGAGGTCTCCTGGCGCCCAGCGCCAAAGTACATTGTCTTTGCTTCGCAGGCAAGTGCCGCGCGATGAAACGGGAAAGGAGGAGGAGACAGCGGATTTTGGCGAAATAGCGAACTTCAGCAGGGGGAAGCGCCGCGCGTGCGGGAGAATGAGGGCAGTTGAGGTAGTCTAAGCGGGCGATGATCGCGGTCTATCCAATCGAAGAAGGACGGGAGAAAAAGCGCGCGGCGCTCTTTAGCGTCGGCTCGGCTCTGCTGCTGGTCTCGCTCAAGACATTCTTGGTCGTTCGGACGGGCAGTTTGGGCGTTCTTTCGGAGGCGCTGCACTCCGGCTTGGACTTGCTTGCCGCCATCATCACGTTCCTTTCCGTGCGCATGTCCGACCAGCCGGCGGATGAGAAGCATCCTTACGGGCACGGCAAGTTTGAAAACTTCTCCGCGTTCGTCGAAACCGGCCTGCTGGCGCTGACGGCCCTGTACATCGTTTACGAAGCTTTTCAGCGCCTGTTCTTCCGCAGCGTGCACATCCAGCCGAGCCTGACGGCGATCCTGGTGCTGCTCCTGGCCTTGTCGATCGATATGACGCGGGCGCGCGCCCTTGTCCGTGTCGCGCGAAAATATTCCAGCGACGCGCTGGAAGCCGACGCGCTCCATTTTTCGACCGATGTGTGGAGCACCATCGTGGTGATCGCTGGCATCGGCCTGGTGTGGGCCGGAGAAACCTGGAACTTGCCCTGGCTGAACTACGCGGACGCTTTGGCGGGTCTCACGGTTGCCGCCGTCATTTTATGGGTTGGCGCGCAGCTCGGCAGGCGCACCCTGGACGCCTTGTTGGATGCAGCCCCGCAAGGTTTACAGCAGGAAATCGCCAAAGCCGTCGCGCGTATGGAAGGCGTGCTCGATGTCGACCGCGTGCGCGTGCGGCGCGCCGGCAATCGCCACTTTGTCGATGCCACCGTCAGCGTGGCGAGGACCGCCAGTCTCGAACAGGTCCACGCTTTGAGCGACGCCATCGAAAAACGCATCGGCGAAATAGTTCCCTCGGATGTGATGGTGCACGCGGAGCCTCGCGCGCCTCAGGGCGAGCATCTCTTTGAAGCGATTCGCGCCGCGGCGCAAAGCCTGGGCCTTGCCGTTCATGATTTGACCGCCGTGCAGCAAGCCGGACAGCTTTTCATCGAGCTGCACCTGGAGGTGGATGAAAATTTGAGCCTGCGCGAAGCGCACCGTCAAGCCACGGAACTGGAGGAAAAAATTCGCGACCTGCGCTACGGGCACGTGGAAGTCAATATTCACATCGAGCCGCTGGGCCGCCACATCGCCACGCCGGACGCCGGTGCCGGAGAGATGAAGCAGCTTTCACATGGGATCGAAGAATTCCTGAACAAGCTGCCGCTGGAGTTCGACGAGTTGGTGAACTGCCACGACGTGCGCGCCCGGCAGGTCGAGCATCACATCCTGGCATCCTGCCACTGCACGATGAAAGGCAACCTGCCAATCACGCAAATCCACGATGTGACCGCGGTGCTGGAAGACCGCGTGAAGGAAAGGTTCCCGCAAATCTATCGCGTCACCATTCACCCCGAACCATTCGAAGAAAAGTGACGCCACAAACGGCAAGGCGGGTTACAGGGCCTCGGAACGGCGCGCAAACGGCTGAGCTCCCAGCGCGATCAATGCAGGAAAACAAACCAGGACGTAGCGCGGCTCGGGCGTTTCCAAAGTGGTCAAGAAGGCCGTGCGGAGAACGATGAAAAGCGCCAGGAACGCGAGTGCCGGCCGAGCCGCCGGGTTCGAGTCCCAAAGTTTCGCCATGCCCCATATGCCCAGTCCCACATAAAACAAATTCACAACGAAAAACAGGCTGGTGACTTCCTGATCCACGGGATCTTCCTCGCGCATCTGCGCGACAGGAAAAACGTGCCCGGAAACCGGTAACAGCTCGATGCGCGGCGTAAACCAGATGGTGACGGCGCGCGCAGCAGGCAGCCATACATACGTCCGCAGGGGATGGCGGGCGATGCGCTCGCTTGCCAATCCAGCAAAGGCGGTGTCTTCTTCCGGCGTCAGCGTCAGATCGTTGTTGTACTGCTCGAGAATCATGGCCACGCGCTCTTTTTCTTCCGGTGTATCAAAGGCGCTCGCGGGAAGGTCATCCACGGAGATGGATTCTTCGTTCAGCTTCCATGCTGCTAGGTAGCAATCCCGGACGCGGTAGAGCCAAGTCTTTTCCCAAGCCATGAAACCGTACGGAACCAGTTCACCGGGGAGATTGGAATACTTGGGAGTGAGGAATTGTGGCTCGCCCAGCGTCACCAGGTTTCGGATGGCCCAGGGAGAAACAACCATCAAGCAGCCGAGCGCCATGGCGAGACATACCCACAAGCAGCGTCGGTAATTTCCACGCCGAAAAAATGCTCTAGCAAACACAGGGGCGGCGGCCATAAGCAGGATCGACGATTCGGGACGAAACAACGTGCCCGCGCCAACGATAAATCCGGCTGCGAGCGCCGCATATTCCACGCTATTCGATAAAGGAAGGTGCGTACTCTTCAAAAGAAAATCCGGCTTCTGCACTCTTCCCAGAGCAATCACTAGAGCGCAGCAAGCCAATACGGTCCAGAAAGTAGCGAAGACTTCGGTCAGCGGCACCGCCGTGTAGTTCGCCGTGAAGGGGCACAAAGCCGCGAGCCACAGCGCCACGGAATACACACTCTTGTTCGGTGCCGCGTCCACGGGGATGCGGGCCAAGAGGGCCGCCAGCCGGGCGATCGCCAGGCAGGAAAGAAGATCCACGCCGATTTGCGCCAGCATCACCCAGACGCGCGCGTCCGCCCCTGTGCGTCCCGTGAGCGCATAAATGATCGCAAGAAACGCCGGATAACCCGGCATACGCAAATCGACCGGCGTGATCGCTCCGCCCACGTCCATGGCATAGGCGTGATGCTTCAGCCAATTCGTGGCAATCTGCTCGTAGAGCGCCGTGTCGCCCGAGGTGGCGGGGAACTTCAGCACGAAATAAAGCCGCAAGCCGAAGCCCGCGATTAATGCGGCAAGGGGGTGCGAGAAAATTCGCTTCATTAATGCCACGCATCTTACAATAGAGTAGACGGAATCGCGCAGACGGACGCAACCCAGCCAGACACAGTTTTACCTGCCGTGCCGCCAGGTTGAAAGGTGCCATGAAGGAACGCGGTCCAATCTTTTACGACGCGGAGCGTGTGCGCTGGCGCCGCACGCGCCGCGTCATGGAAATTTCCGGCGTGCTGCTGACCCTTTTGCTCGCCTATTTTTTCGTCACCATCGCCGTCAGCGTGGACCTGCCCGCCGGGCTGTTGCCGGACACCAAGCCCAAGTACCAAGCGCTCAAGTCGAAAAAGAAGCCCGTGCCATCCCGCGAAGGCCGGAAGCGCCGCGTGGCGAACATCGGAACCGTTCCGACGAGTTACGATCCGTTGCGCGCGGCATTTTTTGTGAGCTGGGACCCCAATAGCCTCGCTTCCCTGAAAAAACATTACAAAGACATCGACCTTCTAATCCCCGAACAACTGCACGCGGTCTCCGCGGACGGCGCGCTGACCGTGGTGGATTATGAACGGGCGCAGAATACCGCCAAAGCCACGCCGGCCGAGGCCATCGCGGTGCTGAAGAACGACAAGCTCCACCAGTGGATGAAGTCCCTGAATCCGCCCATCGAATTGCCGATGATGGGCCTGCTGAACAATTATGACGGCGTGCAGTGGCGCATCAAGGAAATGGCGCAGATGCTGGCTAATTTCGAAGCGCGGCAGAGGCTGGTGCGCGACGTTGTCGAGTACGCCGTCGAGTCGCACGAGTCCGGCATCGTGGTCGATTTTGAAGAAGTGCCGGACGCCAGCCAGGCCCACTTCCGCTCGCTGATCGGCTCGCTGGCGCCCGCCATGCATTCCAAGGGCTTGAAATTGATGATCGCGCTGCCCGCGCGCGACGACGCCTACGATTACGAATTCTTTGGCAAACAGTGTGACGCAATCGTGTTGATGAATTACGACCAGCATTGGCCTTATTCCCCGCCGGGCCCCATTGCCGCGCAGGACTGGTTCATGGAGAACCTGCGGCAAATTCGTGAGGTTGTTCCCGCCCAAAAAATTATCGTAGGGATTGCCAACTATGCTTACGACTGGGCTGCTGCACCCAAGAAAGGCTACGGGCCCGCGGAGGAATTCAGCATCCAGGAAGCGCTGCTACACGTTGAAGAATCGGAATCGGACGTCGACTTCGACAGCGATTCGTTGAATCCCCACTATTCCTACTACGACGAACGCAACCGCGTTCATCAGGTGTGGCTGCTCGATGCCGTCACCGCTTATAACGAATTGCGCGCCAGCGAAAGGCTCGGCGTGCAGGGCACGGCGCTGTGGCGGCTGGGGTCCTCCGATACTTCGCTGTGGCCCATTTGGGATGCGGCTCACGCCGACGATGCCGCCCGCCAGAAACTTGCCGACTTGCCTCCAGGCCCCGATCTCATCCTCGAAGGTGCCGGCGACATCTGGCACATCACCGATACGCCCAAGCACGGCAAGCGCTCGTTCAAATATGATGCGGCCAGCGATCTCTTCACCGACGAGTCGTATGACGAAATTCCGCTTTCTTTCAATATCGATCAAATCGGCGACGCCAATAAAAAAATCGTCCTTTCGTTTGACGACGGGCCCGATCCGCGCTGGACACCGAAAATCCTCGACATTCTCAAGGAGAAAAGTGCCCCCGCGGTTTTCTTCATCATTGGCGATCCGGCGAACCGCCGCCCGGATATCTTGAAGCGCGAGTATGCCGAAGGCCACGAAATCGGCAACCACACTTTTACGCATCCGAAGTTCGACGAAATCTCCCACACGCAGATTCGCTGGGAACTAAACCTCACGCAGCGGCTGATCGAAAGCACTCTGGGAGTGAAGTCCATTCTCTTCCGCCCGCCCTATGGCATCGATCATCAGCCGGAATACGCGGAAGAAGTGGCGCAGCTTCCGCTTGCCCAGGACATGGGTTATTTGATCGTGGGCCAGCGCATCGACCCCGACGATTGGAGCATGCCGGACGGGAAGAATCCCTTGCCTGCCAAGGACATCGTGGCCAGCGTCCTGCGCCAGGCAGACAAGGGCAACATCATCCTTCTTCATGATGGGGGCGGTGAACGTGAACAAACGGTAGCCGCACTTCCCCAGATCATCGACTCTTTACGCGCCAAGGGCTATCAATTCGTCCCGGTCTCCGACCTGATCGGGAAGACCCGCGCACAGGTGATGCTGCCGCTTTCCGCGGAGGAACAGTTCGAAGCTCGCGCCGACGGATTCATCTTCTCGATATATCAATACTTCCGGTTCTTCATCGGCATCATCTTCATCCTCGGCATCTTTTTGGTCAGTGGGCGCGCTGTAGTCATCGGTTTGCTTGCGCTCATCGAAAAGCTCCGCCCCGATCATGCCGTGATGCCCGACCCGCCGCCCAGCGTGACTGTGCTGATCCCGGCCCACAACGAAGAGAGCGTCATCGTTCAGACCGTCAACTCGGTCCTGCTCTCGGATTTCCCGAACCTGCGCATCATCGTGGTGAACGATGGCTCCACCGACAAAACGGCCGAGTTGCTGGATGAGAATTTTTCGCGCGAGCCCCGCGTCCACATCATTCATCAAGTGAATCGCGGCAAAGCGGCGGCGCTGAACGTGGCCCTGTCCCACGCGGACACCGAATTCGTCGTCACCATCGATGCCGACACGGAAATCGAGCCGGACGCTATCCGCAACCTGATTCGGCATTTCTCCGATCCAACAGTCGGCGCCGTCGCCGGCAACGTCAAGGTCGGCAACCGCTCGCGCTGGCTCACCCGCTGGCAGGCTCTCGAATACATCACTAGCCAGAACATGGAGAAGCGCGCCTTCGACCTCCTGAATTGCATTACCGTCGTGCCTGGAGCCCTCGGAGCGTGGCGCAGAAAAGCTATTGAAGCCGCCGGCGGCATCACCGCGGACACTGTCGCTGAAGACGCCGATCTCACCATCGCGATCCGCCGCCTCGGTTGGCGCGTCAGCTACGACGAAGAAGCCATCGCCTGGACCGAAGCCCCCGAAACCGCCGGCCAACTCATTCGCCAGCGCTTCCGCTGGACTTTCGGCACGCTGCAATCGTTCTGGAAGCATGGCGACACGCTCCTCCGCCCGAAATACGGCACGCTCGGCTGGATCGCCCTGCCGAACATTTTTGTATTCCAACTCGTGTTGCCGCTCATTTCCCCGGTCATCGACCTGATGTTCTTCGGCTCCTTGCTGCTCTGGGGACTCGCGCAATTCCGCGTGACGCAGCTGCCTCAACTTTGGACCACCGCCGACGTCGAGAAATCCGTCTTTTTCTTCCTGGGCTTTCTGCTGATCGACATCCTGACTTGCATGCTGGCGTTCGCCCTGGAACGCAAAGAAGACTGGACGCTGCTGATTCCCGTCTTGTTGCAGCGCTTTTACTACCGCCAATTGATGTACGTCGTGCTCTTCCGTTCCGTGAAGGAAGCCGTCAGCGGGCGTCCCGTGGGCTGGCGCGGCGTCGAATCGGAAGCACCCCCGCCGGCTCGCAAAGCCCCCCGCGAACCCGCCCCCGTCGAAGGCAATTGAGTCTGCTCACGCCCCGGGACTCTGCGCGTCTGAGTCGGGGGAAGCGGTACTCCCGTTTGCGCGAGTGGCCTGCCCATCCCCGCCGATGATGGGCGTGCGCCCTGGTTGGCTTTCCGCGGATTTTCATCTATGCCGGGAGTTGTTGTAGGATATCCATCTGCAAGAGGGAGGACTCCATGGCCATCAGTTTCACCTTGAACGGCAAATCGCAATCCGTTGATGTCAGCCCGGACATGCCCCTGCTTTGGGTGCTCCGCGACACGCTGAACATGACCGGCACGAAGTTCGGCTGCGGCATGGCGTTGTGCGGCGCTTGTACCGTGCACATCAACGGCACCGCCACTCGTTCCTGCATTACCGCGATCTCCAGCGTCGCGGGAAAGAGTGTTACCACCATCGAAGGTCTCTCCGCGGACGGCAGCCATCCCGTCCAGCAAGCCTGGATGGAAGAAGACGTTCCGCAGTGCGGCTACTGCCAGTCCGGGCAGATCATGTCTGCCGTCGCCCTGCTTTCCAAAAAACCCAACCCCACCGACACCGACATCGACGATGCCATGAGCGGCAACATCTGCCGCTGCGGCACCTACCAGCGCATTCGCAAAGCCATCCACCGCGCCGCGTCCATGCAGGCGGGCAAGGCCAAGTCCGCCGCTTAAGCGCGTAAGCCAACTTCAACCGCAGTAGTCGCAACAGGTCACGAGGTGTCCCATGGCAGGAGCTTCCGTTGTAAACCGCCGTGATTTCCTGAAGACGGGTGCCGCTGGAAGTGTCGCTCTCGTCGTCGGCTTCCATCTTTCGCCGCGCGCGTTTGCCGATCAGGCGGCGGAGCAGGAAGAGAAAACTCCCAATCCTTTCGACGCCTGGGTCCGCATCACCCCCGACAATCGTGTCACGCTCATTCTCGGCAAATCGGAGATGGGCCAGGGCATCATGACGGCGCTTCCCATGATCCTCGCCGAGGAATTGTGTGTGGATTGGAAGCAGGTGAAGGTCAAGCAAGCGCCCACCAATCCGAAAATTTATGATCTCGGCACCGGTGGCAGCGGCAGCGTCGCCGGCTCGTGGCTGCCCTTGCGCCGCGCTGGCGCTGCCGCGCGCGAAATGCTCGTCGCCGCCGCTGCCCAGAAATGGGAAGTCAGCTCGGACACGTGCAAAGCCGGGAACGGCCAGGTGGTTCACGGCAATCCCAAGCGCTATTTCTCTTACGGGGAATTAGTCGCCGCAGCCGCGAAACTTCCGATTCCCAATCTCAACACCGTGCCGCTCAAGAACTCCGATGATTTCACCCTCGTCGGCCACGACACGCGGCGCTTCGAAGTGCGCGATAAAGCCACCGGCGCTGCCAAATTCGGCATCGATTCTCGCCCGCCGGGCATGCTTTTTGCGGTCGTTGCGCGGTGTCCCGTCTTCGGCGGCAAACTCGCCTCGTTTGACGCCGCGAAGACAAAGGCCATGCCCGGCGTCCACGATGTCATTCCATTCGAAACCAGCGGGCGCGGCGCTTCCACCACCGGCGGCATTGCTGTCCTGGCGGACAATTCCTGGGCCGCGATTCAAGGCCGCAACGCTCTTCAGGTGAAATGGGACGAAGGCCCGGCCGCCAGCGAATCGTCAGCCGAGCTTCACAAGCAGTTTCTCTCGAACGCCGCGAAGCCCGGAAAAGTACTGCGCAACGACGGCGATGCCGATTTCGCTCTCGCATCCAGCGCGAAAAAAATCGAAGCCGCTTACGAGCTCCCCTTCGCTCCGCACGCTTGCATGGAGCCCATGAACTGCACCGTGCAAATCCGGCCCGACGGCGCGGAAGCCTGGGTGCCCACGCAAGCGCCGCAATGGGCGCAAGCGGTCATCGCGGAGGCCTCCAAGCTGCCTCCGGAAAAAGTCACCGTGCACACCACGCTGATGGGCGGCGGTTTCGGGCGCCGCTATCAGGCGGATTTCGTCATGGAAGCGGCTCAGGTGGCCGCAAAATCCGCGGGCAAGCCCATCATGATTCTTTGGACGCGCGAAGACGACATGCACCACGGTTTTTACCGCCCGGCGTCCTACCACAAGATGCAGGCCGCGCTGGATGCCAATGGGAACCTCGCGGCCTGGAAGCATTTTCAAACCTCAACTTCCATCGCCGCCAAGTGGAACCAGAAACCTGAGGAGGATAAGGGCCTGGGCGAGTTTGGCACCGGCGCCACCCTCCCGTATCTCACGCCGAATCTCCGCCTCGAGTACACGCTGGCCGAATCGAGCGTGCCCCGCGCCTGGTGGCGCTCCGTCGAGCACTCCAGCAGCGGCTTCGTTGTGGAAAGTTTTATCGATGAGCTGGCGGCTGCCGCCGGCCAGGATCCGCTGGCGTTTCGAATGAAACTCATCGGCGGAGACCGCAAGATTCCCCGATTCGGCGAAGGCCCTGATTCGCCTCCGCTCGATACCGCCCGGCTCAAAGGCGTTTTGCAACTCGCCGCCGAGAAGGCGGGCTGGGGCAAGCCGCTGCCCAAAGGCCAGGGACGCGGCATCGCCACGTTTTATTCCTTTAATTCCTACACCGCGGCCGTAGCGGAAGCCAGCGTGCAAAACGGCGCCGTGAAGCTCCATCGCCTCGTATATGCCGTGGATTGCGGCCGGCCCATCAATCCGGACGGCGTTCGCGCGCAAGTCGAAAGCGCCGCGATCTACGGCCTTTCCGCCGCCTTGCACGACGCTATCACCATCAAGGATGGCCGCGTCGAACAATCGAATTTCAACGATTACCAGATGCCGCGTATCAGCCAAACTCCGCAAACGGAAGTCCACGTGGTCGTGAGCAAGGAAGCGCCGACCGGAATCGGCGAGCCTGGATTGCCGGTTGTCGCCCCGGCCATGTGCAACGCCATTTTCGCCGCCACCGGAAAGCGCCTGAGGCGCCTTCCGATTCGAACCGAAGATTTGGCCTAACCCGACCTCTGTCAGGCCCGGACATTGCTTGATAGGATTCCATGAGGAGGAGCATCGATGTCAGCTTCCGATGTGATGTTACGGCGCGATTTCCTGAAAAAAAGCGCCGCTGGTGGAACCGGCCTGGTCATCGGTTTCTATCTGCCCGGAAAATTTGAAGCGCTGGCGGCCGTTCCGCCTTCGGAACCCGCGGCATTGAACGCCTGGGTACGCATCGCTCCGGACGACACGGTCACGATATTGATAGACAAGTCCGAAATGGGCCAGGGCATCGTCACTTCGCTGGCCATGTTGCTGGCGGAAGAGCTTGAATTCGACTGGAAAAAGGTCAAGACGGAGTTTGCGCCGGCCGCGCCAGCCTATTTCAATCCGCTCTTCGGTTTGCAGGGCACCGGCGGAAGCGCCAGCATTCGTGCGTCTTGGGGGCCGCTAACCAAAGCCGGCGCCGCTGCGCGGGAAATGTTGATCGCCGCTGCAGCCCAGCAGTGGTACGTCGAACCGTCGGCCTGTCACGTCGAGAACGGCGCCGTGGTGCACAACGCTACGAGCAAGAAATTGAGCTACGGAGCTTTGGCGGAGCGAGCCGCGAAACTTCCTGTGCCGGCCAATCCCGTGCTGAAGGACCCGAAAAATTACAAATACATCGGCAAGCCCGTCAAGCGCCTGGACACTCCTGAAAAAGTGAACGGCAAGGCGCCGTTCGGCATCGATGTGCGCCTTCCGAATATCCAGCATGCGGTCGTGGCGCGCTGCCCGGTCTTTGGCGGCACCGTGAAAAGCTTTGACGATTCGAAAGCGAAATCCGTTCGCGGCGTAAGGCAAGTTTTGCAAATTTCCTCCGGGGTTGCCGTCGTAGCGGACAACACGTGGTCAGCCATGGAAGGCCGGCGCGCGCTGCAAATCTCCTGGGACGAAGGCCCCAACGCCGCAAACTCCAGTGACGCCATTCGAAAGCTCTATCTTGCTGCCGCTGAAAAACCGGGCGCCATTGCGCGGAAAGATGGCGACGCCGACGCGGCGCTTGCAAGTGCCTCGAAAAAAGTCGAAGCCGCCTACGAAGTTCCTTTCCTCGCCCACGCTACGATGGAGCCGATGAATTGCGCCGCCGACGTGCGCGCCGACGGTTGCGACATTTACGCACCTACGCAGTTCCAGACTTTCAGTCAAAACACTGGCGCGCAAATCACCGGGCTGAAGCCGGAGCAGGTTCGCGTACACACCACGTTTCTCGGCGGCGGGTTTGGTCGGCGCGCCGAGCAGGACTTCATCGCGGAAGCTGTCGAAATTTCGAAAGGAACCGGCGCGCCCGTGCAGGTCACCTGGTCCCGCGAAGACGACGTGCAGCACGATTTTTACCGGCCCGCCGCTTATTCGAAACTTACCGCCGGGCTCGACGCGGACGGCTGGCTCGTCGCGTGGAAAAGCCGCATTGTCGGCCCCTCGATCATGTCGCGGTTTTTTCCCGGTTCCGTGAAGAATGGCATCGATGAAAGTTCTGTCGAAGGACAGGCCAACAGCAAATATGCGATTCCCAATTTTCTCG
>Ga0210405_10002182_pt1 | contig 20674 bp, 19 predicted proteins | sample IncBWH11MmetaG_FD_155492 | JGI IMG/M metagenome (GOLD analysis project Ga0210405, IMG submission 155492) | Forest soil microbial communities from Barre Woods Harvard Forest LTER site, Petersham, Massachusetts, United States - Inc-BW-H-11-M | ecosystem: Environmental > Terrestrial > Soil >... | reverse complement strand
CATTTCCAGTGACACCACCATTCTTCTCTATGGCGACAACAACAACTGGTTCGCCGCCTACGCCCTCTGGCAATTGAAGCTCTATGGCCACAAGGACGTTCGCCTCATCAACGGCGGCCGCAAGAAATGGCTCGAAGAGAAGCGTCCGCTGACCAAGGATCCCGCAAACGTCACTGCGGCGTCCTATAAAGTCTCAGCCACCGATGATTCCATTCGCGCCCACAAGGAAGAAGTCTCCGCCATCGTCGACGGCCGCAAGCTCGGCCAGCTCGTTGACGTGCGCTCCGTCGACGAATTTACCGGCAAAATCATCGCCCCCCCGGGCATGACCGAAACCGCCCAGCGCGCCGGCCACATTCCCCAGGCCGCCAATATCCCCTGGGCCCAGGCCTCCAACGAAGACGGCACCTTCAAGTCCTACGACGAGCTGAAGAAGCTCTACGAGTCCAAGGGCATCACCGGCAAGGACGAAGTCATCGCCTACTGCCGCATCGGCGAACGCAGTTCGCACACGTGGTTCGTGTTGAAATATCTGCTGGGCTACAACCAGGTCCGCAACTATGACGGCTCCTGGACCGAATGGGGCAACCTAATCGGCGCCCCCATCGTCAATGAAACCCGAGCCGCCCAGTCCGAACTAGCCGCCACCGCCAGGTAGTCGTTGGGCCGCCGTCAGCGGCGGGCCGCTCTTGGTTGTAGGGGCGCAGCATGCTGCGCCCCATTTTGGCAAGACGCATATCCTCCTAGGGGATAAATAGGCGATAACCAGGCGGTTTAGGTACAGCTTTGCGTATAGATTTGGGTATAAGGTGGCGATGCCGAAGCGGTCGAGGCGTCGGTCTGCAAAACCGATCTTAGCGGGTTCGAGTCCCGCCGCTACCTCCAATTTATTCCTGACAGCCCGAGGAACGACAAAGTGGATTACTTCCGGATAGCCGACCACTCGTACAGAATCGTCGGATCCGCGGGGCTCAGGTCTAGCAGGAACAGCGGTTCCCATGGGTAAGAACGAGGCGCGGGGGTTCGTGCGCCGCCTCCTTCCCGATTGGTTTCGACTTAAGACCCCTCTTATCGTTCAAAGTGCAAGACGTCGCGAACGGTCCACCAACGGTCGATCAAACAGAGGTGATCCCCGACAATCATGTACCGCAAATAGCGCGGCCTAGGCGGCAGACGACCCAGAAGGTCTCGCGGCACAGGGCGAGCTATTCTCCTTAGGTCGAGATCGAGCACGGCCCCCACTTGAATACGTTGCTCAAACTGATCATTCCAGCCCCGGCGGCCTTCAAATTCCCGAGCGTCACGATGGTCGCGGTACCAATCACGCGCCACTTGTTGATCGGGATTTTCGAAGCGCTCGAAATGGTTTACGTCGTAGATCATCCATTGGTCGTCCACTACGACGACATGATCCCCGACAATCATGTACCGATCACCCCGCGGTAGCGGAGCCAAACGCCCATATAGGTCCTGCGGTGCAGGGCGGGCCCAAGCCTGCAGATCGGGAGCGAGAACGATCCCAACCTGAAGCCTTTGCTCCGACTGGTCATTCCAGCGTCCCTGGCCCCGAAACTCCCGCGCGTTGTAGTGGTCGCGGTACCATTCACGCATAGCCTGGCGGTCTCGATCACCAAACGTGAAAGTGACGCTCCCTTGCGCACGAAGTGCAACTCCTGAAGATACGAAGAATCCAATTGCTAATACAGCAATCGTTAAGCAGCGTGCCTTCATGATTCTCCTCCTTGGATCACCGTACTTCGCGAACGGATGGTATTAATCCTTACTTGCTGCCCATTTTGTTGCGTTCGCCGTTTTTGACAGCAGTACCAGCGAGCCGCCGCTTAATACGCTGGAACGTAGTCGATCGCGCCCGTATACCCGTCAAGGATCATGTCGTATGGGAACCAGTAAATTGTCTCGACTCCATATTCGTCCACGTAGGCATAACCGATCCAAACCGTGCCGAGATACTGATCCTGCGATAAAGGTAAATACGCGAACTGATGTGCAGCCGCCTCGGCCATATTCTTGTTGGTCTTGTACTTCTTGACCGGCACATCTCCCTTCTTGGCGTGCTTGACGTGTAGGCCAGCGACTTTTCCGTCTTTGACTTCGACCGAAGCGGTGTAGGCGCCTTTCTTGTGGATCACATGGTTCCCGTTGGTCTTGATGTCGTCGCCGAGCAGTTTCTGCCCGTTTTGGTGGTCCACCTTGGCTGCTGCAAACGCGGCATAGCCAAGTGCGAACAGGCCGACAATGACAACGATGGCAGTGAGAAGACGCTGTATGCGGTTCATGTTCATGGTTCATCTCCAGTTTTGAGTTTGCGGTGGCGGTAGGTCCCTGTATCAGGCCGCAGAGGCTGGCACGCTAGCCCTCGTTGATTACCTCCGCTTGGCGTTGACCACCGCGTGGGTCGACCGCCAAGCCGAAGATATTAGTCACCGGGAAATGATATCTCTGTACAAAAACGGACAGATTGCGATATTGGTCGCATAGTCGCACCCGTAGACGGAGACGGCAATCCGTTGGTTTCCATGACAAGCTCCAGTTTCGGGCGGAAGTCTTCAACGTGCTGAACCACACCAATTGGGAAAACCCGCGCAACGCGAGATCTGGATCGCCCAGCGTCCCGAGCAGCATTTTCGCCCGGACTTGTTGCGTCTCCGCTTCGCTGGCAGCGTCGGCAACGGTGATCGCCATTGGCGAACCGAACAGGGTGATGCAACTCGGCCTGAGGGTTGATTTCTAACCGAACACCCGAGTGGGATGAGCGCGTAGTCGGCAAACCGGAGAGGTGGTCCGCTTCGTTGCCTTGGCGATCGTGCCTGGATGACGGGCCATCCGGAAGTTGAGACGGACGGGCGTGGTGGAGCTACAATGAGCTTGCAAGGGCGGAATATTCACTTACGGAGGGCGCCCTCTCTCCACCTCAGGCTGAACCAACACATTCCTACCTGTTGCTCTCTTGGAACACTCTGCATCCGTTCCCTGGTCATCGCCTCACCAATTCACCCCAAAATGGGAGGAGCCCCGCGAACGGCCCCCATGCCAGCCATCTTCGTCTCGGGCTCCAAACGGAACGCATCCGAAACGCTCGAAAGGACCCCATCCAATGAAAAAGCTGATCTTCTCGTTCCTGGCACTGTCCGTTTTCGCCATCCCCTCGCGCGCCCAGTCCGTCGACGTCTCTGTCAGCTATTCCTACTTTCGCTCCCTCGGCCTCAACCACAACGGCGTCAGTGGCTCAGTCGCCTATAATCTCAAAAGCTTTGACTGGCTCGGCATCGTCGGCGATTTCGGCGGCTACCACGCCTCCCCTGCCGGCGTGTCCACGAACACCTACACCTATCTCTTCGGTCCTCGGCTGACTCTGCACAACCCCACCAAATTCAGCCCATTTGGGCAGGCCCTTCTTGGCGGTTCGCGCATATTCAGCCCATTTGGGCAGGCCCTTCTTGGCGGTTCGCGCATCACAATTGGATCAGGCGGCCCCTCTTTCAACCAGCTTGCCTATAGCGTCGGGGGCGGCGTAGATATCGGCCTGCTTCCCCACCTGGCCCTCCGCCCCCAAATTGATTACATCGGCCTCAACACCACCGGCTCCCGCACCAATACCACCCGCATCTCCGCCGGCCTCGTCGTCCATTTCTAACAGCCACCGCAAACCCCTAAGTCCGTTCCGCAGGGCTGCCCCAGTTGGTGGCAACCGCGCGCTGTGTCGCCGGACGGTATAGTGCGGGGTGGGGCCGGCAGAAAGGGCAAGGGAGCTACTCCTGCCTGGACCGGCCCTGCGCAGGCGTCCGGCCACTCGCGCCGCTAAACCTCAAAAGTGCTATCCTCTCACATCGCAATCGGCTGTCCTGAGTATTTGCCCACAATCGGCCATCTGGTTCTGGAGGTTAACGATGAAGCTGCTCAGGTCGTTTCCCATTCCCTGCCTTGCGTTTCTGTTGATCTCGCTCGCCGCCGTAACTGTGAAGTCGGACGCTGGGGGCGGCAGAACAGAAACCTCTCGCGCCATCCATGGGTCTTCGCCCGACGAAAAGCCCCGTGCCCTTGGTGTGGCGGAGGATTTCGCCCGGCTCCGCGAACAATGGGTGAAGGAGCTGCATGACAAGCGGCTCGACGAGATTATCGCGCACTACGCGCCCGACGCCGCCTTCCTCTCCCCCGCGGGCCGTTTCACCGGCCCTGCCGCCATCCGCGGCCTCTTCAAAAACGTTATGGACACCGTAACCAGCGAGCTCCGCATGCACAGCCTGGTTACGGAGAATTCGGGTGACTTGGCCTACGATAGCGGCAGTTATAGCGAAACTCTGTTGCCCGTGAAAGGCGGACCCAACCAACAGTTCCAGGGTGACTATCTCACCGTCTTCCGCCGCCAGAAAGACGGCAAGTGGCTCATCATCCAGCAAGTCTGGACCTTTGCTGGAAACGACGTCATTCCTCAAGCAAAGTGAAGCATGGGGGAGGACTCTTCACGGAAACGCGGCGATATCTACGCGCTGGCCAATTCTTTCAGCAGCGTCTTGCCCTTGCGGAACCACGGCCGCTCGCGCCTCTGCATGTACCGTGGCAAAGTGCGCTTCTTGGCCAGCAATTTCTGCGTCCATTCGCGCGACTCCTCGCGCCGGTTCGCCGTCTTCAGAAAACTCGCGTAGTTGTAAAGCGTCTCCGAAGTCGTCGAAATCTGCATGACCTCCGCGAAAAGCTGGTCCGCGCGTTCCAACTGCCCTGTCCGCGCGTAAGCGTCCGCCAGCAAGCCCCCAGCCCGGTGATAATCGAATTTTCTGTCCGCGGCCACCACGCGCTCCAGGTCCGGAATTGCCGCCGCCAAATCGTTCATCCCCAGCGAACACTGCGCTCGCGAATAAAATGTGTAGTGAGAAGGGCTGCGCGCATCAATCGCTTTCGTAAACGCTTCTCGGGCCTTCCCAAATTGCAATCTTGACGCGCGACCGCCGCCCAAATCCCTGAAAGAAGCCCCGAAGCAGCCCCAGGTCCGGCAGCACTTCCGCAAGAATATACACGGCTGCGCCAGGCGGCCCGAGAAAAAAGATGACGTAAAACCAATAGTTCTCCGGCCGCCGCCTGATGAAGTGCACAATCGCCAGGCCCTGCACCAGAAATCCCCAGGGATAAAAGAGGTGGCCGAGACCAAACATGGATGACCGTCCGGTAACAAGAATCGCTTGCTCTCAGAAACAGGTCAAATAGAAACTCCGCTCCGTTCGTGCGGAAGTTACTGCCTGTTTGAGCGATTTCCCGCCTGCTATGATGGTGCCCCATGAACCCCATCGAAATGCTTGGTCTGGCGCTGGGCGCCGGATTTTCCTCCGGCCTCAACTTGTACGCCACCGTCGCCACGCTTGGGCTGCTCCAGCGCTTCGGCGTGCTCCGTCTGCCACCGGGGCTGCAGGCTCTCGCGCATCCCTGGGTTCTGGGAATCGCCATCGCGCTCTATCTGCTGGAATTCTTCGCGGACAAAATCCCCTACTTCGACACGTTCTGGGACGCCATCCACACCTTCATTCGCCCGCCCGCGGCCGCGCTTCTGGCCTTCGCCGCCGCGGGAGGAGCCGCGCCGGAATGGCGCTGGGGTGCCGCATTGCTCGCTGGAGGAATTGCCCTCACCGCACACGGCACAAAAGCCAGTGCCCGCGCCGCCGTCAACACCAGTCCCGAGCCATTCAGCAACTGGGCGTTGAGTTTTGGAGAAGACGTCTTAGCTGTGTGGCTCACGTGGATGGCGACAACTCATCCCGTCGCGACCACGATCATCGTCGCCGCGCTCCTCGCGCTTTCAATTTTCTTGCTCTACCATCTCTTCCGCTTCGCTCGCCGCGCCTTCCAGCGCCTCTTCGAGACGTGAATTTTTTTCAGGGGCGCTCCGACTCGGTCGGAGCACACACTTGGCAAGATTGATCCACTATTTAACGTGCTCCGCCAGCCAATCCAAAAACGTCTTGTACCAGAATTGTGCGTTCTGCGGTTTCAGTATCCAGTGGCCCTCGTCCGGGAAAACCACCAGTTTCGACGGCACTCCCTGCCGCTGCAACGCACTGAAAAATTCCAGCGACTGCGTGTACGGCACGCGGTAATCCCTTTCTCCACAGATTACCAGCGTCGGCGTCTTGAATTTCCCCAACTCGCCCGCGTACGTTACTGGCGCCCATTTCTTATAGCTTTCCGGATTCGACCACGGCGTGCCTTGCATGTCGTGCTCTTCAAACCACAACTCTTCGGTCGCGTACATCGCCACTTTGTCGTACACGCTCGCGTGGCTCACGATGGCCTTGAACCGGCCTGTGTGCGTCGCGATCCAGTCCGCCATGTAGCCGCCATAAGATCCGCCAGCCGCAGCCATCCGCGTTTCATCAATAAAAGGATATTTTTTCAATGCGAAATCCACGCCGTTCATCACGTCGACGTAGGCTCTGCCGCCCCAGTCGTTCGTGATTTCATCCGTGAATTTCTGCCCGTACCCGGTCGACCCGCGCCGGTTGATCATCAGCGTCACGTAGCCCGCCGCGGAAAAAACCTGTGCGTTCCACCGGTACCCCCAGGCATTCGAGAACATCGTCTGCGGCCCGCCGTGCAGCAGCACCAGCAAGGGGTATTTTTTCGCGGCGTCAAACTTTGGCGGACGGATCAGCATCGCCTGCACTTTCGCGCCTTCCGCGCCGTCGAACCAGAACGTCTCCGACGCATTCATCTCCACCGGAGAAAGAATCGAATCATTCTGATGCGTCAGTTGCCGCACGTTGGCGCCATCGCTCGACGCCGCGAAAATCTCCGCCGGGAGCGTCAAGCTGGTCCGTTCAAAAACCAGCGTCTTGCCGTCCGCGCTGAAGGAAATCGCCGTATTGTAGGTGTCAGCGATTATTTTTTTCGGCGCCGCGCCGAAACGCGCCGCCATCGCGTATAGCGGTTTCTGCGTTTGGTCTTCCGCCGTGAAATAAATCGTCTTGCTGTCCGCCGACCACGCCAGTTCCTCCGCGCTGCGGTCAAACGTTTCCGTCAGGTTTTCGATTCTTCCCGCCGCGCGGTCGTAAAGCATCACCCGCCAGCGGTCCGCTTCGTATTCCGGCGTGAGCTGCGCGTGATAGGCGATAAATTTGCCATCCGGCGAGTACACCGGATTTCTGTCGAATCCTGGCTGCGTGGTGATGCGCTTGGCTTCGCCGCCGGCCACTGGAACGATGAACAAATCGCCGTTCGTGCTGATCGCTTCCATCTTGTCGGTCACTGCCGTGAAGCAAATTTCTTTTCCGTCCGGCGAAAAATTAATGTCTCCCGGCCCGCCGCGTTCATCCGGTGGAACGTCGTAATTCGCTTCCGGCGTGAGGTCGCGCGGCGCCGCGCCTCCATCCGCCGGCACCACGAACAAATGGCCGCGCTTCCCGTCGTTCCAATGCGTCCAGTGGCGATAGAGAAGATGCTCCGCCACGTGCGCCTTCACTTTGTTTTTGTCTTTCTCTTCGTCGCGCTTCTTGTTGCACTCGTCGTCTTTGCAATCCGGGTACACAGAAGATGTAAACGCAATCGTCTTTCCGTCCGGCGACCACTTCACGATGTCCACACCCGTCGATACTTTTGTCAGCGCGTGCGACTCACCGCCTTGCATCGAGAGCAAATACACCTGCGATTCGCCGCTGCGCGAAGAAAGAAACGCCAGCGTCTTTCCGTCCGGCGACCAAACGGGCGAAGAATCATGCCCGCTCTGCGTCAATTGCAGCGCTGCACCGCCCGTCGTGGACGCCACCCAAATGTTGCTCGCATTGCGGTTCGCCTCCATGTCCGGAGTCGCCACCGTGTACGTCACCCACTTGCCATCCGGGGACACCTGCGGCTCCGTAATACGGTGAAGTTTAATCATGTCGTCAAAGGCGATGGGATGTTTCGCCGCTTCTTGCCCGGAAACGCGCAGTCCCAATCCCAGCAGCAACGCGCTCGCGAAAACGCACCTCAAAATAGTGCCTTTCATTCGATTCCTTTCCCGTGAAAAACAATGAGTTGCAACATTTACAGGCAGAATCATTCCCCGCGGAATCTCTGATGCAAGAACACGGATGATGTCATGTTTTCCTTGCGAATCCAATAGTGCGGTCCCCGCCGCCGCTCGCAACGCGAAAGGCTTGTCCCGGCGCGGATGCCGCTGGCGATTCTGCTACAATTCTTTTCCGGACATCTCATGCCCACGAGCAGCGGACTTTTCCCCCGCCATTTCCACAAGAACTTTCCTTTAGCCTCTCGCGGGGAAGGTTGCTGGATCATCGCTGCCGATGGCCGTAGGTTCCTCGACGCTTCCGGGCAGGCCGCGGTCGTCAACATTGGTCACGGCGTCGCCGAGATCGGCCGCGCCATGGCCGAACAATCGTCCCAAATCGCTTTCGCACACACTTCGCAATTTCACACCGCTCCGGCGGAAAAACTTGCCGCGCGCCTGCTCGCCATGGCTCCGCCGAATTTTCGCGACGGCGGCCGCGTCCACTTCACGTCAGGAGGCTCCGAAGCAACCGAAACAGCAATCAAACTCGCGCGTCAATTTCACCTCGAACGCGGCCAAAAAGATCGCTACCGCATTCTCTCCCGCCGCCAGAGCTACCACGGCAGCACGCTTGGCGCGATGACCGTCAGCGGAAATGTCGCGCGCCGCGCCCCGTACGAACCGCTCCTCGCGGAATGGGGACACATTGCTCCCTGCTACTGCTACCGCTGCCCCTTCGAAAAAACTTTTCCCCAATGCGAACTCGCCTGCGCCAACGATCTGCAAACTGTCCTCGCACAAAGCCAAAAGGAGGACGCCGCCGCATTTATTTTCGAGCCCGTTGTTGGCGCGACCCTCGGCGCTGCCGTGCCGCCCGAAGGTTACGCCGCGCGCATCGCGGAAATTTGCCGCGACAATAACATTTTACTGATCGCCGACGAAGTCATGACCGGCATGGGCCGCACCGCAAAACCATTCGCGGTCAAGCATTGGGGTATCGAGCCGGACATGATTCTGGTCGGCAAAGGCATCGCCAGCGGTTACGCGCCGCTTGGCGCGGTGCTCGTCTCCGCGCGCGTCGTGGAAGCGTTCGCGCGCGGCTCGGGCTCCTTTGTGCATGGATTCACCTATCAGGCCCATCCCGTCACCACCGCCGCGGGAAACGCAGTTCTTGACTATCTTGAGGCACATCATCTTTTTGAGCGCGTGAATATCGCGGCGCAAGAGCTGCGCAGCGCGCTTTCTCCACTGAAAGCGCATCCGAATGTCGGGGATATTCGCGGCCTTGGCCTGCTTCTCGGCTTGGAATTCGTCAAAAACAAAGTCACGCGCGAGCCTTTTCCAAAAGTGCTAAACATCGCCGAGAAAATTCGTCAAGCCTGCCTGGAAGAAAGCGTGCTTTCGTATCCCACGCAAGGGTGCGTCGACGGTATCCGCGGCGATCACCTTCTTTTCGCGCCGCCCTTCACCATCTCCTCGGAAGAATCGGCGTTGATCTTTCGCGCGCTCCAGTCCGCTTTGGCAAAAGTGTTTCCGTCCTGATACGCTGTCTGGCCGTCCTGTTTCGTTGCCGTCCGCCGCGTCGTTTTTTTTGTGGAGAACAAAATATTCATGCTGCTTCGTTCCCGCAATTGTTGCGCCCTTTTTTTCGCCTTTCTCGTTTTTGCTCTCGCACTTTCCGCTCAGCAAAAACAGCCCGAACCGCCGGCCACTCCGATTCTCGGTTTTTCCCCGCCGCGTGCCGCCGCCGAGCGCCAGCTCGAGTCTGCCTTTCAGTCGCTTCCCTCTCCCGAAAAAGCCCGCGAATGGCACCGCACGCTCACCGCCGAGCCGCATCCCGCCGCTTCCGCGCGCAACAACTATCTCGCGGATTTCATCGCCGACGCCTGGCGCAAACAAGGCTGGGAAGACATCACCCTGCGCCGCTACGATGTTTTGCACTCGCGCCCGCGCAGCATCTCCGTCGAAATGACAGCGCCGGTCCGCTTCACCGCCTCCCTGCGCGAGGATGCTTACGACATCGACCCAGACACAAAAAATCCCGCCGTCTCCGGCGCCTACTTCGGCTATTCCGCTTCGGGCGACGTCACTGCCGAAGTCGTCTACGCCCACAGCGGCAATCCTGAAGATTACGACCTCCTCAAGAAAAACGGCATCAGCGTGCGAGGCAAAATCGTCCTCGTCCGCTACTCGAATCCCTATAGCTATCGCGGTTTCAAGGCGCTCACCGCCGAGCAGCAAGGCGTCGCCGCGCTGCTCATTTATTCCGATCCCGCGGACGACGGCTACACCCACGGCAAAGTTTTCCCCGACGGCCCTTGGGGCCCGGAGAGCCACATTCAGCGCGGCTCCATCACTTACGATTACATTGTTCCCGGCGATCCCACCACGCCCGGCTGGGCTTCCGTTCCCGGCGCAAAGCACATCGCTCCGGAAGAATCGCGCTCGCTTCCGAAAATCGTCGCGCTTCCTCTCTCGTGGCGCGATGCCAAACCGCTGCTCGAAAATATGACCGGCCCGGAAGCGCCGAAAGATTGGCAAGGCGCCATGCCCATCAAGTATCGCTTCACCGGCGCGGTCCAAGCCCGCGTGAAAGTGGACATGGACACCAGCATGCAGCCTTACACGGTGGTCGAAGCGCGCCTTCGCGGCAGCGAGCTTCCCGACGAATGGGTTTTGCTCGGCAATCATCGCGATGCCTGGGTTTTCGGCGGCGTGGATCCTTCGAGCGGCACCGCCTCCATGATGGAGCTGACGCGTTCTCTCGGCGAACTCAAGCGGCGCGGCCTCCGCCCGCGCCGCACCATCGTCGTCTGCAGTTGGGATGGCGAAGAATACGCGCTCACCGGTTCAACGGAATGGGGCGAGCAATTCGCCGACGACCTGAAGAAAAAACTCGTCGCCTACCTCAACGTCGACGAATCCGTCGCGGGAGCCGCCACCACCGCGGGTCCTGAAGGCCTGAGTTTTTCCCCCGCCGCCGTCGCTTCTCTCGCGCCCATGCTCGTCGAAGCCTCGAAAGACGTTCGCGCGCCTTCCGGAAAATCCTTGTACGAAGCCTGGCGCGCCACCTCCATGCGCGATTCGCAAGCCAGCACTCCGCCGCTCGATAGCGCGCTCGTCGAAACCCGCATCGGCAGCGGCTCCGACCACACCGTGTTCCTCAATCATCTCGGCCGCCCGGTGATCAACCTCGGATTCACCGGCGACTACGGCGTCTATCACTCGATGTACGACGATCATTACTGGATGGCGCACATCGGCGATCCCGCGTTCGAATACCACGTCGCGCTCACGCGCATGTGGGGCCTCGTCGCGCTCCGTTTGGCCAACGCGGATATTCTTCCGTTTGACTTTGGCTTCAACGCTGCGGCGCTCGAACAATTTCTGCGCGCGCTGGAACAAACAAACAATCTCGAGCCACGGCGTCTCAAGTTAAAACGGCTGCACGCTCGAATCGCCGAATTTGAAAAAGAGGGCAACCTTCTGCGCAGCACCGTAGCTCGCGGTCTGCTATCAGGTTCGGCATCGCCGGAGAACATCCAGCGCCTCAATGAGCAGTTGCTCCAGGTGGAATCCAACTGGCTCGATCCCACGGGCATTCCCGGCCGCCCGTGGTTTCAGCATCTTCTCTATTCCTCGCGCTTCACGTACGCGCACTTGGAATTCCCGGGGCTCACCGAAGCCGTGGAAAAGCAGGATTGGAAATTGGCGAAGCGGCAAGCAGCGCTGCTGGAAACGGCGGTCGGGAAAAATACGAAATTGCTGCGCTCCGCGCTCTCCACCTGGGAGAAGAACAGGCCACGCTAAATCACTGGGATTGCCGTCTTGCGCGGCGGATTGAAGAAGGGGAGCGGCGCCACTTTCGCGGAAACGGTTTGGCGCACGGCTTCGACGGTCATTTCCATATTGAGCGTGGTGCCGGCTGCGGAATGCTCGCGACTCACACAGGCAAGGGCGATCATTTTCTTTAGCGTGGGCGACCACGTCGTTGACGTGGCCCTGCCGATTTGCCGCCCGCCGCGATACACCGGCACCGCCACGCGCGAGGCCATGCTCGGCACTTGTGGCGCCATCTTCAACTTGTCGTAGAGCGCTTCGACTTCGTTCCAGTTGATTTCAAGACCTACGAGGGCGCGTTCCGCGCCTTTTTTGGCTTCCAACGCCAGTGCTTCGCGGCCCACAAAAGTTTCCTTCTTCAAGTCCACGAGCTTGCCCAACCCGATCTCCGACGGCGAATATTTTTGCGATTCGATCAGCGCCTTCTTGCTCGAAACGTAATCCACTTCGATCAAAATCAGCCCCGCTTCGATTCGCGCGATGTCCAGGGCGATCATTCCCGCAGGGTGAATGTCGAACGCCTTGCCCTTGGCCATCAGCGCATCCCACACTTTCACCGCGTCGGGCCACGGCATCCACACTTCGAATCCTAGATCGCCGGTGTATCCGGTGCGCGAAATGTCCACAGGCACGCCCGCAATTTTTCCGTGGGTCACGCGAAAATACTTCAGGTTCGCGATGTTGGCGTCGGCCGCCTCGTGCAGCAGTTTTCCCGACATCGGCCCTTGCAGCGCCAGCGCCGCAGTCTGCTCCGAAATATCTTCCATCTTCACGTCCAGACTCAGCGCATTCTGCTGAAACCATCGCAGGCTCGGGTCCGCCGCCGTCCAGCGATACTCGTTCTCGCCCAGCCGCGTGATGGTTCCGTCATCGATCACTTTTCCTTCCGGATCGCACCAGCAGCAGTAAATCACCTGGTCCACGCCGACCTTGTTGATGTCGCGCGATATGACGCGATTGACAAACTTGGTGGCGTTGCGCCCGGTTACGCGGTATTTGAAAAGCGGCGAAATATCGATCAGCGCCACTGAATTTCGGATGGCGTTGTACTCGTGCTCGTGGTGCATTTCGTAAACGCTAACGGTGTAATAGCCCGACCATTCGCGGTAATTCAGGCTCTCGCAAAGCGCCAGCGTTCTTTCGTGAAACGCGGTTCCTACCGGCACGAACCCTCCTTGTAGCGCCGGCGTCCCACACCGCCGCGAAGACACTGAATTATAGGTGCCGACTCGCGGCCCTAGCAAGGTGGGTGGCAGCGAAAAGGAAAACAACCTTGCGTCCCCGTATTCGCCTGAACGCGACCACTCTTTTCAATTGCAGAAATGAGGCTACAAGTCACGAGGAGATTGCCGGTTCGGCTTTACAGCAGGTCAAGGCTGGCCCTATAGTCATCTGGCGACCGCCTTCGGACACTGCATGCAAAAAACCCTCTTCTTTCGAACCGCACTTCTTCATTGCCTGCTTTTGTTCAGCGCGGCCTTTTCCGCCGCGGAAGACCTCAAGAAAATTCACCCCAGCGGTTATGTGACGGACCTGGCCAACGTCATCAGCCCGGAAGCCAGAACACGGCTCGAAGCTCTGTGCACGGAAGTGGAGCAGAAAACCGGCGCGCAGATGGCGATTGTGACCGTGCAATCGCTCGACGGAGAGAGCGTCGAGAATTATGCGGTAAACCTCTACAAGCAGCTTGGCGTCGGCAGCAAGAAAGAAAATCGCGGAGTGTTATTGCTCGTCGCTCCAACCGAGCGCAAGTATCGCATCGAAGTCGGCTACGGGCTCGAACCGGTGATCAATGACGCGCGCGCGGGAGATGCTGGCCGCGCCATGGTGCCCTACCTCCGGCAACGCGATTACGGCAAGGCCACGGAGATTGCCGCTTGGCAATTGGCCAAATACATCGCCGACGATGCGGGCGTAACGCTGAGCGGCCGGCCGCCGCCGGCGCGGAATCAGAATCGCGGAGGGGGCATCGGATTCCCCGTATTCTGGGTCATTCTTGGCCTGTTTATTTTCTTTCGCGCCATTAGTAGTCTCTCTGGCCGGGGCGGCGGCGGGAGCCGCGGAAGCGGATCGGGCGGAAGTGGTTTGCTCTGGTTTCTAGCGGGCATGCTCGCGAACAGCGGGGGAAGAAGCTCGGGAGGCGGCTGGAGCGGCGGGGGCTTCGGCGGAGGCGGCGGAGGATTCGGGGGATTTGGCGGCGGCAGCAGCGGAGGCGGAGGCGCTTCAGGAGACTGGTAGCGCGGAGGAAAGGAACGGATTCGAAATGCTCTCCACGGAAACAAAACTGACGGAACTCGTCAACCGGCTGAAGGAATTCGCGGCGGCCAACCTTGAGTGCGTGATTTTGTTCGGTTCGGCGGCGCGCGGCGATTTTCACCAAGGGCACTCGGACCTCAATGTGGTTTGCATCCTTCGTTCGCTGGGCGTCGAGGAACTGGGGCGCATCGCGCCGGTGGTGAAATGGTGGTGCGGCGAGCAGAAAGAGCCCGCGCCGCTTTTTTTCACCAAAGAGGAATTGCGGCACGCGGCGAATGTTTTCGCCATCGAAATTCTGGATATGAAGCGCGGGCGGCGCGTGCTCTTCGGGCCGGACGTCGTTGCGGAAATTGAAGTGCCCATGAATCTGCATCGCGTGCAGATCGAGCATGACCTGCGCACCATCCTGCTGAAATTGCGGCAGCATTATCTGCGCGCGCCCGGAGATTCGAAAGAACTTGCGCCGGTGCTGAGAAAATCGTTCTCCGCGGTGCTGACGCTCCTGCGCCACGTGGTGATTGCCTTCGAAGAAGAGCCGCCAGTGGCCGCGCATGATATCGTTGCGCGGGCGGCGGAGTTGACGGGCGCGAGCATGGCGGCATTCGGCGCCATGCTGAAGCTGCGCGAGACGGGCGAATTTCACGGTGAAATTGTTCCGGCATATGGTGCGTATCTAAAAGCATTGGAGAAAACTCTCGATGCGCTGGAACACCACTTTCCGAAGCGCGAGTGGCGGCGCGTGAAGAATGCACATTCGTAAATCCAATTGAGTCGAGGCGGATATGAAAATAGGTTTGATCGTTTTGGTGGTTTTAGTGGTCATTGCGCTGCTGCTGGGGAGTTCGTTCATCAGCCGCAGGAACGCGATGGTGGTGAAGCGCGAGGCGGTGAACGCCGCGTGGGCGCAGGTGGACGTGGTCCTGCAACGCCGCGCCGACTTGATTCCCAACCTGGTGGAAACCGTGAAGGGCTTCGCGGCGCAGGAACAAACTGTGTTCGGCGATATCGCCAAGGCGCGTTCCGCGTTGCTAGGCGCGCATTCGCCGGGTGAAAAAATCGCGGCCAACGGACAATTGGATTCCGCGCTGGGGCGCTTGCTCGTGGTGGTTGAGAATTATCCGCAGCTGAAATCGAACGAGAATTTTTTGCGCCTCCAGGATGAGCTGGCCGGCACGGAAAATCGCATCGCGGTCGAGCGCCGCCGTTACAACGACGCCGTGCAGGATTACAACACCTATATTGCGCTCTTCCCGAACAGCCTGGTGGCGAGCATGGGCGGCTTCACGCGCAACGACGCGTATTTCAAGACGGAAGAAGGCGCGCGCCAGGTTCCTAAGGTGAGTTTCGGAACTCCCAACGCGCCGGCGGCGACGCCGCAGCCAGCGCCTGCAAAGCATTAGACGCGGTGCTACCGCCGACGGTGGAGCAACTTAGACGAGCGCGAGCGGCGATGCAAACTAAGCGAGCGCAAGCCGGTTGCGGATTTCTGCGACAATTTGTTCGGGCGACTGCGCCGCGTCGATGGTGATGGCGTCCGCGGGTTCCTCAAGGTCGGCGAATTGACCCGCCAGGATGCCCTCGCCGGCAAAATGGCCGTGGCGGTGGCGGATTCTTTCGGCGAAGAGCGCGAAATTTCCCTTTAAATAGATAGTTTTAACTTCGGGGCCGGCGCGAAGCACCTCGCGGTAGGCGCGCTTGAGGGCGGAGCAAGCAAGGACGACGTTTTTGCCAACAGCGATCCATTCGAGGATGGCTTTGCGCATCGCTTCGAGCCAAGGAGCGCGGTCTGCGTCATTTAGCGGAATACCGCGAGACATTTTTTCGATGTTGGCGGGCGGATGGAAACTGTCAGCGTCGGCGAATTGCCAGTTGAGCTGCGCGGCGAGCATGGTGCCAATGGTGGTTTTGCCGGCACCGGTCGGGCCCATGATGATGACGATCACAATTCCTTCCGTGGAGCTTCGTCAGAGTTGACCGAGGAATGAAGCCAAAAACCGCTCTTACATTGCGTCACTGCGATTGCAGACCTTGCGGCCGCAACAGAGCGCTGTAGCAGCCGGAAAAGCGGGAGCCCTTCGGCTCCGCTCAGGGTAAACAAGCTCCCGCACTCCACACTAAAATTTGCGGGTTTCCTGGCGCGACCAGCGCTCGACCACGATTTTGGATTCGGTGAAGAATTCGACAGCGTCGCGGCCCTGGCCGTGGAGGATGCCGAAGAAACTTTCTTTCCAGCCGCTGAAGGGGAAATAGGCCATGGGGGCGGCGACGCCGATGTTGATGCCGATATTTCCCGCGGGTGCTTCGTAGCGGAATTTGCGGGCGGCGGAGCCGCTGGTGGTGAAGAGCGAGGCCTGGTTGCCGTAGGGACTGCGGCGGAGAAATTCCATGGCTTCGTCGATGGAATTGGCGTGAACCAAGCTGAGCACGGGGCCGAAGATTTCCGTATTGGCGAGTTGGCTGTCTGAGGGCAAGCCATCCAAAACCGTGGGAGTCAGAAAATTTCCCGATTCATATTTCGGGATTTTGGTGTTGCGGCCATCTAGGATGGGCTTTGCGCCTTCGCCGACGCCTGCGGAGATCAGTGATTCGATGCGCTGCTTGCTTTCTTTCGTGATCACCGGACCCATCTGGATGCCGGGGTCGAGGCCGTTGCCAGTACGAATCGAAGAAGCAGCGTGCGCGATGGAGTCGCGGAAGGTTTTTTGGGCTTCACCAATGGTGACGGCGACGGAAACGGCGAGGCAACGCTGGCCGGCGCAGCCAAACGCGCTGTCGCTGATGATTTGCGTGGCGAGCTCCATATCCGCGTCGGGCAGGACGATGACGTGATTCTTCGCGCCGCCCTGGCACTGCATGCGCTTGCCGCTGGCCGCGGAGCGTGTGTAGACATGCCTGGCAACGGGAGTGGAACCCACAAAACTGATAGCGCGCACTTGGGGATGGTCGCAAAGCGCGTTCACGACTTCTTTTCCGCCGTTGACGAGGTTCACGACTCCTTTGGGCAGGCCGGTCTTTTCCAACAGCTCGAAAGCTCGATGCATGGAGAGGGGAACGCGCTCAGAAGGCTTCAGGATGAAGGTATTTCCGCATGCGATGGCATAGGGGAGGAACCAGTAAGAGACCATCGCCGGGAAATTGAAGGGCACAATGGCGGCGACGACTCCGAGCGGCTGGCGGATTTGCATTTCGTCCACGCCGGGCGTCACGTCCTCGAGATTATAGCCCTGCATCATCATGGGAATGCCGCAAGCGACTTCGACGTTTTCGATGGCGCGGCGGAGTTCGGCGCGGGCTTCAGCGAAGGTCTTGCCGTTTTCCTGGGTGATGACGCGGGCGAGATCGTCGAGGTTTTCTTCGAGAAGGTTCTTCAGCTTGAAGAGGTATTGAACGCGTTCGCCGGGAGGGGTGCGGCGCCATGCGGGAAAGGCGTCGGCTGCGGCCTGAACGGCGGCGTCAACGTCCGCAGATGTCGACAAGGGCGTACGAGCAAGCACTTCCGTGGTCGCAGGATTGGTGACCTCGACGTATTCGGTGGCGTTGGATCGGCGCCAGGCGCCATTGACGTAGTTCTGAAGATCGGTTACTTGGGTGGTGACGGCACTGCCCATACTTAGCTCCTTGGCCTCATTGTGGAATCGGGGATCGTGTCCCACGGGCCAACTCTAGGAAGAATCGGAACGATGTAGTTTACCAAGAAACTAGCAGGAAGAGACGGGAATCACGAGGTGATTAAGAGCGGCTCACGTTGGCGCGGAGCCAGGCGACTAGGGCGGGTTCGTCGATGGTTCCAGCGGCGAGGCTGAGGATGGCTTGAGCAGCGGATTCTTCGGATGCGGTGAATCGATGGCCGTTCAATTCAAGGAAAAGGACGCCTACGAGGAAGCCGGTGCGCTTGTTACCGTCAAGGAACGGGTGGTTGCGGACGATACCGGCGACGTAGGCGGCAGCCATTTCTATGATGTCCGGGTTGTCGCCGTAGGTGTGAAGTTGTCGTGGGCGAGCGAGGGCGGATTGAGGCAAGCCTTGGTCGCGCAGGCCTGCCGCACCGCCGTCCAAAGCGAGGAGGCGGTCATGGACCGCTAGGACGTCGCGCTCGTCGATCCAGACAGGCTCGCTCATCTGGCCAGACCGTTTCGCCTATTTCGAGAGGGTGTGCAGGGTGTTGCGGTAGCGACCGATGATGTCTTCGGCTTGCTTCATTTTCTTCTCGAAGGCGGGATCGTAGGGCGTGAGCTGGTAGGCGCCGTCGGGGACTTCGATCAGAAAAAGGCGGTCACCTTCACCGGCTTTCAGGCGGCTGACGGCCTCCTTAGGCAGAACGACGCCGAGGGAATTGCCGATTTTGCGAATTTTGAGTTCCAGCATGATAGCCTCCTGTTTGTTATAACAATTGTAGCAACAACCAGTGCGGAGTGCAAGTAGCGCGGCCCGCTCAGAAGGTGGGCCCTACTTGTCGAGGGCGGCGAGGGCTTCGTAGGCGGCGCCGAGGAGGGGGGCGGATTCGTTGAGGATGATGGAGACGGGGATGTTGCTGAGGAGGCCCTCGAAGGTCCATTTGTCCTTGAAGGCGTGGAAGAAGGTGCCATCTTTCATTTTTTCGAGGATTTTGACGGCGATGCCGCCGGCGACGTAGACACCGCCGAGGGCGAGGACTTTCAGGGCGAGATTTCCGGCTTCGGCGCCGTAGATGGCGGTCCAGAGATCCAAGGTGTCGGAGCAGACACGGCAGGATTTGTCCAGGCCGCGCCGGGTGATTTCCGGGGCGGGATCGGCGTCGGGGTCATCGAAGGAAGCGTGGGTTACCTTTGGAGCGAGAAATTCGTGAATGGTGCGGAAGCCGCGGCCGGAGAGAATGAGTTCCCAACTGACTTGCGGGTAGCGGCGGCGCATAAAGCGGAGGAGTTCGATCTGCTGCTCGGTGTGCGGGGCGAAGTCGGAATGGCCGCCTTCGGAGGGGACCACGCGGTAGCGCCCGCCATCCCAAACAAGAAACGATTGGCCAAGACCAGTGCCGGCGGCGATCAAGGCGCGGGTTCCGCCCGGCTCGGGCTTGCCTGGATTCAGGACGCAGAAGTCTTCCGGGGGAAGATGCTCGATGCTATGGCCGGTGGCGCCGAGGTCATTCAAGAGCACGACGTGCGGAACATTCAGCTCCCTGGTGAGTGCGGTGGTATCGACAATCCAGGGCAGATTAGTGGCGCGAACGGTGCCATTGATGACCGGGCCGGCGATGCCGAAGCCGGCGGCAACGATGCTTTCTTTGCCCAGATGATCGGCGGCCTGGCGGGAGAATTCCTTGACGATGCGCTCGAATTGCGCGAACTCCTTGCTGGCGAAGCGCTGTCTGTAAACGGGCGTGAGCGTGCCGCGTTTTTCGGAGAAAAGCGCCAGATTACACTTGGTTCCGCCAACGTCTCCCGCGAGGATCAAGCGTCCCCTCCCTCCGAATCTCCTGAAACGATTTAATGAACCAATTGTAGCATCTACGGGTTGTACCACTGTCTGCTGTCACGTTCGAGCAGAAGATCGGATTCGCGCGGCCCCCAACTCCCGGACGGGTATTGTGGCACGGCGGCGCTCTTGGCGGCGCTCCAGACGTCGAGGATGGGATCGACGAGGCACCAGGCGGCTTCGACGCTGTCGCCGCGGTCAAAGAGGGTCGCGTCGCCGCGCACGCAATCGTTCAAGAGTGTGGCGTAGGCGCTGCGAGAGGCGTCTCCAAAGCTATCCCGATAGCAAAAATTCATGGTGACGTTGCCGATGCTCATTTCCGTTCCCGGACGCTTGGCGCCGAAGGAAACGGAGATGCCTTCGTTGGGCTGGATATTGAGGATGAGGCGATTGGGTTCGATTTCTTTTTCGCGGAAAACGATGTGCGGAGCGCGGCGGAACTCGATCATGATCTCCGTGCTGCGCTTGGCGAGGCGCTTGCCGGTGCGCAGATAAAACGGGACGCCGGCCCAGCGCCAGTTGTCGATCAATAATTTGGCGGCGACGAAGGTTTCCGTCTTGGAAGCCGACTTGACGTTGGGCTCTTCGCGGTAGCCGGGCACAGGCTTGTCGTCGAGCTTTCCGGGAGCATATTGTCCACGAACGACGGCTTGGGCAACCATTCCCAAATCGAAGGGGCGGATGGACTGCAGGACCTTGAGTTTTTCATTGCGCACGGCGTTGGCATCGAAGGAGGCGGGAGGCTCGACGGCTACCAGCGAGGTCAATTGCAGGACGTGGCTTTGAATCATGTCGCGGAGGGCGCCGGCAGTTTCGTAAAAGCCGCCGCGGCGTTCGACGCCGAGCGTTTCAGAGGCAGTGATTTGGACGTGGTCGACGTAATTGCGGTTCCAGAGAGGCTCGAAAATGCCGTTGCCAAAACGCAACACGAGCAGGTTCTGCACCGTGTCCTTGCCAAGGTAATGATCGATGCGATAGACCTGCTTCTCGTCGAAAACGTTGAGGACGATCTGGTTCAGGGCCTTGGCGGAGGCGAGATCTCGTCCGAAGGGTTTTTCGATAATGATGCGCACCCAGGAATTCGGCGAGGAGGGGCGAGCGAGTCCGGCGCGGCCAAGCTGTTCGACGATGTCC